>Ga0214921_10001987_pt1 | contig 34189 bp, 32 predicted proteins | sample LL1505_MetaG_FD_177992 | JGI IMG/M metagenome (GOLD analysis project Ga0214921, IMG submission 177992) | Freshwater microbial communities from Lake Lanier, Atlanta, Georgia, United States - LL-1505 | ecosystem: Environmental > Aquatic > Freshwater > Lake | place: USA: Georgia | collected... | reverse complement strand
CACGAAATATCACACGGTTTTGATGATCAAGGATCAAAATTTGATTCAAATGGCAAGATGAATACATGGTGGAGTAATTCTGTAAATAATGCATATAAAAAAATAACTGACAAACTTGTAGCACAATTTGATAAATATAATATGGAACTAAATATTGATAATAATATTAATTTGTATCATATTAATGGTAATCTAACATTGGGAGAAAATATTGCTGATCTTTTCGGATTAACTATCGCGATCGATGCATTTATCACTTATTATAATGATCCTGATATCGTTTATAATAAATCATTAGATGAAGGACTCATAGAATTATTCGTATCTTTTGGTAATACATGGCGTTATATTGAACTACCTGAAAAAACTAAAGGACGTATTAATTCAGATGTTCATTCACCTCCTATGTTTAGAGTAATCGGTACATTACATAATATTGAAAAATATTATGATGTTTTTAATATTGATAAAAATAATATAGATATAATTCATATATGGAATCTATAATTTTTTTAGTTTGTTTTGTCAAAATAATATATCAGTAATATGTAATGAACGTCTTTATTAATACTCTCAATATTATTAAATATACTTTCCATAAAAATAGTAAAACTATTGTGTTTTATGATAATATTTCTGATGATGATTTATCTTTTTTACAAAAAAATTGTTTTTATATTAATATGAAAACTATTTATGGAACTATTATTAATAAAAATTTCTCGTTCTCTGTTGTTAATCCATCTGATAATGACTATAATGATATTAAATTATTACTCAGTAATAAATGTTACAACCCAGATATTACAATTAGTGATGTTATAAATTCATTTGATAATAATAATAAATCAGATGTACCATTTAGATGTAATAATATTTTTGAAAATGCATTGAATGAATTAATGATTTCCACAGAACAATTAAAAAAAAAATCGTCTGATATTCTTTTAACTGAACATATTAATGACATTGATGATAATATTGATAATGATATTGATAATGATATTAACGATGATACTGATAAAATAGAAAACACATATACATTTGATAGTGATAAAATAGAGACTGAAAAGAATATATAATAATAATATTTTTAGTATATTTATAATGTAATAAAAATATGTTTAGTAATATATATATATTATACAATGAAAAAAATATTGTTTTTTGTATTGGCTGTATTATTGGTTTTATTATATTTTAAATATAATAGTCGTGAAGGCTTTGATCCTAGTTCTGCTCCTGGAACTATTGGTTCAGATTGTAGTAGTGGTAGTAAAGGGGTATGTAACACAGGTTTAGTTTGTGTTGATGATAAAACTAATCTTATTAATAATAATTCTCCTTCTGCACAATGTAAAAGTTGTAATAATTTACAAGTTGATCCAACATCTGTTGGTAATTTAGTAAATTCTGGAGTTAATATATTATCATCAGTATTCGGTGGTGGTGTATGTAAATCTAATTAATTAGATTTATGATAATGAGAATGGTAATTATTGGCAATTATTAAAAAATTTTTATAAGAAATATCATAATCGTTTTTAATATATTTTAAATATATTTTTCTTATGTTGTCTTGTTTTAATTTGTCGATGTTTTTTATAAATTCTGTAAATGCATCATTCCCCCCTATAAATATAGATTCTGATGGTATTTCTGTATTCGCTTTATTTAATAATGACGCATTATCATCGTCTTTTATAAAAAACACAGCTGGAACAGTGGTATGCCCATAATTTTTGTCGAGTTGTAATTGAATATTATTATTATTATCAATATTAATTTTTAAACATGGTAATGATAATTTAGTAATCAATTTATCTGACTTAATCGAATATGGACAATATGGTTTATAATATAACAATAACATATAATAATTAATAATATTATTATATTTTGTTTGTTTTTTATTTAATTAATCCTTTTTTATTATATATGAAAAAATACATTATTGTTTTTATCGTTGTCGTTTTTATATATTTATACTTTTTTAATCCTACTATTATTTATACTCTTTTTAATCGAAAACCATCACAGTTAATGATCAACAATAAATCTTCCAATGTATTAAATTCAGATACAGATATAGATACAAATACAGATAAATCTATTGCACAAAAACAAAATCAAATATTCCAAGTCAATGATCTAAATATATGGTTGCCTGACGCATCAGGTGATACTCAACCAATATATGCTGAAACAAATATCCATAAAGAAACACCATCTATAGAATATTCTGAAAATACATCACGATTAATATCTAATTCATTTGATAATATTATTAGTAATATATACAAAAAAGTATTATTAACTATTAATATAAAAAAAAATATACCAATTGATATTACCCTATTTGACAAAGATAATGCATTAACTACTAATTTTATTGAATTATTTAAATATTATAATGGATCTACTATATTTAATTTTGATAGTACTAATAACATTTTATTTTTTGGTGACTATTTAAATAATAATGGTTCTGCTAACTATAATGCCAGTCGTAATGTTATTGATATTAGTTATATTGGTGTTAAACCATCTAATTTTATACCTGCATTCTCAATTTCAATGATTGGAACTAAAAAAAATAATAATATTTATATTGGAAGTCAGTTTGTTATCAATCTTAGTGATGTTAATAATACATCCGTTCTAAATAAATACAATCTTATTCCATTCGGTAAATGCCATATCAATCCCGACGATATTAATCATATTATTCAGTTTTATAGTTCTTTTAATGGAAGTAATAATATTAAACCATCAATAACATCCATTATAGTTAATGATAATTCCACAAATACATCTTTAATTGGAGAAGAATTTGTTGATAATAATTCTATTGATAATAATATTTTTGATAATAATAATTTTGATAATTTTAATAATTTTGACAATTTTGACAATTTTGACAATTTTGACAATTTTGATAATTTAGTTTAATTAAAATTTGAAACTATCAACACTCATAATTCTTGGATTAAATGATTTAACCAAATTATTTTTTACATCACTTAAATCTACATAATGTTGGTGACTTATTGATATTGACTTCATATCTCTTAATTTTTGTTCTGTTTCTTTTGAAATTTCTTCATTTAATCCGTCTTGATAAGTTTTGTATCTCAGAATTTTATTAACAGATTGATTTAATTTATTGATAGTGTTAAATAATAAATAGTCACCTAATATAAAATAATATTGCCAGAATGTTCCATTACATTGAACTATATCTATATCTATATCTAATTGATCAAGTTTAATATTATTTATTGTGTTTGCTTTAACAATGTTTGGAAAATAATCATATTTACCAGAAAATAATGTAATCAAAGACCCACTTTTATAGTATAACAATGTATCTGGAACTATATTTGAGGTATTATCAATCTGTTTAGGAGTTATATTTTTTTTAAATATTTCGATGGATCTAAATGGTGTTTCTTTATCTGGTTCTGGTTCTGATGGATCAATTGTTTTGAAATTAATAACATTTTTCATAACAATATTATTTTTATTTATCTGTTTGATACCTGATATTCCTTGTATTGTAACATTACCATTATCCATTATTTTGATTATTTTATATATATTATTTATTTCTATATTCACATTTTTTACACATCTAAAATAATCATTAAAAAATTTTGACATTGTTGTTGTATTATCAAATAAATAATTTATCATTTCGTCTACATGTGTATCAAAAATCATATATAATATGGTTTCACAAGCTGTTGATATTAATTGGTTCCGTGTTTTATCCGATCTATCCCTAAAATTTGGTATATCTGTTAATAGATTCCTGTTTTGACTTATCAAATTATAATCTATATTTTTAAAATTCAAATCTCTAATATATTTTCTAATTAATTGGTCTTCTTCCACATCATCAACATTAATTAGATTTAATTCATCTAATCGTGCCATATTTGTTATTAAATCATAGATATCATTTGCCGTTTTTAATTTATTTCCAGCAGTCGTCACACTACGTTCAAAACTCATTACAACATTTAATTTCTTTGTTTTAAATGAACCTATAATAGAATCTTTTAATTCGATACGTGTACTCGTTATTTTTGATGATAATCTATCGTTAAATATATTTTGATATGGTAAATTACAATCTTTAGGTGTAGGCCCACTACATGTTAAGTGATAATTAAGCATGTTATTAAATAAGTTTTCTAATAAAAATAAATGTCTATACATAAATATTGAAAATATTTATTTTTGATATTTAATCATATATACTGTTTATTAATCACACATGGATATTATTGAAATCAATAAAGCACAGTGTTATGAAAATATCCCTACATTTTTATCTTATATTGGACATATCATTGTCAATGCTAATATTAATGGAACATTTATTAAAGCAATCATTGATACTGGATGTAGCAAATCTATTATGTTTAGAAATACAGCCAAACTATGTGGTATTGCTGATTTAATCCATTGCAATATAATATTGTCAGTTGGTATCAATATATATAACAATACATATATCAATGATTTTCATATTAATGATGATACTCATCAAATTTTTTGTGATGTCCTTTTGGGTTCTGATTTTATTTCAACTCATGATTTAAAAATTGATTTTAGTAATAATATTATTACAACACCTCAATTTTGTGAGCCCATTCAATTCGAACAAAATATTAAATGTGTGTGTATTCGTTTTGTTGACAAATGTTTACCTACATTATATGGATCAGGCGACATTTTGTTTGACAATAAAAAAATATTGGCAATGGAAACAAAAATCAGTAATATCAAAAAAATACTGTCAGCTATTCTTTTGAAAGCTCAGACTGTTCGAAGAACAAACTTGAGCCAGAACTCCCACGTGAATGATCAATCCATTGTAAAAATTAATAATAATGAATCTGTTGAACAATTATCAATCTCTCTTAAAAAAATATTTGACACTTTTATCTGTTGTGTTAAGGTTCTTCAAAATTTTATGATATTTTTTAAGAAATATGACGATCAGGAGCTTCTACTTCAGAAGGAATCATTATTAACTAGTTTAATCCAAAAACGCGATTTTACTAATCACAAAATTGATTTTCTATATAATATTTTAACCAGTTTTCGTGATGCAATGGATAAACCAGATTTATTTACTTCATCATATATTAATAATATCAATATGATTTTTAAACCTAAACCCTCGACAGATTCAAAAAAATCCAATATTATTATGCAAAAAAATTGTACTTTTGTGTTTTCAAATGACACAAGACTTATTTCTTTCACCATGTGTCCAACTATTTATGTTTTTATTAATAAAAAACAATATATTGCTTTTATTGACACTGGTGCAAGTAAATGTAGTATTAATAATGCTGTTATTAATGATGCTGGTTTAACAAAATTTTTAGACATACATACTATAGACTATCACTATTCAATTTCTAATAATTTAGAAACGTTTGGAGAAATATGTAATAAAAAATCGTTTGGAAAAATATGGTATGTTAATATGATTATTGGTAATTACGCATTTCCTTGTTCATTCAAAGTTGTTGAAATGAAATATACTTTCAAGTTTGATATTATTATTGGACTCGATTTTCTCGTTACATATAATGCTGTTATTAATTCTCGAGACCGCTTTATCACATTCAATGACGAATTTAGTGTTAAATTTTTATAATGACAAAACTATAATATGTGCTATTAAAAAATACCTAATTTTTTATATCCAGTTAATTTGATTATTATTGATATTGTTATTGGTAGTATTAAATTAAATGCTCTTGTTGATACTTTTGATATAATTAAAACGATTGATAACAAGTTTGATATGATTTTAGGCATCAATTTTCTTGTCGTTACTCTTTTCTTACTAGTTTTATACTAAAACTAGTAAGAACTAAAAAAAAACCGCTCACCGTATCATTATTGATTTCCATAATAATAAATTGGTTTTCTCTAAACATTTTCAAGCCAAATTTAATTTACAAACTAAAGATTAATTTTTATTGATTATTTAATTTTTCCAACAAATTTATAAATAATTTTCTTTTATTGTCACATACATTCTTGTAATACATATTATATTTTATTGGAAATATTCTCTTGAATTTTACTTGACCATTCTGATTATATTTTATTGTTAACGACGTTTTTGAATATAAATTATTCTCTATCTCAATTTTTGTCAAAAATCCATAATAATTTGTTGGATTTTTTTCATCTATCGGCACCGCTCTCACATATGTACCTAACTTTAAATGACCATTCAATATATAATATTTATCTATCTCATTATATTCCGACGTATCCATCATTATTATATTATATTATATAATATAATATTATATTATATAATATTATATTATATTATATTTTATTTTTAATAACAATGATTAATAAATATTTCTGATTTTTCATAATTATCATCTGATGACCCATAATATGAATCATATATATAACCACCAGTCATCCCTAATGCCTTCTTTTTTGCTGCTTTTTTATCTGCTTTATTTTGTGTTGCTGTTTTTGCAAATGATTTTGTGTTTGGTGTTGGTGCTGGTTTTGTGTTTGGTGTTGGTGCTGGTTTTGTGTTTGGTGTTGGTGCTGGTTTTGTGTTTGCTTTGGATGATGATGTTTGTGTCTGTGATGGTGCTGCTTTTGTTTTTGCTTTGGATGATGATGTTTGTGTCTGTGATGGTGCTGCGTTGGATGCCGATGATTGTGATTGTGATGGTGTTGGTGATGAATTCGTCATTGATTTAGTAAAATTAACTAAATAGTCATAGTATGATTTTTTTTCTTCTTCTGATCCATAATTAATTTGTTCAACAGATTGACTTTTATACATAATAATATTGCTCCATTTTATATAACTGCCTTTTTTATCTTCAAATTCTTTTACTTTTTGTAGTATATCAGATGCGTTAGCAGTGTCATATTTTTCGATAGCTGATTTAAATGATTCAAATTCTTTGGATGTGACATTATACCATTTACCATTAATTTCATATTCATCTGTTTTTTTGTTTCCATAGTCAGTTAACCTATAATTTGTAATATTTATTGCCATAATATATATATATTAATATTATATATTATTTTTGTTATATATTGTAAGTAATAAATACCTGAGGCTGGGTTCTTCTACTTACTTTAGAAGTATGAGCTTTTGAGAACTACTTATAAAAAATTGATAATATTATTTAATGTTTTAAAGCAATAATAAGAGTTATTAATATAATTATGTCGTCGAACACACCATTTATAACAATTGACCAACATCAAAAACAGGTTAAATTGGAAGAACAACATAAACGTAAAGCTGAACGTGATGCTGCTAAAATTATTAAAGCCGAACAACAAGCGGAAAAATTACGTATTAAAAAGGAAAAAGAAGAGTTACGTTTAAGAGAATTAGAATTGAAACCGAAGAAAAAACAAAATTCTTCAACACTAACTGGTAAAAAGAGATTGCCTGTTAATAAAGATAATTCTGATATAGTATTAGTAGGAGACCCAATTCAGCAATCAGATGTTGGTATAACAAATGTTAGTGATACATTAGATAATACTAAAATATCGGAAATCACATCATATCCGAATCCAAATGATTTTGATAGTATAACAACCAAATTAAGTAAGATGATAAATGTTGATAATATTGTAATAAACTATGAACCAATATATAGGATATTAAAATTCCAAAATGAGAATGTGATATCAAAAATAATCCATATAGCAGATATACATATAAGATTATCAACATTACATGATGAATATAATGAAGTATTTGAACTATTGTATAGTGAATTGAGGAATATTAAAAAAAATAGTCCAAATACATTGATATGTTTGTGTGGCGATTTATTACATTCCAAAGATGAATTGAAACCAAATACAATCATTCAAACATGGAATTTCATAAAAAATTTATCTGATATATTCCCATTAATAATAATTACGGGAAATCACGATACAATTGAATTAAATAATAATAAAATAGATTCAATTACTGCTATTTTGAAAGATAGACCGATTGATAATACATATTATTTATTAAATTCTGGTGTATATATTTATAATAATATTGTTTTTGGTGTATCATCTATAATCGATAAATTTATGATGTCAAGAAATATTGTTGATAACGTTATCAAAATGAATAGTGATCCATTTATTGGTAACCAATATTTAGACCAAGATATTAAATATATTGGATTATATCATGGTTCTGTTGATGGATGTATTATTAATGAATATGGAACACGTCTAAGAGGAACTAAAAAAGTGTCTGATTTTGCGTGTCCTTTAACTGGTCATACATATGATTATATATTGTTAGGAGATATTCATAAATTTCAATATTTAGATAAACAAAAAAGAGTTGCATATTCATCCAGTTTAATATCACAAAATTTTACTGAAACTGATGATTATCATGGATTTTTAGAATGGAATATATTAAATGGAACATCATCTTATCATAAAATTAAAAATAATTATGCTTATCATAAAATTAACATTAATACATTATATAATACTAATCAATTAGACGTTAATTCATCTGTTATGTTTAATGAACAATCTATTCATAATATTTTTAATAAAATAAAAAGTGGTTTTGTAAGAATAGAATTTGAAGAGGTATTGTCAAGTAAAATAAATAGGGAATTATTAAAAACACAAATTAATGCTCTATATCCTTTAATAATTATCTCTTGGCAAATAATATTTAACAAAAATAATCATAAAGATATTAATAATGTTATAGATGTCGAATCATCTAATTCTGTATTGGAACTAAATAACATAATTAATATTAATAAAGATGATGATAAAGATGGACAACTAAAAACAAGTACAGATATATTGGACAATGAAATAGCTAATAATAATAATACTGAATATATGAATGATTTGATTAGACGATATATGAAAAATAATTTTTATAATATTACCGAGACTACAATTGAAAGAGTATTAGAATACTTAAATAAAATAATAATAGACAATAAAAGTGTTGAGGATGATATTGAATATGTAAAAAGTGATTGGAAAATATTATGGTTATCATTTGATAATATGTATGGTTATGGACCAAATAATGTTATTGATTTTACAAAATATCCTATTAATGAAATTGTTGGTATTTTCGGTGAAAATGCTATCGGTAAATCATCCATTATTGATATTTTAACATTTATGTTATATTCAAGATCTGCAAGAGATGATTCTCCAATGAATCCAAAAGATATTGTAAATGTTTCAACTAATAAAGCAAGTGGTATCATTATTATTGAATCAAATAATATTAAATATCTGATTAAACGTAACTGTATACGTGCATATCACGCTACATCCAGTAAATATTTCCTTAAAACAAGTTTATTTACATACAAAATGATCGAAACAGACGATATACTTTTAAAAGATACATTTAAATTACATAATAAAATTTATATTTTGAAATCACTTACTGAAGAAAATAGATTATGTACAGATGATATTTTAATACCTATTATTGGTACTTATGATAATTTTATTACTACATCTGTATTACTACAGGGAAATCATAAATCATTCAAAAATAAAACAAATGTTCAGAAAAAAGACTTCTTATGTCAGATCCTGAAAATTGACTATTTTAAAAAATGTGAAACCGTTATTAATGATAAATTTAAATCTCTTAAAATTCAATTAAATACACTCAAAAATATTTATAATAATTTTAATAATACTAAATCTATCTCTGATCTCAAAAATAATATTAATACTATTGATTTACAATTAAATGAATATATTAATAAATTATCACAACTTGAAAATGAAGTTGTCGTTAATTATGATAATATACAACAACTATCCACATCCATTATCAATATTGATCAAATTGTTTATAATATTAATATCGATGAAGAACAACAAAAATTAAAGATAATTGACAATATTATTGATGAAAATAATACCAAAATTATGCTCCTGACAAATAATATTAATGAACTTAAAATATTGATCCATAATTTGGATATTGATGAAAAACAACAACAAACTATTACATTTAATTATGAACAATATAATAATAACTTCAAAATCAATCACGATATTGTTATGAAACAAATTAATGACCTCTTTAATCTTAAACAAACATATGTTATCAATAAAATTGATAAAAATCTAACAATCGAAACATTAAATATATTTATTGATGAACACATTAATAATAATAATATATTGACTTCAAAACACTCCGAAATTAATAACATATATAATACCATCAATAATATTATCGACTCTATGCATATTATCGATCCTAATATTGTTATTACTGATAATAATACTCTTATGGAAAACAAAAATATGATAGATAATATCACTAATGAATTATCCAATTATAATAAAGAACAATATATACTATCAGACAGGATAATTAATTTGAACAAAATGATCGATGCATTAAATCTTATTAAATTTAGAGACACTATTGTTAAAGAATATAATGACTTTGTTATTTTTAAGAAAAATAAACAAGACAAATTAATGAATGATATTAATACAATTATGTTTAAACAACAAATTTTTATTACTTATATCGACGAAGATATTAAATTAGACGAACTTTTATCTAAACAAATTAAACTATTATCTATTTTAAATAATAATAATAGTAATGTAGCTATATTATATGAAAAACATAAAGATTTATTAATTATGGATGATAATGAACGCTTATTAATTGATCCAATATATATATCATCAATCAGTCAACATAAATATATACTAGATGAACAATTAAAAAAATATTATAATAGAAAATATAATTATAATTTTATTACGTGCCAATATGACGATACTGTTATTAATACACTTATTAGTAATAAAAATAATTTATTATCATTTTTTAATTGTCATAATACAAAGTTATTTTTAAATAATAAAGAACGTATTACTGATGACTATCTAAAAATGATGAATGATAGTAAATCATTAATATATGAATCACTCAATAATATTACTGATAATATACAAAATGTTGAACATAATATAGAACAAGTTACATCTATTAATAATATTAAAGATTTTGTTATAACCATTAAAAGCTCATTAAATAATATTTTTAATGACCAAAATGAAAATCATATACTTAATAAATATAATGAACTTTTATTATTTGAGAAGGAATATGACCATAATAAAATATTATTTAAAAATATTTTGACTGATATTAATACATTTTATTGTATTGATAAAATTAATAATAAAATCAACAAAATTAAAGAAGAATTGTTCAATATTGAACAGAGCGAATTTCTTATTAATAAATTAAATCAATTACTTGCAACGTTTGAACGTACTGAAAATGAATTAACAGTTGAATTAGACGAAATACAAAATAATATCCTTATCATTAATTCAAATAATGAAAAAAATGAACAAATACAAAATAATAATAATAGAATTAATGATCTTAAGTATGAATACGATAATATTGATGTTATTTCCCCTGTATTTAATCAATCTATTCAAACTATTTTTGACAATTATAATTCACAACAAAGATTATTTATGGACTATAATGACGAACTAAATCCGATTACCATTAAAAATAACGAATTATTAAATAATATTAGTAATCTTAATAATAAAATTGATATTATTAACAAAAATATTGATGCATATTATAATATTAAACATGATATTGAAACAAATAATGTTTTACAAGATAAAATCGAACTATTGTATGATACTGTTGATAATATTAAAAATGACTTATTTGATATTACTATTAATGATATTGATGATATTAAATCATTATTAGATCTTTTTAAAAATAATATCGATTATAATAATGATCTTATTGACAAAGCTCGTTGTAATATTGATATAATTGTATCTAATAATAATATCTTATCTGATATTAAAAATATTGATGATCAAATTAATCATTGTAAAAAACAATTAGATGATATTAATGATCCAAATAATATAAATATATTAAATTTTAAAAATTTACAAGAAAAAATATTATTAAATGGAAAATACAATGCAAATATTAATGCTATTTCAGATGAAATTAATAATATTAAACAACTAATTGATACGAATACTTCTAAACGCATCCAAATTTATAATAATATTAAATTATATAATGATTCAAAAATACATATTGATCATAATAATGATATCAATAAAAAAATATTATTATTAAAGGACCAAATTAAATTAATAACTCAAGATATCAAAGATATAACCAATAAAAATCTCGTTTGTATGAATGATAAAGATAATTTGAGTAAATTAATTTGTAATATTGAAAAAACTAATTCAGAATTAGATGTTATTAAAACTGAAATTAATATTTATGAATTATTATCTAAATTAACTAGTCGTGATGGTGTTCAATTGTTTCTATTATCTGAATCTCTACAAAATATTACCAATAAAGTTAATAATATATTGGAACCATTTATCAATAAAACTATTAAGATGTCTATGAATGGTGATACTATTGATCTTACTATTATTTCCAAAAATGGTTCTGTTATTAATACCATTAGTGGTATGGAATCTTTTATGCTCGATCTCGTTTTCAAAATCATTATTGGACAAATATCTGTTATTCCAAAATCAAATATCATCTTTATGGATGAATCTATTAGTGTTCTTGATTCCAATAGAATGGCTTCTATTGAAGAATTATTCGCTTTTCTGAGGCAATACTATAATACTGTTTTTCTGATTACACATATGAAACAAGTTAATAATCATATTAATCATAGTCTCGATATTGTTCGATATAATGGTCATTCACTCATTTTCAATATACATATAAATAAATATATCAATGAAACTATTGATAATGATAATGATAATGATGTTAATAAATCGCTGGACCAATCAAATATAACCACTAATATTGACGATGCTAATTATAACAATGATAATATTATTAAAAAACCAAGAAGAAAAAAACATATTAAAAATGATCCTAATATGCCGATTGATTTCTAATTTAATTAAACTTTTTTGCATATTCATTTATTAAAATAAATATTGATTCACATACTAAATCTAAAGTTATTAAATTTATTTTTTTGAAACCATTATTTACAATATCATCATACGCATCTGGATTATCTTCATAATATGTATATGTTTCTTTTATTTCACCTATTAATTTACTTAAACTTTTTTTATTTTTGTCTTGATCACCTTCATACCAATCATATATTAATCTAACAAATTCTACTTTATCTTCTATTAATCTACCAAAAAATGTTATCCATTGTTCATTCTCTGAATATTCAAAATGTTGTCTTAAATCTATATGAATCATTAATGACTTCATTAATAAATAATATTTAAATCGAGCCGACCATGGCTGATGACCTGGTAAATTTAATAAATATTTATATTTACAGTTCTCATATATTGGCACTGCATATGAACCCACCGTTATATCATAAAATGTATTTAATTTTCTCTCCTTCTCTAATAGTTTTCTTACATTATGTTTTTCTGCACCAGCATTCGGACCTCTAAAATATAATTTATTTATTTTATCATATTTCTCCATATTACAATGTGATTTTATTATATCTTTTAATTCGTCCCAATTTACTTTTATCCCCTTGACATCATATGCTATAAATGTTTCATCTGGTATAATTATCCCTGACCTATTACTCGGTTTTGCTAACACAAAAAATGGTAAGTTCTGATATTCATATGTATATGTGTTCGCTATGTAAATATACATTATACAATCCAATAATTTCTTATTGTTTTTATCTATATATTCTTGCACCTTTTTTAATAAATCTACCATTAAAGTTATCCTCTCAACATCCTGATTGCATCTAAAAAATTGCATCTTATTGTCTTTCAATACTACTTTCAACATTGTTTTGTGATATTTTTCATTATTTAGAAACACATCGTCCATATCATCTAATGTTTTTTGGTTATATGTAAATGTTTCTAAATCATTCTCTACATTTTTTTTTATGTCTAATAACAATTTTTCATCCATATTCTCTATATTTATTATATATATATTATAAAAAAATTACATTTTCATTTTGTTTTTTATGTTGGTCTATTCAAACAATACCTATCTGTTTCCTCTATTATTAATTTCATCCCTTTCACATATAAATTCATCACTAACTTTTTATCAGCTTGATCCTCGTCTGACATTATATATTTATATCCACTGACTAACCATTCTGTAAAAAACATATATCCTGTATAACCTAAAATATCCCATAAAATCCCTGACGGACAATTCTCAGATTTTAGACTCGTGTTATGATCATCCAATGCTATATATAACTCTTTTACTATTTTACACTCCCTTAATAATTCTTCTTCTGATTTCTTATCATCCTCTTCAAATTTTATTGTTATACTCGTCATCATCGATCTACATTCTACATATTTATTTTCATCATGATGATTAATTACTCTATATGAACAACATTCCGATATTTGATTCATCATATTATAATCTTATTTATATTTATAAATTTATTAATAAATATAAATATCAATTTTTTAGTATAATATTGTATATAATTGAGATTACAACAAAATGGATTGTATATAGATTCAATGTATTTTTCCCAATATTGGTTACCAGTGGTATGTCTTGTTCCAATACTTTGTTATTTGATATATCCATATTTTGACCTATTATTACTCCTAATAATAATAATGGTAAATATTTTTTTAGAGGAAACCAATCCATCATTCTACTATGAACTTGATAACCTGTTATCGTATCCAGTATTTCGTTTATTTTCGGATAATTTATAAATATACTTATTATAAATAATATTATTGTAATATTTTTATATGGGATGAATAATGGACTCAATAATGTTATCAAACATATGAAATGTAATACTCCAAATTTTATAAATTTTTCTGGATATAATATATATGTTAATAATGTTATTATCAAAGCATGAACCAATATTTTTAACGATTGTTTGGTTCTCTCTTTTATAAATTTTTCATTATATTTTTTATATGATGCATTTAATGAATATCCTGCTAATAATATAAACAATGTTCTCGATATAATTCCAATTATGTTCAATATTGTATTTTTATGATATGATGTATTCACTGTTGCATCATATAATGAAAACAAATGAAATATAAACATCAGTATAAATGCAATTCCTTTAAGATTATCAATCGTTTTTGAACGTGCCATTATATATTAAAAATATTAATTTTTTTCATATACTATAATTTTAATATATAGATTTATTATATATTAAATATTAATGAGTTTTAATAATTATGATCCTATTACTGGAACATATTTCTCTGTTCCATATATTACACAACAACCTCTGTTTTACCAACCAAATGTTATAATAAATCCATTTCAATATAATCCAAATTATGTTAATCCTATCAATAATATACTTCCAATACAACCATATATTGCTCCAAATTATCAATATCAATTAATGAATCAGGTCCCATATAATGGTACCTTTAATCCTTTTTCTATCTATAATAGGTAATTTTTTTATATATAGATATATTATGGGTAATTGTTTTGGAAAAAATTACAACAATAAACTAAGAAATGATATCAACAAAGAAATTGATATATTATTCAATGATGATGCATTTCAATACAAAAAAATCGATTATGTTCATAAAACAAATAATTTAGATACCATCATCAAATAACATATAATAAAATTATAATTTTATCACTATTTTTTTATATTATTTAATTCCTAATTTTTGATGCTAATCTTGAAAATACTGATGGACTTTTTTTTACTGGAGGATTAAACGTAGCACCCCATAAATTTAATATTACACGACCGGCCATTAATAATTGAAGAGCTAATTTACAATTATCACTTATATCTAATAGTTTTTCATCTTTATTTCGTTTACCAATTAAATGAGTTACAATAGTTGCAATAAATAATATTATTAATATTATAATATAAATTATGGTTACCACTTTATGACTATTCATATATATATATATATATATATATTACATAAAAAATTGATATTTATAATATTTGATTTATACGAATAAATACAATTATAATATATACATATATAATGAATATTCCGTTAATTGCATCTAACATGATCCACAATCATAATAATATGAATATTATTAATCCTCGAACTAAATATACTTTAAAAATTACGATGGACAATGATATTCCAGATTTTTGTGCTCAACATTATATGAGTAAAAATAATAACTTTGCCGGTGCATATAGTTCAGACAGTGGTCTTGATTTAATTGTTCCAGAGGATGTCAATATTGAATTTCTAAAAGTTGGTAAAGTGAATTATAAAATCAGATGTGAGATGATTAATAATGAAACAGGACGAAATGCTCCATATTATGTTTATCCAAGGAGTTCTATATCAAATACTGATTTTATGTTAGCAAATAGTGTTGGAATAATGGATCTTAATTATCGTGGTCCGGTTATGGCCAAATTTAGATGTTTTAATCCAAATAATGATGTTATTAAACATATGAGTAAAATGGTTCAAATTTGTTCTCCTGATCTAAGCCCTTTTACTGTTAAATTAGTATCTGAATTATCTCAATCTGATAGAGGTGAAAATGGTTTTGGTTCTACTGACCGTATTAGTTTCCCATAATGTTATAAAATTATTATAATTTATAATATTAATTGAGTTTTTTTATTAATTAAATAATATAAAATAATATAAATTATTAAAAAAAATGCCATTAATTAGTTTTATAAATTATTTTTTAGGTATTACTTATAATGACATTGTTCGGAATAATCAGTGTATTATAGATGCAGCAAAACAAGGATATACAAGAATACTACAAACTTTATTAAAGAATCCATTTAATGATTCCGCTTTTAATAATAATCAAGCCATTATTGAAGCATCTTATCATGGTGAACATAATATTGTTAAAACATTATTAAAAGATCCGAGAGTAGATCCATCCGCTCAAAATAATCAAGCCATTATTAATGCATCTTTTAATGGATGTTTTAATATAGTTAAAATATTACTAAAAGATCCAAGAGTAGATCCATCTGACCAACATAATCAAGCCATTATTAATGCATCTGATAATTATAAAATTTTTAATTTATTATATAATGACCATCGAACGAATCCATCAGATCAAAACAATAAATTAATTATTGATGCTGCATATAATGGTTGTAATAAAATTGTAAAAAGATTATTGACAGATGAAAGAGTAGATCCAACTGCTCAAGATAATGAATTATTTATGGCAATTTCTTTGAGTAATAATATATCATTTGTTAAAAAATTATTAAATATTCCAGAAATAAATCCTTTTGACCAAAATAATATTGTATTCACATTTAATATAAACCATAAAATTCGTAATATGCTACATAAAATTAGACCACAACCAAATAATTTATAATTTTTTTATATATCATCATCTGATGATCTAAAAATTTCATCTTCCGATATAACAATTTGAGTGCTCTCTCCTTTTGGAAGAGCATCCCCATCTGTCTCAAATTTATTTTTATCTGATTCTGACTTATTTGATATGTTATCTAATTCTAATTCATTATCTTTTTTTGAGATTGATATCGATATTGATCTTGGTAATGATTTAGATGAAGACTCTGATATTAATTTTACTGATGTTTCTTTAGATGTATCTTCAAACTGATCCAGATTTGGTAAAACTCTTGATGTTTTTTTTGATGAAACTGGCGATGTTTCTTCAAATTGATCCAGATTTTGTGAAACTGTTGATGTTTTTTTTGATGAAACTGGCGATGTTTCTTTAGATGAAACTGACGATGTTTCTTTAGATGAAACTGACGATGTTTCTTTAAATTGATCCAGATTTGGTGAGACTAATGGAGATATATATGTAGTAAATGAATTTCTTGGATTATATTCAGTATTATTCTCATCTAAATCAATATCTATATTTAATATACATACATCATTCTCATCCAAACATAATGATATATTTTCTAATTGCATATCATTGTCAAGATTTGCTATAAAATCTTGACGTTGTTTATTTAATTTATCCTCTTTTTTTTTTGAAAAACACGGACCCATTATATTATACAAATTATTAATAATGATGAGTGTATGTAAAATATATAAATATTTTTATATATTTTATATTATATTATATTATATTATGTAAAATACAACAAACAGATCTCTGCCATATATATTATAATTATTTATGGAAGATATCGTATATCTCTGATGTTCGCATTATAGTAATATGACTCATCCTCGGAATCCATATCTTTGTCAGACAATACAACCGAAAATGATGCATCTGAATCAGAATCTGTATCATGAACCTTCAGTTTTATATCCGGACTCATATCTGGTTTTGTATCTGGTTTTGTATCTGAATTGGTATCTGGTTTTGTATCTGAATTGGTATCTGATTTTGTATCTGAATTGGTATCTGATTTTGTATCTGAATTGGTATCTGATTTTGTATCTGGTATTGTATCTGATTTTGTTTTTGTGTTTGGTATTAGTTTGTTGCCAGAGATTGAATGATCATTTTTTATTTTTAAAGGGGGGAGAACTTCATTTGGTGGCATAGTTGGAAGATATATTTCAGATATAACTATAGATCTATTTGGTTTAGTATTATTTGAAAAATTATGATTATTGCAACAGACTTGTATTTTTGATGTACATGCTCCCATAAGTTAATATATATATATATTATATATAATGAATTATTTATTAACTTATAATTTAATATCTATATTTGAATCATTAAATTCATTTTTTGCATAAGATGTTAAAAATTTCATAGACAAATATAGACATTTAGCGTCTAAAGACGCTAAATATCTGTACTATCATTTGTGGAATTAATAATTATTTCTTCTAATATGTTAGCTTCTTTAACAATCTCACACAAATTATTAGTAATATCTTTAACATCTTTATTTATGGTATCTAGAGATGGATTATGTATAATTTCTTTAACATCGGTTGCGATATTGACGACATCATTTTCAATAGTATTAACAGCATCTACAATAGGTAGACGATTTGTAAAAAGACTACTAATAAAAGTTATACCGTGAATTATATAGGAACCAATTAATCCAATTAACATAAAATTGATAGACATATATATATATATTATTTAAAAAATAAAGAGTATGTAATATTTATTTTTTTATAAAACGCAATATAATAAATAATATAATTACAAATATTATGATACTTATTAGATCATTAATATTTGTTATACGGGTATCTTTAACATTACATTTTATATGTGGTAATTGGTGTTTAATAAAATAAACAGCATTTTGAACAGTACTTTCGATAGATGTGAATTTATAAGATGAATGTCCATTATGTGTTCCAACGGTATATAAATTATTAATATTTGTTTTATAATCTAAATATTTATTAGATGTTGTAATTACGAAAGCGGTATCTTCATTTATCCATTTACCATCTTTATGTTCAATATTTGGACTTAATATTACTTTATCAGGTGTTGGGAAAAATGGTAACTGTTCTTTAACATATTTAAATAGTTCTTCTTCTGTTAAACAATCATCTGCTGTTTTACCATATTCATTCTTTGAATTTGTTTTAGTTATTGCTATACTGATCAATGTTTTAGATTTGGTATGTTCGATATCCATATAATTGGATAAAATAATAAAAACGATATCCCAAGGACCTTGAGTGAAACCCCATAGTTTAGGTAGATCAACGATATAATCATAATGGTATGTGATACAAATGTAATCAAAATATGAATTTTCAAGGGTCCATTGTTTTAAACTTTCTTTATCCATTGTAAAAGCATTAAACAACTTACTGTTTTCGATTAGTTCATATAATGGTTTCGGAGGTATTGTTAGAATAATATTCTTCCCATTATATATCCCTTTATTCGTTTTTACTGATGTTATTTTATTATCTTTACTATTTAATAAAATTACCTCTTCTTCTGTTTTTATACGAACATTATTGGTATCATATAATTTTTCAGACCACAATCCTATTAAACCTAAATCAGTTGGTTTTTTGGGTTGATATAATTTATATAATATTTGTTGATTTATTAGTTGTAAAAATTGATATATTGTATAATGTTCATATGATGCTCCATCTGTTAATCTACATATTCTATCTACATATAATGTTGAATCTGTAGTAAAATTATTATTTTCCATAAATGTTTTCATTGATATTGTTTTACCATAATCTTTATCTAAAAATAAAGACGTAAATGCTGATATAAATGCTATATATTCTCCAAATTTAAATGATAATGGTGTTTGTTTATTGATTTTCGTTATTTCGAAATTATATGGTGTAAATAGATCTTCAAATCTCATATTCATATCCTTTAATAGCTCTATAAATTGTAAAAATGAATTTGAATATATTCTGGGTCCATGTTCTGTAAAATATCCATCTTTCCTTGTTACTCCATGACAACCACCTAATCGATCCTCTTTTTCTAATATTAATACTTTTTGGTTATTAGATCCTAAAATCCATGCAAGAGTTAAGGATGTTGGCCCTCCTCCTACTAATATATAATCGTATTCCATTATTATATCAATATATTTTTATTTTTTTATTTGATTCCAATATATTTTTTCTATTAAAATTTTATTATTTGGAAAAAAAGCGCGCGCGCTTTTTTTTTAAGTATGTAATTTCCACATTATGGCATACTTTTACATAATTTTTACATATTTTTATTTATGAAGTATTTAAAAAATATAATATATTGATATATTATATATGGTCTTACATAAATGTTTAATATGCACTAAAGAATTTAAGCTTAAAACTGACTTAGAACGACATAAAAATAAAAAAAATAAATGTCATACTAATAATATAGATGTTATCGAATCTATAACAAAACTAATTAATTTTCCCACACAAAATGTAGAAAATACCACACAATGCTTAGAAAATACCACACAATATCCACATATACCACATAACATAAATACATCTAAAAATACATCTAAAAACATATCTAAAAATTTATGTATTTATTGTAATGTATTATTTTCAAGATCTGATAGTTTGAAACGTCATCAATTATTTTATTGTGTACCAAAAGAAAATATTGTTGAGCCAATTAAAAAAGACGATTCAAATGTATTAAAATTATTAACACAGATTAAAGAACATCAATTAAAAATGGAAGAACAAAATATTAAAATGAAAGAAGATCATAAACAAGAAATTGCTGAACTTAAAAATACTATTTTGGAATTAAAAGAACAAAAACCATCTTCAGTTATAAATAATAATAATAACAGTAATAATAATAACAGTAATAATACTACCAATAATACTGTTATTCTGAATTTTGGTTCTGATAATGCATCTAAAAAATTATCTAAAAAAGAAATTCAATATATTGTTAATGCAAGTAAAGAATATTTGTTTCAGAGAAGCATTGAGGTCACACATTTTAATAATAAACATCCTGATCTTCAAAATGTTTATATACCAGATAAAAAAATGCAAATGGCTAACATTTATAAAGATGATAAATTTATATTAAAAGAAGTCGATTCGGTAATACATGATCTAATAACTGACCATCAAAATAATTTAGATGATTACCGGAAAATGGATGATATTATTATTAGTGATAAAAAAAGAGAAGAGATGGAAGAATATGTTGATAACTTTCATACTTTTAATGAGTCTGGATCAAATAAACAAAAACAAGTATATGATGATGTCACCGATAATATTAAATTAATTTTATACAATAATAAAGATAAAGTTAAAGATACCGAAAAACGTGTTAAAAGAAAGAAACAAATTAATTAAAAAATTGATATTTTCACATCATATATATATATATATCATTAAATATGCTATATATATATATAATCTATGGAAGTCAAAACAGATAGCTATAATATGGAATCATCATTATTATTGAAAGATGATGGTTTAGAGTATTGTAAATTAGGAGATATAAATAGATCGGAACAAAATTATGAACTAATGAAAAAACACTATAAATTGGCAATAGATTTGAAAAATGATGAAGCGATGTTTAAAATGGGAAAATATTATCAAGAGATAGAATTGAATAGTAAATTAATGAAGAAATATTATGATATGGCAATCGTATATAAAAATGTAGATGCAATGTTAAGTCTTGCTAAATATTACCATTTTATTGATAAACATACATCGTCTTTATATCATAATGCAACTAAATATTATATGATGGCAATAGAACATAATAATGTGGAAGCCATGTTTAATTTAGGTATATTACGATATAATGGTGATAAAGATGATGATTCAAAATTAGATCCAGAATATTTATTAAAAGCGGCGGATACTGGTCATTTTGGTGCGATGTATTATTTGGGAATTTATTATCAATCAGAGGGTAATAAATTAAAAAATAAATCCAAAAAATATAAAGAGATCTATACCAGACATAAAAATAATAAAAATAATGATTTCATTGTTCTTAATTATAATATTTTGAATGGTAATCATAATAAAAATAAATATAATGATAAAGATTGTAAACCATTCGAGGAACGAAGTTCCCAGAAATACGAATTAATGAAAAAATATTATGAAATTGTTATTGAAAGAGGTAATTCAGATGCAATGTTTAGATTGGGTAAATATTACCAATATACAGAAATAGATAATATGAAAATGGAGAAATATTATTTGATGTCAATAAATGATGGTAATAATAATGAAAAATCTATGATATGTTTAGGTGATTATTATAAATCTATGAATAATAATAATCAATCAATAAAATACTATACAATGGCTGCTAATAGAAATAATTTAATAGGGTTATATAAATGTGGTGTATATTATCAATATACAAATATAGATTATATTAAGATGAAACAATATTATGAACAGGCCATATTAATGGAAGGGTCAATATATAAATACATGTCAATGTATCAACTGAGTAAATATTATTATGAGATTGAAAAAAATATTGAACAAATGAAAAAATATGTAGATATGTTGATATTGAATGGTCATAATTATTCAGTTAGTGCTGCATATTTAATGGGAACTTATTATGAGTCAATTTCTGACAAAAAACAACTTATATATTATTATATTAAAGCATCCGACAATTATTATATGTATATTGGTAAATCTAATTTGGATGATGAATATGAATTTTTAAAATTGATTAAAGATGATTATTATAATTCGATATATAAATTAGGAAATTATTACCAAAATATAGAAAAAAATTATGATAAGATGAAAGAATATTATGATAAATTAATTAATGTTTATAAAAATAATTCAGATGATATACATCCAATAATTATTAATGCAATGTATAATTATGGTAATTATTATAAAAATAAAAATAATGAATCATCAATGTTAGAGTATTATAAGATGGCTTCTAATAATAATCACACGGATGCATCATATGAACTTGCATCTCATTATAAAATAAAAAAAGATAAATATAATATGTTAAATTATTATTATAAAGCTGCCATAAATGGACATCCAGATGCAAAAATACTTTTAAAAAAAGAATATACAATAGAATTTAATAAAGATAAGTCTGGATTATGGAATATCCGGAATATGGCCGATTATTACACCAATATTGAAGAAAATCAGATTAAAATGATGAAATATTATAAAAAAGCATTTACTCAGAATGATACACAGGCTATGATGAATCTTGCTAAATATTATTATAATAAACAAAATTATGTTGAAATGAAAAAATATTATTTAATGGCTATTGATAAAAATTGTATTGATTCATTACTCGAGCTTGCAAGATTTTACTTTAAAATTGAACATAATAATGAATTAACTAAAAAATATTATATGATGGCTATTGATAAAAATATTTGTGTTGCTATGTATGAACTCGCTAATTATTATCGTGATGTTGAAAATAATATTACTCTTATGAAAAAATACTATTATAATGCATTTACTTCAGATCATTGTGGAGAAACAATAAAAAATGATATATTAGAATATTATTCAAATGAATCAGATAATGGAAATTTTGATGCTATGTGTGAATTAGCAATATATTATAGCAAACTCGATAATAATAAACTAATGGAAAAATATTTATTGATAGCAATAGACAATGGTTGTGCTAGAGCAATGCATAATATGGCTATCCATCAGAATAATAATAATAATATTGATTTAATGATTAAATATATTAATATGGCAATTAATATTAATTATACACAATCAATGATGTATATTGCCAGATATTATCGGAAAACTGATATTAATTATGAACTTATGAAAAAATACTATTTAATGGCTATTTATACCAATAATAATTTTATTGATAATTACTCTTATGATAATATTGCTGCTATGTATATGTTGGGCGATTATTATAGAACTATTAATAATTACGACCTTATGTTAAAATACCATAAGATGGTCTTAGATATTAAACCCGACATTACCATATATCGGACAATTATTAATGAAATCAATCTCGATATTGGAACATATTATTATGAAGTTAATATTAATTATGATCTTGCTAAAATACATTTTTTAAATGGTATTGAACATAATAATGATGAATGTATGTTTCAATTAGGTCATTACTATCAATTTATTGATAAAAATTATGATCTTATGAAAAAATATTATTTAATGGCAATCGATACTTCTAAAGAAATCAATGCTATCTGTTTTATTGCTAAGTATTATTCTACTATTGAAATTAATTATGATCTTATGAAAAAATACTATTTAATGGGTATTGAATTAAATGATGAACGATGTATGTTTCATCTCGCAAATTATTATGATGATATAGAACCAAATTATGAATTAATGAAGAAATACCATATGATGGCTATTGAAAACCATGATGATTCTGATTCAATGAATAGTCTTGCTTATTATTATTACCAAAATAAACATAAAAATAGTAGTTATATACCATTAATGATCAAATATTATGAAATGGCAATCAAAAAAAATAATACTATTTCAATGACGATTCTTGCTAAATATTATTTGGAAATAAATAATATTGAACTAATGAAAAAATATATTCTTATGGCAATTGATCTTAAAAATACTGACGCAATGATTTTTATTGCCAAATATTACAACAGTATTAATGATCCAAATAATGTTTTTAAATACTATAATATGGCTCTCGATTTTAACGATTTCGATGCCGCTACTGACCTCGGTAAATTTTATCAGAAATCCAAACAATTTGATCTTATGATTAAATATTACAATATCGCTATCGATAACTCTAAGTTTGATTGTGCCTTTGATATGGGTAAATATTATCAAAATATTCAACAATACCCTCTTATGATCAAATATTATCTTATCGCTATTGATAATAATAATTTTAATGCGATGTATAATCTTGCTCAATATTACCATAAAATCGATGTTGACTATGAATTATCCAAAAAATATTATATTATGACAATTGAATTTGATGATAAACATTATGATGCTATGTTTAATTTAGGTAATTACTATCAATTTATTGAACAAAATTATGATCTTATGAAGAAATATTATTTAATGGCCATCGATCTAAATGACTTTAATGCTATGACACATCTTTCTGACTATTACAAATATACTGAAATTAATGTTCAATTAATGAACAAATACAAATCACTTGCAGATCTTAATGATCCTAATATTATATATGAATAATTTCTTTTGATTCTTTTATTATATTAATTTATTTTTCTTAATTTTACTCCTTCATGGATTTCATCTAATATTGTTCTGGGTTTCTCTAACCGTATTTTTTGTAATTTTGAATTTAATATTTTTGTTTCAACATCTGATGTATTCTCTAAAAATGATGTTTTTGAACCATCTAAACATATTATTAATGCATTTTTTAATTGTTTTTTTTGTTTTATTTCGTTAATTATTATATCGTGTTTATTAACTGGTTTCAGAGGCTCTCTCATAATTGGTCTCTCTTTTTTTCTCAAATTAAATTTATAGTTTAAGATGTCATTTTGTATTGATGGTGGAGGTAATATGAGTTTTTTTGATGGTTCATTTTTTTGTTCCATTATTAATACATTATATTTTGATTCTGTTAATTTATCATACATCTCTTCTACAAATAAAGAACTATTATTTAGATTAACTAATAAAAAACCATCTGATATATTTTTATCAGAATTATTATTTTGTTTTTCAATCTCAAATGGACTATATTTTCCGAATGTAACTAGCCATATTATGTAATTTAAAACTGTTGCCATATATATTATATATATTATATATATTTATTTTATATTGGTATAAAATATCAGTCATATTATTTTTATATTTTAATACTATATTTCATCTATAAAAATATACAAAATGTTGATAATAATGATTTATTTTTTGTTGGTTTATCAATAAAATCTAATAATATTTTTGTTATAATTTCACCATTCTCATCTTCTAATAAATCAATCGTTAATTTTATTATATCATCCTTTTGTGTTAAAGGTTCTTCTATTTTTTCATTTTCTACATCTTTTACTGATGTTATTATATGATTTCCTATATCATAGTTTTTTTCTTTATTATCTATCATTTTTATTGAATGAACAATATTCCAATCATCATCAAATGTATTTTTTATGATTAAAATAGGACTTAATACATATTCACCATTATTATTGAAATCAAATAATTCATTAAGATTATGTGAAAAAAAATCAGGAGTTGTTAAAGACCATTTTGTGTTTTTCTTCATAATACCTGTCACTGTATATAAATATGCAACTAATGCACTACAAAATAAGTAGTCTGTGTGTCTACAATTTATTAAATTGTCTGCAAATACATATCCATAATTATGTAACAATACTACTATTAAATGTAATGGTGAATAATCATATGTTTTCTCATATACCGTCTGATATGCCTCCTTAAACATATTATTTCTATTCTTATTATCTTCCTCATTATGTTTTCCATTTGTTTTTAATAAATGTCTCACCACTATTAAACCATCATAATGGTCTATTTTTTCTTTTAAATCTACCAATTGTACTCCTAATCTTGTTGTATTACATTCAATATCAGTTTCATAATTACCATCTGAATTTAACAAATATAAACCTTTCTTTGCATCTGAATTCATTAAAAAATCAGGATCTTTAACAACAATCCCAACATGAGACCAAATACTTGAAGTCGCAAATTTAACTAATTCTGATACTATACTATTTGTTCCACTAAATAATATTAAATCACCAGTCAGCAATGTATCATATACTATATTGTTTTCGGGGTTCATTTATTATATTAAAGAAAATACTATATATATGGTTTAATTTTTTTTATATTTTTATTATTAAACCATTTATAAACTATTTATGTTATTTATTTTAGACATACACTAATGGACATTGATAACAATCCATTCACTAAAAATACTTATTTAGAATTATTACATTCTGTATATACTAATATCACTATAAATAATATAAATAATATTGTGTGTATCAATGATGATTATTTTCGTGTTAATATGTTTTTTCATAAACAATTATCTAATATATCCTTTAAAATTAAAGTTCCTCATTATATTAATCATGAATCATTTATATCATTCATCTTAGGAATCCTCTCTATTAAAAGATTAAAATATCTCATTAAAATATCTATTAAACTATTTAATGGTGATAATATCAATTGTTTTGATTATATTACTAAATGTCCATCTAATGGCATCTATTATATGAATAATGATAATAAATTTAATACTCTTTGGAACAATATTAAAAAATATATGATCAAACATTTTGATTGTGTTAATCAAGATGCTATTAATGCTATTATTAAAAAAAATAGACTATAATGATATCCAATTTAAAAAATTGATATGTGCTCCCTAAATCATCTCATTGAGATGATTGATATGCGGACCTAATTAACATCGTGAAACGATGTTAATAACGCCCGCTCATTAATTTGTCTAAAATAAAGAGCCTAATAAAAAATTGATATGCGGGCCTAATTAACATCGTGAAACGATGTTAATAACGCCCGCTCATTAATTTATCTATTTTTATATGATATATTATCTATTATGTGAGGTTTCACCTCACATAATAGATAATATATCATATAAAAATAAAAAATTGAAATATTTTTTTCAATATGGTTCCATACGAATCAGACTGATAATAATGACAACTTATTCTAATAAAACTATAAATGCGACTGTATGGGGAAAACCACCAGTTATCAGTAATAAAACAATTGTTACTGAAAAGAAGGAGAGGCAACATATCAATAGAAACATTAATTGGCCTTTTAAACCATTCTCTAAATTCGACGGATTTACTGAAGATGAAGGATGGTTTTCATTTGATAAAAATTATTATAATGATATATGTAATAAATACAATTATATAAACGAATATCCGGTTGATGAAATAGAGCGTAAAACAATTCGTGAAACATCAATCAACCAACGAAAAAACGGAATACCATTTGAAAAATCAATTAGGTTTCTGATTTTTGGAAAACATAAAACAAGTTTTGATTCATATAAAGACGACGAGTGTGCAAATTGTGGCATCAAATATAACGACATCCAGAATAAGCATTCTGATAGTTGTTTTTTTGGTGGTGCCAAAACTACTGACAAAAAATGTATCTGTCCGTTTCATATAACTAATGAACACATACATCCTGTTTTTTTTGGAGGCTCTAATGATGAAAAAAATAAATGTATTACGTGTAAAAAATGTAACGACGATAAAGGTAATAAGTATAGAATTGACAACTTTGATATTTCAAAAGTTAATCCTAAATTTGTTAATCAACTCAACAATTATAAAATCGATTACAAAAATATGGATGTTCACGAACTAATGCATTTACTGAGACGCATCGTTGAACTATATCTTGTCAAATGCAAAGACATTTTTAATAAATTATAATTTTTTAATTTCATATTTTCTATTTTAAATACATTTGAAGTGATCCAATCGGATGACTTGAAATTTATTTTTACTTTTTTTTATTCTTATTGACCAACTCAATTCTCAATCAATATTCACATATTAAAAAATTGATATTTTTTTATCATACTGATTGTATATACAACTGTATCTTATATTAAAGATGAATTCAAACAACTACTGCTCAGTATCGGATTGTATCCAGTATAATTTTATATCAAATTTACCATTAGATGTTCAACAATTTATTGTTGAATTTTTTGGAAGAGATGAATGGACAGACTTGAAAGCAACCAAAATATTTTCAAACACATTAAATTTTAATAAAATATACAATTTTCAAATTGTTGAAATTATTATTTTACCAAATGGTATTTTATCAAAACCTATTAATAAGTATGATGTATCACATCGTTTTATTGTATCTTCTGATACAATAAAACATATAAACACTTGGAAAAACATTATTAGTGAAATTGTTATTAATATGAAAATTAGTCGTTTCGACACTGTTCCAAATGATATTATTTTTAGACAATTAATTTTAAGTAATACTTATGAAACATATTTAGAAAATATTGGTTCAAATAATGGATCATTAAATGATGATGATTATGGCATCGGTAGTGATATTAATGATGATTATCAAGGTAATTATGAGTCTGATAATGAAACTCATGAATTGACAGATAGTCAAGATATTATAATATCTGAATTACCTAATTTAAAAAAGATATATATAGGTCGTAAAAATAACTTCAATATGGTATATGAAAATATACCAAATAATATACCAGTATATTGGTTAGATAGTGGTTTATTTGAAATAATTCCTTAAAATATACCTCAATGCGTTTGCGCATAAGAACTACATTTTTCCGTTATAATAATCGTTTCATTTTTTTTTATGACTTATGTACTACAAATTAATCATATTAATTTTATTAAATTTAACCTCTCATTTAATATATTACATTGTTCTTCTAATGTTTTCATAATATCATCCAAATATAATTTTCTCCATCCTGATAACCATCTTGTATTATGATATGATATCTTTTTATTTATATCATCAAGGGTATCCGATATTTTTATACACATATCACCTATACCATCTTTTAATTTATTAAACATATTTTCTTTATTTGTATCCGTTTGTTCTTTTGACAGCCAATTTTTTATTATGTCTAATTTAAATTCTATATCTAACTTTTCTATACGTGCCTTATATTGATTTAGATCTGAATTTTTTGATGGTAACATATATATTATAGTGTTTAATGTACTTGTTGTACCCAATATAATTCCATTTAACATATTAATTGTTAATAGTCCAGCCGTTGAACACACAATCGTCGTTATACTTAACATATTATATTGATATATATATATATATATATATATATATATCAAATATATTTATATATTTTTATTTAATAACTACTAATATTTAACCAACTAATGGACCTTCACATTTCCCATCATTTCTCATCGAAAACCCTCTAAAACATATCCCTTTATTATTTTTTGGTGCTATACAAGGACGATCTTTATTTTTTGGAGTTTCATCTAATACAGATCCACTACGACAACGAGCATATCCTTCTATATTATATTTAAACAAAAACACAATAATTGCTACTAATAACAACACAAGAATCATTAATTTATTCATTAATATATATATATATATATATATATATATATTTTTTATTATATCAGAAAAAATTGAATTATTTTACTTCAATATACTGTAATATACAAAAATGATATATATATATGTTACGATCAATTATGAACGGCAACAATTATACTGATAATTCAATTAATAAACATATTATACAACCGATATTTATGTTAAAAAAAAACAGTGATACTTTTAATGAAATTATATCGAGTGATATTTTTACATCATATTGTATTAATAAATTATCAATATACACAACGTGTAAGCAATTCATTAAATTAATAGGTGATAAACAAAATTATAACAAATCATTATTATGTGTTGGATATGAAAAGGGTCATTATTATACAGAAAATTGTGAAAAATGCAGAAACGATATTATTGCAAATGGATATGTGTATAGCTGTAATGGTTATGTACATGGTCATCCATTTAGTGATAATTGTGATTTATGTGAATGTAAAAAAAATAATAAATGTCGCGGATATACTATATTCAATTGTGAATATACAGATGAATGTCATTTATATAATGAGAATTGTATTAGAAATACTTGTTCTGGTTCCGAAATGGTTACACAAAAAGGTAAATGTAATCGTCATAATCAAATTAGATGTGTATTAGATAGTTGTAAACAAAAAAGAAATAAGAAATGTATTGGTATGAGACCAACTTTAAGTAATGCTGAAAAAATCAAGTATTTAGAAAAATATATAACAAAAAACAGAGATGGTAATCCAAATATTCGTAATTTATATCGTACTAAATGTTTAGATTGTTGTAAATGTAGATGTACAGATCCTGATTGTAAAGGTAAACGTGATTGTAGAGTTTGCTATGATGATTGCAATTGTATATGTAATGATAATTGTACAAAGATAGAAGTTCAATTTGGTGTATCTGAAACATTTAAGAATTGTGAAATAGAACTTGATAATTTTTTAGATGATTCAGATAAAAAGTTACAAAAAGATGAAGGTATTAGACGGTGCGTATCACGTGGTATCGCTGAGGAATGTAATATTACTATCAAAGAAGAAATTAATATAGATGATATAAAAAAAAATGGGAAAAAAACTCAATATAATACATCTATTGAAATCAAAAAAGATAGTATATTAGAATATATTTCATTGGATAAACACGACAATTCGAATGATGACAAAGGTAATCGTGCAATGATTCATATATATGGTGAATCCGAACATATTAGAACAAAAATAGAACAAACTTTTAAGTCTAACAATACGGTATTTAAACCTAATGATAGTATTGATTCAATTGTTATCATACCATTTTATTGGATTATGAGACTATATCCATATATTGTTAATCATACTCCCATAGACCTACAAGAATCAGTGCATATTATTAATACTTTTAATAATGCAGCAATTAACGAAGATGACAAAATACACAAACCAAAAAGGCTTGCTATACAAAGGCAAAAACTTGGTATACAATCGTAAATTAACTTTTTTTATCAAAATTTGATGTATACTACATATAATATATAAAAAATTGATATTTTTTTTATATATAAGTCTCTTTGGCATCTTTCCGGTTATGGCCCTCAATATGAATAACAAGAAAACCATCACAAAGCTACGGACGTCAACCCGCAAGAACTATGACAAAGACAAAAATTACGGAGGTCAACCCGGGAAAACTATGACAAAAGCTACGGACGGCAACCCGGGAAAACTATGCCAACCACCACCTCGACGACTTTCACTTACACCACCGCCCTATGAATCTGACTCAGAATCTTCGCCACCGCCGTATGAATCTGACTCAGAATCTTCGATTCCTTCACCACCACTAACAGACTCTGATGATGAATTTTTTCCACAGCTGAAACAAAATGATAGTTTAATTAAAAACACTCATTTTGTTCCGGCGGTGGGGAAAGGGATCTTATGTGTTCGTGCTAGAAATAGTGCTAATACAAATGATCCCAATCTTGATTCGGCGTCTGCTAGTGGTACCATTTTTGCATCATCTGTTGTTCCGAAGTCTAAGTCGCCATTTGTCGACAAAGATTTTGAAACGTATATCTATCTGAAGCTTCAGAATGGTATAACTACAGTTGATTGTAAAAGTGGACTAATAAAAAAACTAGACATTCATGTTTGCCTTCGTAATGCATTGCGTTTGGAAAAAGATACCATTACTAACTGTTTATCACTTACGGACCAACCCCGTGATGACAATAATGTAACTGGTTCTCATTCTAAATGTTTGTATTATGAAGGTAAAACAACGAATATCTGTATTTTTGTTCGACACTCGGCACCTCGATGGCCCGCAATAAATTTTGATCCTAATGACGTATCTACTTTCACTTTGTTATCCGGTTCCAACGGTGATAAAGCAGGTGGTCAACGACGTAAGGTTCAACATTTTTCGGTCCTTCGATATAAATACAAGTCTAATGATGAACGTGATTTATTTCGTAAATTAGTTTTTGAGCATATTATTAATATGAATCGATTGAATTATCGGTTTTTTATTAATACTCTGAAAGGAGATGCTCTTAGATTATTTAACGAAGTTAAACGTTCTAGTCAGATTTGTGTTGGTGTCATAACTAGGAGAATTACTCAAAAAATACAATTTGTTTCAAAACCATCACATATATCTATTGATCTGTATGCCCATATTGCGAAAACATTTGGTTCAATTTTAGTATTGGACCATGGCCATAGGTGCCGTCAGGCTCCTACTGGTTCGATTTCGCATGTGGAAACAGTCAAAGATAAATCTGATAGATTTGAACAATTCCGTAGATCACAAAATCACTCAAAAATAGCAATTACCACCAAGGCTTCAGGGCTCAAATTGGTGTTTATTGGCGACTTAAATCGCGAAGACTCCCAACTCTTGCGAGGTGGCGGTTTTACTATTATGGATGACGAAGATCTATGGACGTATTTTTACAGTATTTTCTCCTGAGCGGAATTTTGGATTCGCTATATAAAAACCCGAGGTATGGTGCCGCGTTAAAATTAACTCTTGTAGGTCCTGTCAACCTGCTTGTTTCACTACGACTATTTGGAGCATCGTCTCTCTTGTAGGCTTGGTCAGCTTACTTGTTCTAACTACGACCGGCGGAAATTTTGGATTCGCCTTTATAAAAACCCGAGTTAATGGGCTCGTTAAATATATGTGTTATCGAAATCATTTTTTTTTATTAAAATCTGAGATCTCTTACATCCACCATTTATAGCTATATATATTAAAAAATTGATATTTTTTTTATTATGTAGAGCTACAAATGGTCAGACTTTCATTTATAATGAGTACAAAAAGTTCAAAACCAAAACGAGTGTTGCCATCTGGCAAAATAAAATCAAAAAAAACAAGCAAAAAAGCAATAAAAGTTGCCAAGACTAAGCTAAGATCTATTAAAGATTCTAGTTTAGTGCTTGTTTCTTCACTAGGCATCGAATTTGATGATAAAGATATAGAATGTTTA
>Ga0214921_10001986_pt1 | contig 34198 bp, 31 predicted proteins | sample LL1505_MetaG_FD_177992 | JGI IMG/M metagenome (GOLD analysis project Ga0214921, IMG submission 177992) | Freshwater microbial communities from Lake Lanier, Atlanta, Georgia, United States - LL-1505 | ecosystem: Environmental > Aquatic > Freshwater > Lake | place: USA: Georgia | collected... | reverse complement strand
GAATTAGTTTCAATAGTATTGCTACTAGCCAATAGGCTAGGAAACCAAAACGAAGCTTTTTTATCAGGTGGTTTTTTAGTCATTGTAATTAATATACTATATTTAGATATCTTTATATTGAAAAAAAATAATAATTATAAGATATATTTAGTAATTGTAATAAATAAAAAACAATATAAAAATAGGCATAAAGTATAAAGAAATATCAAGTTTATGTGCTACTAGTAGCATCCCATTAATTTGCAATTACTTATATCCACCAACTCTACAAACTTATCCAATCCATATGGTTTAAACTTATTTTTTCTTTCTACTTTTTCCATTCTATGATAAGGTATATTTAACATACTACATAATTTCTTTAATTCGTTATTGTCCTTTTCATCAGTATAAGAATTTGCTATTACAGCAATACAATATTTTTCTAGAGGAATATCACGGTTGAATAAGATTTCGTGTGAATGCATATAAGTAATTTTATCTAAATAAACATTTGTTTTACAATATTCATTAATATAATTTTTCAATTTAGTTAGATTAGGCATTCTAGATAAACCACCTTTTGGACTTTTTATAATTATATCTTCCTTATTTTCAACTATTTCAGTATTAGTATTAGTCTTAGTCTTAGTAAAAGCATCTTCAAAATTATTTAGGAATCCACCCACATGTGTTGCATAAAATGGATAATCTTTTAACAATTCTTTTGATAATACAAATGCAATTGAACCCCAATGTGGATTATAATTTTCTTGATTTGGAATATCTTTATAAATAAATTGTGTAAATATCTGATTAGTTGGAACCCAATCAGCTAAAATAACCTTGTTTTTTTTAGGTGGATTTGCAAGTATCTTTGTTTGTTGTAATATTCTAATTGCATTTTCACCTCGTGTTCCGTGGAGTAAATATTCTTTATTCATTATATGATTATTCTAGAATATGTTATATATTTTTATTTCTTTTTTTATTCCATTTTTCATTTCATTTTTATTTGTTCTTCTAGAATAAAAATAATTAAAAATAAATACAAAAATAAATACAAAAATAAAACACAAATTAAATAAATGGATGAACAAGATGAATATACCGATATTACTAAAAATGAACTAACTAATTACAATACTATATTACACCAACCTAAATTACAACATACCAATCTATCTATTCTAGAACATGATAAAAATAGATTAGCTAGAATACAACAACAAATCAATAAAATTACTATTTTAATTTCCAATCAATATAGTCATCAGTATTATGTCGATTTATTGCTTTGGCAAAATCATTATTATTATTCCAAACAAAATTATTTATATGAATATTATTATGATTGCTTTTGTTGTATAAATTATAATCCTAATTATTATTTTGATAATGGAAAGCATGGCTATGGCAAATGTTGTTATTCAGATTTATATCAAGAAAGTAATTATTATATAGGTTGTATCCTATGTTTGATACCTTGTTTATTTTGCTTACCAATTTGGATATATGATACATTGTATCGAAATTGGTATGGTTATTCTAGAACAGGTTTTTTTGAATGGATTGGTTATCTAACATTCAAATATTGTGTTTGCAAATGCTGGGAAAATTATTGGTATTTGAATATATTACCGGAAGAAATTGAAGAAGTATGCAAACTATTACAAGAAAAATATTCTGGTATTTTGGAAGTACAAATGAAAAAATATGGTAATAATATTAAATCAATAAGCATTACGAGTAAATAATTAATTATCTAAATAATGTTTATAGTTATCAGGAACACTATTTTTTTCTTCTTCTGTTAAATCATTTAAATATTTCCATTTGAAACCGTATGCAGTAATTCTGTTATTTTTTTTTTTACAAATATTTACTATATCGCCACAAGATTGTTTATCTATATTTTTAAAAGCATCGACTGTTGTTTTAAAAATATTTAATACTTTATTATCTAATGATAATTGAACAATTTTCTTTCTTATCTCTCGATTTTCATTTGTATGTGAATCAACAAATATATTGTCGTCTTGACGATGTTTATATTTAGTTATGGTTCTATTAATTAATTCCAATTTATCTATCTTTATTCCTTTTAATTTATTTATTTCATCCTCTGTTAAATCTTTAAAATATTTCCATTTATAACCATATGCATAATTCTTTTTGCCTTTACAAACTGTATTTATACTATAATTATTTTTTTTATTTAGATTTGAATTAACACTTAAAAATGCTTCTGTTGATGTGGAATAAAAATCGAGTATTTTATTATCCTTACTAATTTTCACTATTTCTTTTTGGATTGAGTAAGATGAATTGTCTTTCAATGTAGTCCATTCTAGATTTTTATAATAATTATCGCCTCTTTTTTCATTAATATGATTTACGATAAGATAATTATTTGGATTTTTAACAAAAACAGTTGCTACTAATCTATGTACTTTGATACTAAATTTTTTTTTTGTTATATCATCAACTAATTTTACTATATGATATCCTACTTGTAAATGATGTGCAATAATTTTATTTACTAGTAATGAAAATATATCTCCATATTCATTAATTTTATAATTACTAAAACAATATTCTTGATATTTACCAATTATTATAAAATTATTAGATTTTACTTCCTGTGATACTTCTTTATAAGGTATATCACCTCTATTTTTTGCATTTTCAGATTTACTACTTAGTTTTAAATTTTCTAATCTATTATCTTGCCTATTTCTATTAATATGATCAATTACATTTTTTCCTAAGTCTTTGATATCAATATTATGAAAAGTACAATATACTAAAATATGTACTTTTAATCTTTTATTTTTTTTATCATTATTTGTTAATCCTACACATATATAAGCATCTTTATATTTTTTACTATGATTATCTTGCATAATAGTATTTGTTTGATTCGATAATATTTCTCCATTTTTACTTATTAAATATCTATCTTCATAATTTTTAATAGGTTTCCAAAAATCTTTATCTAGGCTATCTATATTTACATTTGTATTATTTTTTATTTTATTTACAATAATAACTTCTTTAGAAACTAGTTTTAAATTTTCTAGTTTAACATTTTTATAATTATTATCAATAAATATTATTTTTTTATCATTTGGTATCTCACCAACAAACAGCTTATAAATAATTTTATATAATACGTGAGTACTGTTTTTTCCATTAACAATTATGGATACATAAATATTATCCCAATTATCACGTAATTTCATAAATTTTTTTTCATAATTTGAATAAATTCTACCATCTTTATAAACTTTATATTTTTTTGTATTATTTAAATATTTCCAACTAATATTTTCTACTCCTTCTGCATTATTGTCTTCGTCAGTTATTCTTTTAATTGTATTATTTACCAATTCTTTTCTAGAAACTGATTTTAAATTATCAGCATGATAATTTGTATAATTTCCATCTTTATATCCTATATATAATTTATCACTTATATTACCAATAAATATTCTATAGATTAAGGTATGAACTTGTGTTTTATAATTCCGACCATTTTTAATTAACTTAATAATAAATACATCACGTTTTGGATGTTTTAGTGGATTAATAAATTGTTCAGATATAGCAGAATATATATTACCATTTTTAAAAATTTTATAATTATGTTCCCCATTAAACCATTTCCAATCTATATTTTCAATTCCTTCTACTTCTGACATTTTTATGATTTAATTTATTATTTATATATTTTTATATTTTCTTTCTAGCATAATCAATTTTTTATATCTTTCAATTATTTATTCTGTTTTGTGTTTTTAATTTGCGTTTTTAATTAATTTTATTTTCTTCCTAGAATATAATAATTACTAATTTATAAGTTAATTAAAAATGTCATTTAATCGACTTCGATATGATACTTGTGCATACAAAAATGAGCTAGCTCAAGAAGTTGGAGTTTTTGCATATGCGGTCGATGACTGCAGATATGTACATAAAAATCCTCGACGTATTGAATTCGGAATAGTTGGTGGCAATGATGTTTCTATCATAGGAAATTCGCTAGTTGACCTCGAAAGCGATCTAAAAGGACAAACCCGTTTAGCTAGCAAATGCCCAACTCTCTACTATCAAAACCCTTGCCCTGCAGGAGATATGAATACCTGCAAACCCCGACAAGTTGTTGTTCGCGGTAATCCTTCTAATATGGGACGGGTAATTGATACTACCCTTTATCACCTACCCCCAGCACAATTTGCCAGATATGTTCCAATAGTGGTAGATCCTTATTTAGGTGGCCGTATGCCTAAGTAAATGAAGTATTCATATTTTGTTTAATTTTTGTTTCTTTTCATTCTTTTCTTAGCTTAATATAGAATTATCCAATATTGAAAAAATATTGAAAAAATATTGAAAAAACTATGGAACAACAACAAAATCAATCCTCACCCAGGAAAGACCCTATGGATATAGAAGTAATAATTGACAAAATAGACAAACTCCCCATACCGGATGCCGACAAAGCATCCCTCCTTAATCAAATTAAACTAAATATGATGAACCCATCCCATGGTGAAGACGAAAACCTTAACCGTATCCAAGCCAAATATATGCAACAACCACAACCTATGCCATTTCAACAGATGCAGATTCCATTCCAATCACCCCAACATATGCCATTTCAACAGATGCCACAGATGCAAATGCCACAGATGCCACAGATGCCATACCCACAGATGCCATACCCACAGATGCAAATGCCACAAATGCCAGGTAATATGATGACTACTGCACACTTTGAAATATTAAAGAATAAATTAGATGCAGTCCAGCTAGAATTAGTAGATTTACTCCGCCATGTTAAAGATTATACCCAACGTTATATGAACGCCACCCGCCAACAAGATATGGAAAAGATTGATTCATATGTTAATGGATTATTTGAAGTAGATAAGAAAATGAAGGAAGCCGATGAAAAAGCGAAAGAATATGAAGCAGAAGCACCAGCGGAAGAACCTGCTACCAGAGAAAGTATAATTGGCAAAGCTACTAGTGGTATTAAGAATTTTCTAGGTAGTATTGGTGATAATGTCGCCGGTGTTGCATCAATGGTTTCAAACACAGCTAATATCGCAAATGGTTATCTATCTAAAAAAGTTATTGGTAGCAATACATCTAATGCCTCACCACAACCGGCGTCTGGTACTATAAATAATACTGGTACTACTGGTAAAGCTAATAAAAATATTGTTAGTGTAGATGATTATATCCAAAGCAATATGAATGAAATGGAAGGTGCATCTGTTAATACTCCAGGTAATATAGGTAATGTAGCAACAGCCAGCAATATGAATAATATAAATAGATTAGAAAGTAAAAATCCTAGTGCAAATCAATTACAACCGCCAGCACCACCTACCGAAGCAATAAAAGAAGCAACAAAAGAAGCAACAAAAGAATCATCAGGGGAAGCATTAGAAGAAGCATCAGAAGAAGATATTACTAATGCAATAAAGAAATTAAATGATACTATGAATGAAGATATTGATAATACAGTAAAAGCAGGAAACACTGTGGTACAAAGTGGTGGTCGTAGAAGGGGCACAACCCCTTACACCAAAGCCCTTAGGGGCTTTCAAGAACACCAATTAACTAAGAAAATAAAACTTTTAAGATTAAAGATAACTAAAAGTAAGCTAGAAAATGAAGTTAAAAAACATACTAAACAACAACACCAACACAAAAATAACAGCAATCGCACAAACAAAAGTAAACGTTCGCGAAAGTAATCTAGCAATCAATTTTGTATATATTATCTAAAATATTTTTCATATCACTATAACTATTTGCAGGATTATATACAACATTATCATCTTTAACACAACTATTATTTGTAATTACAATTACTTTTTTAATATTTTTAGGTAAATTATCTAATGGCAAATTATATTCTCGTTGGTCAATCAATAAATATTCTAGATTAGAAGGTAAATTATCCAATAATATCTCAGCTTCTAGGTTAGCTAGATATAAACATTTTAAACCAATTGGTAAATTATCTAATGACTTATTAAAAAAGCGCTCACAAAATATTTGTTTTCCACCACATATACTCAATAATATTAAACTTGGTGGCAAATTATCTAATGTGTGATTAAACATTTGATTAGTTATTTCTAAATGAGTTATTCCATTAGGAAGCCAATCTAGAGGTATATCCGCTCCACATACTACTCGTTTATATTTTGTTAGCATTTTAATTAATTCATTATTAGTTGAATATCTTTTTCTATCTTCAACATTATCATATCCATTATCTGGATTTTCCAGAATATAAACTTTTTTATACTTGAAATCAATAGCAAATATATTACAATAAGTAAAACAAGTAATATGGTCTGGTAACCATTCTAGCGGATGAGGATAAGTATATTTAATGTGATTATAATGTTTTAACATTTGCATTAATTCAATATCATTACGAAAATCAATATCTTCTGGAACGGTAATTTCTATAGATGGTTCGGCATATTGTCTAGTTATAATGTTGTAATTCATTCTAGCAGATGAAAAAAATATTATCTGCCAGAATAAAATCAATTTTTTTGGAATAAATATATTTATTTGAATCTAAAATAGATTTCTATTAATCTATCAATCATTCTATATAATAACACCTACACTTTCTAAATAAAATCCAAATGGATGACATATTTAGTACCCACCGCCAGAAGAAACACACTTCTGCCCTACTGAAAATACAACATCGAAACACTACAACATCTAAACGCACACTTGAATTTTCCAAAGACAAAGGTAAATTGAAAACATATCGTAATCAAGAACGTCAACAGAAAAACAATATTTCAACTGATGAAACCCGTCAATATTATTGTAATCGTTGCAAAGTATGGAATAATGTAGTTGAATGTGATGGTTGTTATGTTGATTGGTGTGGTATTAATGGTGATTATCATCAATGTGATTTTGGACAACACGATTTATGTCAGTATCATATTAGCAATTTTCATATCAATAACAATATCAATACTACTAGTTATGATAGTTATTGGGAATATCAAAATTATCTCAACCAAGAAGAATATGAGTATCGGATTAGTGATATTCAATGGCGTGGTTTAATTGCATCTGCATCTGCTTTGCTTATTTAGTAATTTGGTAATTTATTCTAGATAATCATCTTTTTTTGTTTTTAGTTTCTTTTTTAGTTTTTTATTAATTAAATAATATTGTAAAATATTGTTGTAAAATAATATTGTAGTATAGTAATAGTTTATAGTATAATATAAGAATGTCTTGGAATCGCAATCGGTTTGATACTTGCTCATACGCATACCAGTTAGCCGAAACAATTGGCCCTGGTGTTTACCAACTTACCCGTCCTGACAACCAAGCTATTCCCGTTCTACCCAAAGACCCTCGCTTCATTGCCCAATCCTCCGGCGTTAGTATCAGCAAAAACACCTCTTTAATTGATATTGACAGCGAACTAATCGGTATTTCCCGCAATCTAAGCGATTGCCCAGACCGCAAATATATGCCCGATGGCAACGCAAGCTTCCATTGTGGCGCCCAAACTGGCAAAGTTCGCGGTAATACTAACTCAAATACCATGCGAGAAGGATTTAGTAATGGTTTTAGTAATGGTTGCCGTCCCGGAGACAAACTTTGCGTAGATAATAGCCAAGTTCTTAATTTTGCAGATAATTCTTTGTGGACCGAAGATACGAGGCTATCTAATTCTGCCTGCACCAATAGAGGGGTCGGGATAAACAGGTTCCAATGGCTACCTATGGATCCTCAAGAACGTGTTTTACACGAATTTGATTATCAAATTAACACCAAAATATTAAGTAAAGATAACCATCGCGCGTGCCTGCCAAATCCACAAAATCAATATGTAGTGTATCCTGTTCCTAATAACACTCCTATTTGCGAAACCATTGTTCAATCATGCGTCGCAAATACATCTCCGCCAAGTGTGAGCTGGAGATCGGAATCAATTATAGCGCAATATTAAATAAAAAAATATTAAAAACAAAATTATAATGCGACAATATCTGTTATATTTTCTTCTTTCACAGGTTGATAGGTTTCATAATTATCATTGTAATACAATTGAATATTTTTTACTATGAAATTATCATATTCCTTTACTAACTCATCTTTTATAGTTTTAACTAATAAATCTAATTTATCACTATTATTAATTTTCAATGTTTTACCATTATTTCTTATAACATCGGGATTATACCGAATGATAATTACACTACGACCACCAATACCATTTACAATTTCATTTATTCTTGCACACTCACAACTATCTTCATAGCTATTATGTTGATTTTCATCAACCTCAACTATTACACAATGTTTGTTTAATTCAAAATAGATGTCAGGTCGTTTTTTACTACATCCTTGAAGCATTTTGCTACTATTATATTCAAATTTAGTGTCAATAGCTTTTCTAAGATAACGAACAATAGCCCATTCTTTTTTATTCTGTATCTTCTTACAATCCTGACAAACATAATCTGTGTTTTCCTTAATATCGCAATATTTGCATAGTCTTTTTACTTTAGTAAGGCTATCTTCCGGGATATGTTTATTGCAGTATTTAGTATCATTTAAAATTTGGGCGTATTCATCATTGCAATATAAAATAGAACATTTATTTTCCAATACTAGATTAATCATATTTGGCAGTTTATGTGTGTTGCAAAATTGAGGTCTTTTATTAGATAATCCAAATATAGCTAATTCTTTGCAATTTTTATTTTGGCAGTTCTTTTTTTTAGTATTACACATTTCAGGAGTTTTATGGTCGACACAATATAATGCTTTAGTTTCTGTCGGTAGATTAAAATTAGGTCTCGTAGTACAATTAGGTTCAATACATCGTTTTGATTTTACATCAATCATATTTTCTTTTTTATGGTCAGAGCAATAGATTCCTGTTATTTCAGTAGATAAATTAAATGATGGTTGTTTAGTACAATTTGGTTCAATACATCTTTTAGATAAAACATTAATCATATTTTCTTTTTTATGGTCTGTGCAGTATAATGCCTTAGTTTCTGTTGGTATATTAAATGCTGGATTCTTATTGCAATTAGATTCTATACATTTTTTATGTACAACATCAATCATATTTTCTTTCTTGTGTTTTGCACAATATAATGCTTTGGTTTCTGTTGGTATATTATAAGAAGGTCTTGATGTACAATTAGATTCTATACAATGTTTATTTTTAACATCTACCATATTAGGTTTTTTATGTTCTATACAGTATAATCTTTTCGTTTCTGTAGGTATATTGTATATTGGTATTTTATTACAATTGGGCTCAATACAACGATTATCTTTAACATTAATCATATTTTCTTTTTTATGTTCCACACAATATAAACCTTTGGTTTCAGTCGGTAGATTAAATGTTGGTTGTTTTATACAATTAGGTTCAATACATTGTTTAGATATAACATTTACCATATTTGTTTTCTTATGAGAAACACAATATAATCCTATAGTTTCAGTTGGTATATTAAACGCAGGGTTTTTTATACAATTTGATTCAATACATTTTTTATATTTAACATTAATCATATTTTCCTTTTTATGTTCGGAACAATATATTCCTTTTGTTTCTGTTGATATGTTAAATGTCGGATTTTTATTACAATTGGGTTCAATACATCGTTTTGATTTAACATCAACCATATTTTCCTTTCTATGTTTAGCACAATATAATGCTTTAGTTTCTGTAGGTAAATTAAATACTGGACGTGTAATACAATTAGGTTCAATACATCGTGTTGATTTTATATCAACCATATTTTCTTTTTTATGGTCAAAACAATATACACCTGTTTTTTCAGTAGGTAAATTAAATAATGGATGCTTATTACAATTAGGTTCAATACATCTAGAATGTTTAACATCAATCATATTTTCCTTTTTATGGTTAGTACAATATAATGCTTTAGTTTCAGTTGGTAGATTAAATGTTGGTTGTATATTACAATTAGGTTCAACACAATATTTTGAATTAACATTAATCATATTTTCTTTTTTATGTTCTGTACAATATAATGCTTTAGTTTCGGTTGGTATATTAAAATTGGGTCTTTTAGTACAATTAGGTTCGATACATTTTTTGGGCATTGTTGATATTACTTATTATAAATAATAAGGTTTTTTTATATTAAAAAAAACAAAAAAATAATTTTATTGTGCAAATTTAATATTTACCATATGCTCTTTCTTATGACAAGCACAATATAATGGTTGTTTTTCTGTTTGAAAATTATATGATGGGTATATAAGGCATCCTGGGAAAATACAGGTTTTTGGCATTTTTAGTATAATAGTATTTAATTATATTTTATTAAATTAAAATATTCTTATTTTAATTATTAGTACTTATTTTATTGTACCATATATAATAAAATTCATAGAAATTTAAATACTCTTAAATATAATTAATAATTTTTTATTATTTTTTAATTTTTATTCTAGCATATATTAAATTAAAAATTGATTGCTTAAAATATAAAAACATTTTATCTAATAGAATAAACAGAGTAATAATGTCTATAGAAATAAAACAACAAATTATAGAAGTAGCAAAAGAATTAAGCAACTTATATGGTGATGACTATGGAGAACAATATAGTAAAATAGCCAATAATGTATTACAATCATCTACAGATGATAATAATGATAATAATGATAATAATCAATATTTATTATTAATTGAAGCATCATATGCACTTATAGATAGTGATTACAAAGACAAAATAATTTTATATTTGCAAAAGAAAGTAAAAGAACAAGACGCTAGAATAAAACATCTAGAAAAAAACAATTATGAATTAAAAGAAAAAATCAAAGAGCAAGAAGTTAAAATCAAAGAGCAAGAAGTTAAAATAGATGATTTAACGAAGAAACTAAATAAATCCGAACAAAATCAATTATACAAAAAATATATAATTGGTATCCAAGATTATAACAGACTAGAACTACTAGAAACCAAACTACCCAATCCATATGAATTAATTAACTTACGTTCCGATAGAATTGGTGATTGTCATTATATTGATGATAATCATTGTGATGATGATAAAGCACATAGAATTAATATACTAATTGATAAAATTAATAATACGCCAGAATACATAGCCACTAAATTTGAAGATGATTATCCAGGATTGCTAGAACAAATTAAACCAATAATGAATAAACGTGTTGTTGGTAGTAATATAAATCCTAGAAGTATTAAACGTGCTAATACTTGGTGGGATATATAAATTGTGTTATTGTTTTGTATTTTTTGTCTATTTCATTTATTCTAAAATATTTAAAAAATTGATTTACGTATTTCAATAATTTTCTAGTTATAATAAACATATCTTATTACATCTGAATAGAATGGCACAATCATCATTAATTGATATTGTTGATAACAAGCTAATTTTTAATACTAATATATCATTTTCTAAAGAATTAAAAGAAAACAAAAACATTAAAGTAATTAGTATTATTGGAAAGGCTCGAACCGGTAAAAGTACTTTTCTAAATTGCTTAATGACTTATTGGCGTAATGCTACCCAGAATATATTTCAAATGAGCTCGGGTGGTAATCATTGTACTAATGGTATAGATGTATATAATATTCCTGAACGTGGAATACTTTTATTAGATTTTCAGGGTATTTATCTAGGTGATAGTAGTAATGATCCAAAATTACTATTATTAGCATATTTATTAAGTGATGTTATCATCTTTAATGAAACTAAGATGTTAAGTAATATTACATTACAACAGTTTGAACCGATGTTATCATTTATTAATTATATGAAAGGTAAAAATGATTTGAAAGATTTTAATCCAAAATTAATATTTCGTATTAGTGATATGTCCCTGGATATTGACCCAACTACCAATATGCAAAATATGCTAAAACCAGAAGATGACCAATTCCAAGCCATTCGTGAATGTATTAATGACTTATTTGATACACCATATGCTGTTTCAACTAATAACCTAGATAGAAAAGAAATTCAATTGCTAAAAACTAATGAATTTAAGGAATTGTTAGATATTCCAGAAAATGGTTTTAATGATGCAATTTGCAAGATTAATGAGTATCTAGAATGTTGCGAAAGCCGTAAAACTATTTCTATCTTTATGGATGATTTACCAAAAATTCTTAAAAATATTAATGATGAAAAAGCTATTGATTTTAAGAAATTAGATATTGTAAAATCTCTAGGAGATCATCAAATCCGCGATTGGATTGATGCATTAGGAACAGATATTTATAATGATATTCTAGTAGATGGAACTAGTGAAACATTCAAGAATGTTATTACAAGACAAGATGAAATGAATAAAATCCTTAAAGACCTGGATAAAACATTTAAATCTATTCCAAAATCAGTCAGAGATGAACGGAACTCATTCCTTAAATCTAGAATTAGTGAAAAGATAGAAAAAGCAACAAAGGATAATAAAACTAATGCTGAAACATTAATAGTTGGAGTAATTAATAAATATTTATTCTGGGTGCCAAAGCCTTTTATATTATGTATTGTATTTGACGATATAGAAACAATTCAGTTTGATGAATGGATAAAACCATTTACAGATAAGCTAGAATTAATTCGGGAACAATCAATGAATATTCATAATGTAGCATTATTACCGTTCTGCAAATGGAAATTACAAGTTATTAAGGATATTAAACACCGATTTGAATGTGAATTAGAAGAAGTAAAAAAAATTATTTCAAGTTATGAATTGGCTCTGAATAAATATCTAGAAACATTTGTTTCAAATATTGATACTAATATTAAGAAATATGTTGATACAATTGATATCACATTACCTTATTCAATGGTATTAGATAATATTATTAGAGAAGAAAATGAAAATATAAATAGTATTCTAAAAGCTAATGAAGATATATATCATAATAATAAAATTTATAAATTTGCAATAGAAAATATCATTTCACCATACAATGGTGAATGTAATATAATTCATACTACCGATACTAGTAAGCATTCAAACTATAATAATGATTTTAATAAATTATATCAGAAATTTTCTAAAGCTATCCGAGACATTCTATATACTCAAGGAAATGAATTAATCGTTAAATATAGAACTGAAAAATTAACCAGTGAAGGGTATTTAACTAAATATTTTAAACAATCCGGACTAATTTTAACTAATAATCCCAACACTCAGTTTGTTCAATTTGTGTTTTCATGTGTTAAAGGGACTAACAATGCAAATATACAAAATGCAAATATACAAGAAATCAATTACGTAATCGAAAACAATGACTGAAGAATATTATAAACTAACATTAGAACCTATTTTGCTAAGAACTTGTGAAAAATTATATGAAAAAGGATATATTTATAATGAAACTATCCCAGAATTAAACGGATGGAAAAAGTTTTTAAAGGATATTACAAATATAATTATTACAACTGATTATAAATTATATGCGATTAGTTTTAATTATTATAGGGGACATTTTACCTCTGATTATAAACGTTTAGCAATGCTAGATATATTTGAACATCGCTTTAAGAAAGAACTAATTAAGAAACTCTAGAATATCTACCCTTGGCTCACACCATGATCTGGGGTTTATTGGTAAGTAGTGTTAATTTTTATTCCTGGTTTAAAAATTGATTTGGTTAATATAATAAATTCCTAAATTAAACTATTATGGAAAGTGAAGGTATATACTTATTAAGAGAACGTGAATTTATAAGATTAAATGAAGACATATATAAAATAGGTAGGTCAAAACATATCAAAACACGAATGAATAGTTATCCAAAAGGTTCAGTAATAGAATTAATGATTGGGTGTAAGAATTCTATACAATGTGAAAAAGATTTACTAGACATATTTAGAAATAAATTTATCCAACATCGTGAATATGGTGCAGAATATTTTGAAGGTAATAAACTAGATATGATAAATACTATTACTACATATTTAAATAAACCAACACCACTAGAAATTAAACAACAATTTGAAAATATAACATCTACTAGAATAGAACCTACATCATGTTCCTTATATAATGAACAACCATCAATAGAATTGCATATAAATAATATGAAAATTATTGAAAATGATGGATGTTTATTCTGGATGGATAAAAATAATTATAATGTTTATGAAATAACAAATGATAATGAAATTGGTATATGTATTGGTAAATATAATAATAAAAATAGAATTATTAAAAAATAAATAAAAAAATAAATTTTTTATTAGTATTATCAATAAGAAATTTATATTATAATATATCTATTTGTGATTTTCTAATATCTAGAATATCAATACGTGTCATATAATTTTATAATTAACATCTTATAGAAAGTAAAATTCAATTTTATAAATTTTGAATTTAATTAAAAGGGAAATAATGGGAATATTTATTATATAATTATATTTGGGTTATAATAATTAGTAAATGTATGTAATTAGGGTGTTTTTTACTATAAAAATACAATTTTAAAAAATGGAATCCCTGATCCCTGTTTTAATAATCAGGGGACAGGGATAACAAAAATATAAAATTAAAAATATTATTACCCTAATTATATTTTAAGAATATTTTAAGAATATTTTAAGAATATTTTAAATTATTATTTAATAAATTTCTTCAAAACCTATATCACCTAAGTAATCATCATCAATACATTCAAAATTATCATTATCATCTTGTTTATTACACCATGTTTTTAATTCTTCAATATTAAGTAAAAAGTAGTTCGTATTTTGATGTTTTTTAGGTTTAATAAAGTCATAAAATTCAATACTTTTATAGAATGATTGATTACTACCACAATTACCACCATCTTTAGATATATTAGATACAGTAAAAAAATATTTATATTCTTCGTATAGTGATTGAGCACTTATAAAACATTGTGTTTTTTGTTTATTGTAACTAACATAATCATCATTTTTATAATATTCTACTTTAGCATCAATACGTTTAGTATATTCCTTTGAAATAATATTATTATATATATCAATAAAAAATAGGTCTTTATTATGTGTTTGTTTTAGATTTTTAGTACTTTTATTCTCATTATTTTTAATAATATTTTCAAAATTATACGTTGCGAAATCAATATCAAAATCTTTTTCAGCCTGATTTAATATATAATTATAGAATGTTTTAAGAAAACTATCATTTTCTATAATAGTTTTATTAAAATTATTCAAATAATTAGGTTGTTCAGCAGTAGGAACATCTATAACCCAAAATCTTCTATTACCAAGTTCAACATTTATACATCTTTCATTATTAGAATAGAATAAAAATGTATTATAATTATCTAATTCATATTTTTTACCATATTTAGGATTCGCCATAAATGTATTTTCAGTAATAGCATTTTTAATTTTACCAGTAACTTGAAATGTTTCACTTCCAGAGCATTCATCTAGAGCTATTAATAATTTATTAACTCGTCCATCATTAAAATTACCAAACAAATCACTAAAATCACCGGTTTCTAAACAATATTCCGAACCGATTATAGCTTTTAATAAATTATAGAATGTTCCTTTACCAACACCATGTCTTCTTACACTTCTTAATACAAGTGATATTTTAGGTAATTCTTTGTACTTGATAATTTTTATAATAAAAGCCATAATTAATTTGAATGATACATCATTGTAATTTAGATTAGTATATTTTGAATTACCTGATATTAGATTGATAAATTCTAATATAATTTTAATATCAAATGTGTTATCAGGTAATATATTGTGATTATCAATTCTAAAACCTTTGAATAAATTATAGTTATTAGTATTTTCTTCAATAGTTGCATTGGGTTTAAATATAATACGTTTATAATTACGTTTATTTTCATCCTTAATCCATTTATCGATAAACACGCTATATTCAGCATAACGTTGTTTTAGTTCTGTTTGTGTTATAAAATCGGGTTTTCCATCAATAACGTCTAGAAAATTAAGGGGTGATAGTATTTTTGCATGTGTTTTTTCAAATTCATTTTTCCACGTATTATATTTTTCATTATTTTCTTGATCCATTTTTATTTTTTCATTTTTCTTTATTTCTTCACCTAAAATGCAATATGTAGTTAAACTATCATAAAAATTGGCAGATTTAATAATTGCTTTATAATTATAACAAGTATATTTGCTAGTATTTATAGTATTCCAAAATTTAATATTTTCTTCATGATCATAACCAGAAATATTTTTACAAATATTATCATATAATTCGAAATTATCAATACTATTACCATAACTATTTATTAAGCTAGATGTAATAAAAAACCAACCTTGATAATCACTTAATTGATTTATAAGAATTTTACTTATAATATTCAATATACAAATATATGATGGTTTATCTTTATCATCATTTGTGACATTATGCATTATATTACTATAACATAATATTCCTTTGTTTGCACCTTTGGAATCTCTAATTTCGTTTTTAGTGGGTATTTTCTTTCTTTTAGTATCAATATAATTTCTTATAAATTTTTCTGTTTCCGGTGTTAATATTGTTACACCAATATCTTCAATAAATTTTCGTTGATGTAAAGAATCATTACAATTTTTGCACATAGTAATTGATGGAGGTAAAACTACATTATTTTTAATCATAATTTCCAAACCACCTGATATTTTACATAGATTCAATCCATATAAAAAATCACAAAATTCGCGATTACTAGTAATATCAATTAATACCCCTTTATTACCACATGTTGATGTATTAAAATGTCCTTTTTTTGTCAAATTATTTTTCATATCAATAAGAAGAAATTCATCATAATACTTAGCAACCTCTGTATTTTTAACACCTTTACTAAAAATATCAAAATCCAATATGATAACATCACGTTTAGATTTATATTGATATCCAGTATAGAAACCAATATTCTTAGAATAATCAATTGATATATTAGAAAAATCACTTTCAGTAAAATTTTGCCAACCTACAATTCCTTTTGAAACACTATTATTAATAGTAATAGGTATTTTGAAATCATTCACATTCCATAGATTAAAACCAGAATCTTTGAAAAATGAAGCTTCTAATGATAATGACATTATTATGCAATTGTGTATATACTCTATTATTTAAAGGAGATATAAAATATTTTTAAATTTACAAAAATTGAATATATTTTATTATTATTTAAAAAAATATAATTGCAATAAGTAGATATAATGTATAATGGTTAATATAGAAGAGCCCTTAAATACTATTTCACATGATAATAAAGAATTGAAAACAAAAGATTATATTTTACGTGCGAAAAGAAATTATAGAAATAAAAAATATTCAGAAGATGAAGAATATAGAGAAAAACAACTTGCAAAAAATAGAGAATGGTATCAAAAAAATAAAGATAAATATAGAGAAAAAAGAATATTATATATGAAAGAATACAATGCTAAGAAAAAAATAGAAAAAAAAATGTCAACACAATCAAATAAACCTATTAATACTATATCAAACGATAATAGTATTATAGATAATATTGAAAAATTAACTATTAATAATTAATCTAATAATGAATTTATTACTGAATAATTAAGTATTTTTACTTTTACTTCTTTTTTTACTGTTTTGTGATATGTTTTTATTTGTTAATTTTTTAATTACCTTATGTCCTTGTTCCCATCCAATAGTTCTTCCATTTAAGTCTAGATATTCAATTGATTTTGAGTCATCATATACAACATATGTATCATATTTGTCTTTATTTTCAAAATATTTTGCAGATATTTTATCCATATTTGCACATTCAAATATTATTTTCTTTAAAATTTCTAAATTTTCATGATAGAGTTCCTTATTTGCTTTGAATTGCTTAGCTTTTAGAAATACCTTAGTACAATTTTCTACCTTTTTATCATCATTAACTATTAAAATGTATTTAATATCCGGATGGGTATCTTTTCCAGTCGCATAAGATTGTAATCTTTTACGGATATTACCTGTTCGACCTATTTTGAATATTTCCTTATTTTTATTAACTAGTAAAATATAAATATACTTATTAGTTTTTGTAAGTTCTAGTATCTTATCGGAAAATTGCTGTTTGTAATAATCTATAAATTTACGCAACATTATGAAATAATCACGGAATTCTTGCCCCTTTTTAGTAGTTGATTTCATAGCAATACGTTCAAATCCTTCAAATGATAACATATAATGTACGTCTTTAACACCTTTTGTTAATTTTTGTTGTAATTTTATAATTATAAAATCTTTATTTAATTCGTATTGTGTTCTAAGACGTTCTTCTAGTTTTAGTCTATCTGTAATATTCAAATATTTCATAACTTTTTCAACAGGAATTCCAAATGTATTATTTTCACACATATTATAGAATTCTATATATTCATTAATAAATCTTTCAGGTATTGCTGTATATCTAGAAAGAAATTCCCTCAATGTAATTTTTTCTGTCATTTTATTTATTCTACTACTATTATATGTAAATTAGAAAAAAATTAAAAAAAATTAGTTATCCCCCTGCAATGGGGAAAACTAAACAATACAACTCTATTTATAACAAATTACTTCTAGAATATCTATTTATTAAAATATCAAAAAAATTGAAATAAATTACTCTAACAACATTAATAATTTATTCTAGCAATAAAAAAAAAAAATTATAACAATGGAACAAATTACCGATTATATAGAAAAATTCAAAGCTGATTTACCAGAATTATTTGCTAATGTATTAACTAGTTATCAGGAAAAAATCAATGGGGATTTTGCAGATGAATATAATATTCCGGAACACGAATATGTTCAAAGTCATCCATTAGTGCAATTGAATCCAAATATTTATTCATTAGATTCTGGATTATCATTTTCTGATTATAAAGAAAATTGTTTTAAAGAATTACATAAATATAAATCTAAAATTACACCGCTATTTACTATAGGTCAAATATTACCAAAAAATGAATATATTATTATGTTGAATGTTAAAATTGATAAAGATATATTAAGATATAATTATCGTGATGGTATGAATTGTACTGAATTACAAATTAAACATTTTTCAATTTGCTATATATCAAATTATGGAAGACTTATAAATATTACTCTTAACAGTCAGTTAGGTACTATTGATCATTACTGTAATGTTATATTAAATGGATATATAATAAATACAAGTGATTATTATGTAAATGATAATAAGCTTTATTATAAACATAATTCGCAACATATTCCAAATTCAAATCTAGCACCATTAACTTACAAATTCCCTAAACTCTTTCTAGATGTTATGAATGCATTCCGAAATGAATCAACTGATGATATGCAAAAATGTTGTGAAAAATATAATGTTTTATTACGAAAACTAAATGATAAAAAAGTAGTAAGACAGCTAGAGTCGGTAATTACTGAAAAAGACAAAATTATTGAAAAAATGAAAAAGGAAGGTAAAAAATTATTAGAACAAAATAAAATATTACAAGATGAAAAAACTAATATGGATACAGATAAGAAAAAATTACAACAAGCTATTCTAGAAGCATCAAAGGCTAAACATTTAAATGATGATTTAGCAAAAGAAAACACCAAATTAAAAAAAGAAATTGAATTACTAAAAATCCAGATGGAAGAACAACGCAAATTATATATGGCCTAGTGAAATATTACATATCACATTCGATATAGTTTGTGTATTTCATCTATTTTTATTTGAATTAGTTCCATTTCTTTTTTTAACCGTTCATTTTCTACCTTAATCTCTAAACGATTATAAATTTAGAGTATAGGTAAATTATCATAAAAAGTATAGATTACCGTCCTACCGGTAGGACAAAAAAATCGTTTAGAGATTAATATCTGCATTCTCTTTTACCAACATTTCATATTTCGGTTTCATATCTTCATATGGTTGTTTAATAGTTTCTAGAATTATTTTATTTTCTTCTTTCAATCTCTTATTTTCAATGTATCTAGAATGATACTCACTACAACATTCTTGTAATAAAGTAGAATTTTCATTATATATAGCGTCTAATATTTTGGTAAATATTGCTGGCATTTTGTAAGTTAATGGGTTTTCAGTTTTATGTTGAGATTCATTTAGTTTTTCTTTCATAGTATATCCATTATTATGTCCTGATTGTTGATGATACAAATTTTCAAAAATATTAATAAAACGTCCATAATTAGTTATATATGAGATATCAACCGTAATTCCATATCCATTTGAACTGAAAAACCAATTAGGAAAACACTTTAATTTTATATAGACAACAAATTCATTTGAAGGTAAATTTGTATTTATATTAAATTTGAGTGGATTTAATGATTTAAATTCTGCAATATTTCTATCTTTTATCCAACTAAAAATACTATTATTATTTTTTGCTAATCCAAAATAGAAATTATCTACATTTTCAACTGTAGTATATAATTCCTTCTTATTAAAAATAATAAATAATCACTAATCAATAATCACTAATAAAAAATTGATTTATCAAAATATAAAACTTATAATATAACATTTTGCAAAATGGTTCGTCCAGAATATACTCGAATTCCAACTGATGCAATTAGTGATGATAGTAGCATTATTGATTTTGATAACGTACATAATCGTAATACAAGCTTATATAATGATAATAATAATAATAATAATGATAATTATAATGTTGATAATATAAGTGATTATGATATGCCATTATTAGCAAATAATACTAATACAACTAATACAACTAGAAATATCCGTTCTGCTAGAATGCAACCTGTGCCATTTACTAATTCATCATTATTGAGAAATGCAATTACTAAAAAGTTATACTATAATATTATTATTATCAATATAATTGCAGTTATACCATTTGTGCTTACAATCTATGGTTATATAGAAATGAAAAATGCGAGTGGTATTGATATCTATAATCTCGGTAGTGAATATATGTATTATTATTTCTTCGCCATAATGCTATTCTATACATTTTATATTAGCACATCTATTATAATACTTATTTTAACATTTTGCCTTAATATTAATTCTGCATCATCTATGTTTGCACTATTAGTTAATAATATGATTTTTCAAATCAATATATGTTTAAGGATGATTGTAATTGCTATTCTAGCAGTTCAAATGATTGAAAATACACCAATGAATATTATTACTATTGATAAGGCAACTCCACCTACACAAGTAGAAGTTTATATCCCTAAACACATTCAATATATGATTATTGAAACTATTCTATATACTATTGTTAATGCTCTAATTTGCGAGTACTCAGGTACTATTAAAATGCTAATTAGTTATTAGCACATTAGAATGTTATTATTTTTGTTATTATTTTTTATTCTAGATATTGGATACTGGATACACATTTAGTCAGGTTTATATATAAAATAATTTATAAGATTATAAACAAAAAATTAAAAATAATAAAAAAAATGTTGAGCACGGCTATTAAGCAAAGTCGGGGCACTTGCCGTCGGGGCACGTGCACTTGCCACAGGGGCACGTGATCTCTCTGGCGGGGTACACGTACTCCATGTACTCCAGGTACTCCTTGGACCGCAACTGCTTGTACTCATCGGACTTCAGGAATTCCTCGTAGTCTCGGATGGCATTCTTCACAGCTTCTGGTGTCGAGCTGTAGAGACGAGACGAGGTTGCCTGCGCTTTACGCATGATATGTTCTGCGAAATGTTCTGCGAAGGAGCGTTCTCGGAGTCGGTATTCCGTGCGTAGTTCGTCATACCTTGTGCGGAAGTGAAAACACCCTGGCGGTACAGCGTTGGGTGCACGGATCGCCTGCAACACTTGCTTCCACAGAGTGCGCCCTTCACGTCCCGTTTGCTCCCACTTGAGAACTACAGGGCATTCGGCGTGGCCAACACGAAAGCGAACGTCACTGTCGCCATCCATAGCCATAGGACCAGTGGTATAGTCATGCCGGGTGATGTTGTGCACTCCACCACACAGGTCGCACTTGCCAGTCAAGTGTGGTTCAGACGAAGAGTGCTTGCCAGCACAATAATAGCAGTTGTCTCCGTTGCAATAATAGCAGTCTTGCTTGCAACATTTTAAAGCCATTGCGTGATGCTTGGAAATATTTTTAACATCAAACTATAATTTTATTTCATTTTTTGTTTAAAAATATTTTTTTTCCTATATATATATATATTTCTTAATATTGGAATCATTAATATAACACTTATGCTATTTTATAATATTTTATATTGTTTAATCCAATTACACGTATATTCCAAATCATAATTCAATTTATATATATATATATATTCAATGTTTTATAAGGTTATATCTTTACATATCTATATCAGTTGAACGATACCATCCTTTTAGTAAAAATCTAATAGAATTGTGATTTTCCACATAGTATTTTCTGAAGAATAGGTTTTTTCTAATAAAATCAAAGAATTTGTTTCTAGTTAATTGTAGTTGTTCCTTTCTACTCATAGATTGATAAACATCACTTTCTAGAAAGTGTTTATGTAAATCACCTATACTAAGATAGGATACTTCTTCTGTACCGGGTTCATCCTGGCAGTATTCGAATTGGAACCATGCTACTAAATCACAACTATTTTCTAAATACTGATTAGTTCTTAGTTTAATACTATCAGCAACAACTAGAAGGCTACTATGTTCGTGTAAGAATTTACGATGATTTTATAAATATGATTAGCGTTGTCTAGTAAACTAGTGTCATCAGTAAAAATACAACGGAAATAGATATCTATAATACGTCGGACATCAGCTTGTGTTATGGTTTCACTAAAACTAGGTTTGCTATTACATTCACATATCATAGTGTTATTTAGTTCTTTTTGTGTATTACTTTCATAATGTCCTCTTGCTGAAAAAGTACCATAACCTGATAGTTCTTTAATTTGTGAGTTTTCAAATTTGGCTTTTTCAGGTGGTTCTCTGAACACTATATAACGTTTCTTATGTAAGTTTGCTTTTTCAGGATTACTACCCATTTTACTCTTTTCAAAAAGTAAGTTGTTATTAGCTAGAATACCATATGCACCTAACATAGCAAGCATTATATCATCAATAACGCCTTTTCCATTGCCCCAGCACCATTATATATAATGAATTTCTCAATACACCGACCATCAATACCACTTGCTAGAATTAGTAAGAATGTTATTGTTTTGTTTTTTACGATTTATAAATGAATTGTTTCTGTATATATTAGCGTTTCACTCTTAATTTTAGTAGTTCAATAATTATATAAAATATAATATTTATATTTAATAATAAAATGTCATATACTATAGTTTATAAAACTTATGAAAATGACCTAAAATGGTTATATTATAGTTTATTGAGCCTAAATAAATATGTAATTGATGTTGACGAAATTATTATTTATTATCATAACAAATGCGAAAATAATTTAAAAAATATGTTAGAGACTGTAAATTTAAAAATACCATACAAATTAATATCTGTTGTATATGACTATCATGGTTATTTAAAGCAAATGTTTGTAAAACTAATGTCTTTTATTGATATAAAAACAGATTATGTTGTGTTTATAGATTCTGATGTAATTTTTGATAAAATATATAGTCCTAATATCAAAAAAATTAATGATAAAATAATATGGAATATTTGTGTTAAAGATGAAAATAATAAAAATGAATGTCAATGGAATGTGTGGGAAAAAAGTGTAATAAATATGACAAAATCACCAATGAATATATATTTTATGGCAAATGGATTTCCTTTTGTAATAAAAAAACAAACATTGATTGACTGTTATAATAAATTTATTGAATTACATAATGATGATTATAATAGTTTTTGCAAAAAACAGGCGTTATTACAAAATATTATTACAACAGATACTGTATTAAATGTATTTACACGTTGTTCATATATTTTTGAAGAATTTGAATATTTAGGTTGGTATGCTTATAATTTTACAACAGATTATATATTTATTAACGACCAATCTAAAAATACAAATAATTTTAAACAATATTGGTCTCATGGTGGAATAAGTGATAATATTAATAAAGAAATCTTAAAAATATTAGAATAATTCAACTAATACTGAAAAACTAACTATTGTATAAACCTATAAATGATTTTTTGTCGTACTGCTAGGAAACTGCATCAGAACAAGTGTTCCGAATAAATAGTGGTATCAACACAATAGGTTTCTTTTTTATTAACTTTAATAATAAATTCAGTTTGATATTGTTTAATCTCTAAACGATTTTGTTGTCAAAGAATAACCTACGGTTATTCTGTCGGGCGCTAAGCGCCCTTGTCCTACCGGTAGGACGGATATATATATACTTTTAACGGTGATTCACCTATATTCTAAATTTACAATCTTTTAGAGATTAACCTTAAATTTATTAAATCAATAAAACTTTTATTATCTAACAAAAAAATAAATACATCTCACAGAATGAAACCACAAACCAAAACATCATTCTCCATTATTGCAACACTAATTCTTATAACACTCTTTATTCTAGCAATACTATTTATTTACATCTCTTATAGAAATCAATCCATATCTTCCAATAAAACTTATTACAAATGTAATGACAAACATAACCCACCGCTAGATAACATTCTATACAAAGAAAACTATAACCGGCAAATAAACTTATCCCAATCTGGAGTAAAACCGGATTTATATTTGCCATGTGGATATGGTAATGCAGAATTAGAATTATATAAAATACCCCACAAACAAGTAGCAAATACCGCAATATTTGCAATACAGGGATGTGATGTTCTAGCGGGTAAGGATACCCTTTGGCAACAATTAGAAAAAACTTATTCCAGGGAGGGTGCTAAAACTATAATGCCAGAAACTTATCTTACCAATTCACTTACAGATATGGATTTATTTCAACGTACATATCACCCGGAAAATATATACATCCTTAAGAAAAATATTCAACGCAAAAAAGGAATAATAATACTAAATAATTTAATCAATATTCTAGCAACTATAAAACGGGACCCTCGCTATATAATAATTCAACATTACATCAGCAATCCGTTCCTTATTAATCAACGCAAACTTAATATCCGTTTATATATTGCTATCATATGCAAACCTAATATGGCACCTGGAGCATATTTATACCCAGAAGGAAAATGTATTTATACTAACCAGGATTATAATCTAAATGATATAACAAATTTGGAATCACATTTAACTAGTTTGAATTTAGATGTTGGAGTGTATTCTAGCTTACCTTATAATTTAAAACAGTTGGAAAAATATATTGGCAATAGTGAATATAACACAATCTGGAATAAAATAGTTAAGAAATTGGGAATGGTTATACGGGCAGTAAAACCGGCAATCTGCCAGGATATAAAGGGTCAAATGAATTTCCAATTGTTTGGTGTGGATGTAATGTTAGACCAACAGATGGAACCGTGGATATTAGAATTTAATAAAGGACCCGATATGACGTATAAAACACCAATGGATAAGGAAATTAAACAATCGTTGTATGAAGATTTGTTTTGTTTGGTAGAATTATATCCTTTAACCGACTATAGGTGTTTGAGATGATTTTGAAAAAATCAGCTTAAAACACCTAAGTATTAACTTAAATTCCGTTATCGCTTGGACACCTATAGGTGTCTAAGGGATAATTTAGGTAATTTAATTAATAGTACTAAGTGTAGTAAATGTGATAGAAAAATGAAAAAATGGCAAAATATATAAATATATAAGTATTTTATTATACCTATCATCAAATAATGTTTTTTATTAATTTGTAAATCCACACTAAATAATTTGTTTTTATTTCAATTTGTTTATTAATTCTATATCGTATACCCAGAATAAGATAATCATTCTGGAAGCTTTTTACATTACAACTTACTATATAAATTATTTCTGCATTAGAACGTATTAGTTCCTCTGCTAGATGTATTCCTAATCCTTGATAACCTGTATTTGCAATAATACACATTACTCCAACCCTAGAATACTTATCCCATTCCAGAGAAGACGTTTTATAATCAATTAAAGAAATATTCTCACAATCAAGATAATTACATACTAAATCATTATAAATAGATTTATAATCAGTTAGGAAATATTTGCGCGAAATACTTTTAAATATGCGACCAAAAAGGGTACATTCACCACCGATGCAAACTAATGTATTTATTCTAGTGTCTGTGATGATATTATTCTGGAAGAAGGTTATTATTGTGTTGCGGATGTTGTTGTCTGGTTGTCTAAATGATAGGGGGTGATATTCCAATTCTAGGATGTCTTTATATTTGCCGTCTTTGTGGATAATTTTATTAATTTCTAGATAGCAACATTGCACGTCTGCCAGAATACATTTCAAAATACAAGTAGAAAGTTCATCGGATTTGGTAGATAGTCGTAATGACCAATTATATTCATTTCCTCTAACTTCGAATTTATCTGTCTTTAATCTCTAAAAGATTGTAAATTAAGAGTATAGGCGAATCACCATTAAAAGTATATATGCCCGTCCTACCGGTAGGACAAAAAAATCGTTTAGAGATTAATCCTAAATAATTTATTGATGCCAGAACACTTTTGATATATTCTAGAATAAGGTTTAATTCTTTAGAACAAATTTTATAATCTATTTGAGTTATTTCAGAAAATGTAATCATATTTCTAGATGGTGCCAGAATAATACTTTCCATCTTGCAATCCATTATGCAAACTAAGATATAAAAATAGATATAAAATAGATATAAAAATAGATATAAAAATAGATAAAAACAAATGAAAATCAATTTTCCTGATTGTTTTTCTAAATTATCCACTCCAATGTGCTTGTTCTGGATGTTCTTCAATACGTATATAGAACCCGCAAATTGTGGCGCATAATGTTATCATAGAAGGAATATTATGAAAATGTTTGTATGTGTCGGGTGAAATCATCCAATGATGTGGTGAATATTTTTCTATTCCATTAGTAATATATTTATAGTGGACGCTATGTCCGTATCCACCTTGGAAACAATGTTTATCTAAGTCGGTAATATATTCTAGGAAATTGGTCTGTGGTGTTTTACTGGTTGATTGGAATACAAAGGTTTCTAGAATAGTTGTGATTTTTTGGAATATTGTTTTGCGTCTTTCAGTTTCTAGCCATCCTGAATTTTCTAGATTTTTACAACATAAAATTAATTGCAAACCAGTCATGGAATCAAAAATCTGCGAGTCAATCCATTCTTTAAATTCTGGATAATGACTACCATCTGCAGATAAATAATAATCAATTGTATGTTGTATTGACATCCTAGAAAGAGATAGTAAATATTGGCATATATGTTTTAAATTATCTAAAAATTGATTCAATATATTTTTATGTTTTTCCAGAATAGAAATAGCAGAATGCACCAATACATTTCCCTAGGTTGTGATTGCAGTGTTAGTTATCAATTGAGAAAACTAGGTTTGCAAACTGATGGAACTTTGCCATTTGATTGGATGAAGCTAACCAATATTGATAAATTGATTGCAATTCTAGATAAAGATTTTATAGGTGTTGCAAACTTTACCAATTATGATATTAAGTTGCAGAATGCAATGTTTGATTATTTCGATACTAAATTACAAAATAATACAAAATCATTGAATAAATTGACACATCTAGAATATGGATTTGTATTGCCACATGAATATATAGGAAAGGATATAGATATTCTAGAATTTGAGGAAAAGTATTCTAGAAGGATAGAAAGATTTAGAAGTGTAGTTAGAAATGCAAATATTAAAAAAGTATTTGTAAGACTGAGTAATACAAAAGAAAAGAAAAAAGAAAGTATTCTAGATACAGCACTTTCTAGATATGGATGTGTAAATTATAAGTTGTGTTTTGTAAATATGGATGATTATGCAGAATTTATTCCAAGTACTACTAATGATGTGTTTGATTGGCATAGGGATTATATACCCTGGCAACAAATTATAGAAATATATAGAAATATATATAATATATAAGAAGTACTATTTAATATGAAAAAACAAAAACAAAATAAAAATAAAAAAACTCAAAAGGGTGGTTCATTAAATTCTCCTCAAACATTATCTCCTCAAGAGTTATATGAAACAGCATTACATCGTATTGAAAACCCACATAAAAATCTAACCGCCCTTATCAAAGAGATTTTTGGAGGAGAGCAAGCAATAAATTTTAATATGGATATATCATTAAAGGATCCATTTTTGCAAAAAACAGATATAGAGTCTGATTATTTTGTTAACTGGTATAATACTAAAAATCCAACATGGCAACCACTATTTAAAATTAAAGGTATAAGCATGCCTGAATATAAAACATTATTAGCGCAAATTGCAAGAGATTGCCTAATAATGTTATTAACCGGATATAAAAATTTAAATAATACATATCGTTCTCAAAATAATATTCAGAAAAATTACAACAATCTAATACAAAATCAAACTAGCATAAACCAAAATCTATCAAATATACCTGCAACACTTAGTAGAGTACGGACTAGTTATTTAAAAAGAAAAGAGGAAATAGATAATAAAATACGAAAGCATGAGTCTTTTAAATCAAATATGTCAAATACAACAACTGTAGTTAAATCAAAAAAATATTTTTCAGTATCTATAGGTGAAAAAAAAGATTTTTTTGAGAAAATATTAATAGATATAGATAAATGTATAGCATCAGGTTATCAGTATGAACAAATTATAAAAATTATAATTACATTTATTTATTTACTTAGTAATGATTTTACTGAAATAAAATTTGACCAATATTTTACAAATCCACATTTTATATTTCCAACGTATCAAGCAATAAATTTTCAAACGGTAGTATTATTAACTAGTGCACCAATATGTAATTTTAGATTGATGAATAGAATACGTAAAGTTCATGATGGTTTTGAAGATCCAAAAAGTGAATATTTTCATGATATTATTGCACATGGTAGTAGAACACATAATTTTATTTTATCCGAAAACGCATTAAAAGAAGATGTTATTTTGAACCAACAAACATTTATAAGGAAAAGACAAAAATTAAATGAATTATTATTTAATGATTATTTTTGTAATAACAGTACAAAAGAAACAGATAATACTAAATATTTAAAAGAATCTATTAACTATAATGAACTTAATCCTCAAAATCAAAAAAATACATTTGCATTAATATTATTTACTTTATTACATGAATTACAAGAAGACATATTTGAATTTTTAAATTCTATAACTAATTCAAATGGAAATTCTAATGCATCTCAAAAGACAGAATTATTGAAAAAACTTGAAAACTCTGCTAAATTTAATTTTTTTAATAAAAAGTACCCTTTTATTGATAAATTAAAATGGAACACTGCTGTTGATGAATTTATTAAAAAATATAATGAAATTAAATCAAAATTAGATATATAATTAGCCTTTATAATATTCCTTAGTAAAAGGATATGGATTTAAATGGTATTTGTGGATATGTTGGCTATCTAATCACTCATAAGTGTTCGAATATCAATTTCAATTAGTTTTTCTTCAATAGGGCTAATCATTAGAAAATAGATAATGTGTTCGTTATTTTCTTTTTGTCTTTCTAGAATAGTGTTGGCTAATTCTAGAGGTAGTATTTTCATAGGTAGAAATGCAACGTCAATATTCTTACGTTCTTCCATTTCAACCATATTAATTCCTAGAACACCATTTCTATCTTCTTCGGATTCTTGATTAGTAGATTTAGTATGTTGTAAATAGATACTAGCTAAATCCTTTTTATTTGCATTAATAAATGATAGTGCTACATTGCGATAATGGGTTAGAGTCTTTATCATTTCGTCTTTTTCCTCTTGTGTTATTTCCTCATCTACATTATCTACACTATCTACTGGTATGGCTGATTTTGTTGGTGTTTCAATAGTGGTATTGTTTTCTGACATTTACAGTTATAAACTTGGATTATCTAGAATAAAAATGTTAAAAATAACTATAAATTAAATAGGCAAATAAAATAGATAAATAAAACGCTGGTATTCTATTCTTTTTCTTTTACTTTCACTTTCTACGATTAGATGATTTACCACTATAAATCTTGCTACCTTCAATTGCAATTTCCATTGTTTTTTTAGGTTTATAAATGCTTGCATTAGAAGTATTACGTGATTTGCGCTCTATTTTAATAAATCCATCATCTTCACCAGCAGTGGAAACATTATTATCAATATCTGGATTACTATTATTATCTCCAATATCATTAATCTCTAGACCAGAAAACATATTTCTACGCACAATTATTTCTTCTTTTTTATCAGTTTTCTTATTGGTAAAATTTGTTGAATTACGAGACCTAGAATCACCCCGAGAATCACCCCGAGAATCACTTTTATTTCCATTTCGATTACTATTATTATTATTACTATTACTGTTATGTTTTCTATACTGATTAGATTCATTAGGTGGTTGTCTATTATTTTGTTCTATTGGTTGTTGTTGACTAGAGGACACAGTTTCACTGGAATTAGTTTCATTTGATTTAGACTTACCTATATTAGTCCAGGGATTTGCACGTTGTATTATAGGTTGTACTGTTGCATTTTGGCTAATTGTACTAGTGGGTAGCTCAGGTGTATCCATAGCTACAGTGGTAGGTGGTATGGTAGGTGTAGTAGCAAATGTAGTGGCAGGTGGTGTGGTAGGTGTATGAGCAGGTGTAGTAATAACGGATGGTTTTTGAATTAGAGTATTTTCTGGTTTTGGAATAGGTTTAATATTTTTAATTATATCTTGTAAATCGAGGATTTTAAATTTAATCTTATTATGAATATTGTTCATATTATAGGCTAAATTTAATACATCTTTAATACAAGTTTGTTGATTATCACTTAAAATATTCCATATAGTACTACAAATAGTTTCCATCATCCCAATCATAAAATATAACCGGGAATTAAGTTCATCTATACTAACAGGTAGCCAATCAAGAAAATTATTAATAATATTAAATGACTGAGTAATAGTATTACTAATTACTGAATTATTAATATCAATATTGTAATGTGCTTTTACATTAGGTGCATTAGATGCAGATAAAAGTAGATAAATATGCCCATAAATAATACCAATATTCTTATATGATACAACATCCTTAACATATCCAAAATAAACTAAATCTTTAAGATTTTCATTTGTGTTTGCTAATTGATGGGTTTCCTTGATAAATTGTGCGATATATTGACTAATATATTTGGCAATATTATCATTGAAACCAAATAAAAATTGTATATAATCTTTGGTAAAATTTTCCTCATTCAAACACTTCTTAATTACACTATCAAAAATATATTTACAGTAATCAGGCAACTTACGCATATTATCTTGTAAAAGTGTAGTTGTAATTTCTGCAATAATACTCGAATAATTAGTACCAGTAATCTTATTCATACTCCGATTAATTAAATTAACATTATCATCATTGTTAATAAATCGCGAAAGTAATTTAGGATTTTTCTTTTCACGCCAGTTAATCATTGAATTCCGAGAAGAATTCTTAATTTCTACATCTATAGATATAACAATATCATTGAGATATGTTGACAATATATCTATAAATGGATATTTATCCTTATTAATCACATTACCACAAATATCATACATTTTCTTTTGATTTTCATAAAAATTATCAATCGTCAATCGTGTGTTGTTTGCCATGATGATAGTATCAGTTTTTTGTTATGCGTATAGGTAATAGAATGATTTATAAGTGATAAGTAAATATTAATAAGTAATTAATATATATTTATGAACGATATTATTTGTTATACTTTGAACTAATCAAATAAATTATTGTGTTTTTAAATTAGTTTTTACATTGGTAAATTTATCTTAAATAAATATAATATAGTATTAGCTAGAAATTGATAATTTGGAAATCAAGAGTAATAAAAATGCCAGAAATATTATCAAATGTTTACAGGACAGAAACAAATCTAGCTACTGGATTATTTAATGATGCTAGAAATGCAACCAATACCAACGTTATCCCAAGAACTGGATTTAATCAAAAAATTCTAAACACTAACAATACCGGATTTCCTCAAGATAATATTATACGTGAAAGTAATCAAACAGATTTTTTCATTTCACCTCTTAGTGGCCAATCAGTTAAAAAAGAAGCATTCCACGATAATATGGTTCCCTTTATTAAAAACAAAAACCAGCAAAACGTAAATTTTGATGCCTATAGTAATACTTTAGGACGATATACTGGTAGTGATGAAACTTATCGTCAAAAGAAACATGAAGTGAAATCATTCTTTGATGTAACTACAAATAATTCCTATGTCTATGGTAGTCCCTCATTTACGGAAACAGTTGGTCTTGACCGTTATGTTGCCAGTCAGAAACGCCAGAATGAAAAACCATTCGATGATGTCCGCGTTGGTCCTGGTCTCGCTGCCGGTTATACCGCAATGCCGGTTGGTGGTCTCAATCAAGCCAATGCACGTGATTATGTTTTACCAAAGAGTGTAGATGAACTTCGTGTCCTAACAAATCCCAGAGTATCCTATGAAGGGCGTGTAGTTGCCGGTCTAAAATCTGGACAACGCGGATTACAAGCTAAACCTTTCAAGCATCGTCCTGAGCGTTATTACAATTCTAATCCAGAACGAGGTAATCTTTCTAGCGCAATTAAAGCATCTCAATTACGTGAAAAATTCTATATGAAACCAACTCAAAAACAATACCAAAAAGAATATTTCGGTACTCTAGGTCAAGCCCAGCTCAGCAAACCCCGCAAGGAAGGCGCATATCGCAGGAGTACCAAAAATAACTATATGAATCCTACCCCACGTAATGCATATCGTGAAGATGCTTGGACTATTGATGAAATGGCTAATACTGAAGGTGTTGGTGATTATGGTAAAAATAGTATTGAAAACAAAGCCAACGAACGTGATACTACTCAAGACCGTTTCCACATTAACAATTTAACTGTAAGTGTAAAAAAAATTATTACACCTATAACGGATTTCTTCCGTCGTACCCGCAAAGAGAATTTCATTGGTAATATTCGCCCTGATGGTAATATGAACGCCAGAATGCCATCCAAACAAACTGTCTACGACCCCAATGATACTGCCCGTACCACTATTAAAGAACAAACTATTGATAATGAATATTCTGGGGCACTCACTGGTAATTCTAAAGCCACTGTATATGACCCTAATGATATTGCCCGTACCACTATTAAAGAACAAACTATTGATAATGATTATACTGGTCAACTTACTGGTCCCAATGCAGGTACTGTATATGACCCCAATGATGTTGCCCGTACTACCATTAAAGAGCAAAATATCCATAATAATGCTCCTTATATTAATATGAATCCACAACAACCTCGCTCATTACGTGTATATGACCCTGAAGATATTGCCCGTACTACAATGAAGGAGGTTACCATAGATAATGAACACGTTGGTTTCGTAGGTAATCAACAAGCATTAAAGGCAGGTGGTTATACTAGCACTAGTGTTGATATGAAGAATACTAATCGTCAATTCCTTACTGATTGGTATTATCAAGGTATTGCAGATGGTGAAGTTGGTACTGGTACTGGTCGTGGTTATCTCGCCGCCCGCTATGATGCCAAGAATACTAATCGACAATTCCTTAATGATTGGGAATGGGAAGGACCGGCGAAGGCATATTTTAGTAATCCAGAGAGTTATGATAGTATGTATAATGCCCGGATGAATCCTAATCGTGAAGAAATTGCCCTAGGTCGCGAACCAACACCTGAAAGCGTTAAACTTAATGCAGGTGGCGATTTTGTTAATATAGAACATCGCCGTATTGAAGCCGACCAAATTAATATTCGCGAACCCGCAGAAACATTCGTATATGAAGCGCCACCTCAGAAGAATAGTTGCGGTCTTACACGAATGAAAGCGAAATTACCAGAAGACACACAACGCTCTCGTATTAATCCCGAAATATTAGATGCTTATCGCCAAAATCCATATACCCAACCATTATTTAGCTCTACTTTTGCCTAAAGTATTCTAGCAGATGTTATTTTTTTATTTTTATTTTAATTTTAATTTTTATTTTGAATTATAACTGTAAAAAAAAATGGCTTCAGCCAAGA
>Ga0214921_10001985_pt1 | contig 34199 bp, 30 predicted proteins | sample LL1505_MetaG_FD_177992 | JGI IMG/M metagenome (GOLD analysis project Ga0214921, IMG submission 177992) | Freshwater microbial communities from Lake Lanier, Atlanta, Georgia, United States - LL-1505 | ecosystem: Environmental > Aquatic > Freshwater > Lake | place: USA: Georgia | collected... | reverse complement strand
TGATGATGTTTGATGCCAGCATTTTGCTGTCGGCCTTGCTCAATGGTCTGACCACGGGCGCAGTCTATGCTTTGATTGCGCTCGGGTTGACCTTGATCTATGGTGTGTTGCACATCATCAATTTTGCGCATGGTGCCTCTCTCATGATGGCCCTGTATGGTGTCTATGCGCTGAAAGAGCGTTGGGGCATTGACCCGTATGTGGCCTTGCCGTTCATGGTGCCCGCCATGTTTGTGCTGGGCTATGCCATGCAACGCATTGTGATTAACCGGGCCAGCCATGGCAAAGATGAAAATATTTTGCTGGTCACTTTGGGCCTTTCGATCGTGATGGAAAACTTCGCCCTGTTGTTTTTCAAGTCAGACACCCGCACCATCGATACAGCCTACACTTTGACGACTGTGGCCGTTGGTCCGGAGGCAGCCCAAGTGATGGTGTCTCTGCCTAAATTGGTAGCCTTTGCAGGTGCCTTGGTGGTCTCTGCTTTGCTCATTCTGATTTTGCAACGCACAGATTTAGGCCGAGCCATTCGCGCAGTTGCCAAAGAAAAACAAGGCGCCCGTCTGATGGGCATTGATGTGGAGCACGTGTACGCCATGTGCTTTGGTTTGGGTTTGGCTTGCTTAGGGGCTGCCGCTTGTTTCTTGTTGCCTGCTTACTACGTCAACCCACAAGTGGGCAATGGCTTTGTGCTGGTGGCCTTCACGGTGGTGGTGCTGGGCGGCATGGGCAGTTTTGCTGGCGCTTTGTTGGGCGGTTTGTTGATTGGTGTGGTGGAGTCGTTTGGCGGTTTATTTTTAGGTGAGTCTTTAGGTCAGGTGGGCATCTTCGTGATTTTCATTGGTGTGCTTTTGTTAAGGCCAGAGGGTTTGTTTGGGGCCAAGACATGAGGTGCTTTTCATGACGCAAGTGCGCAAAGATTTTTTCAGCATCTTGCTGTTTGTGTGGGTTGTGGCGGCCATTCCATTTCTCACCCAATCTGGTGTCGTGTTGAATTTTGTGATGATGGCTTTGTTTGCCTGCCTCACTGCGCAGGCTTGGAATGTCTTAGGTGGCTTTGGCGGTCAGTTCTCTTTTGGCCATGCTTTGTTTTTTGGAACAGGCGCTTATTTTCAAGCGATTGCTCAATTGTCTTGGGGCTGGAGCCCTTGGCTGGCGTTGCCATCGGCCATGTTGATGGCCGCATTGGTGGGTGCATGGGTGGGCGCCTTGTCTTTTAGGTATGGCCTGAAGGGCTCTTACTTTGCATTGGTCACTTTGGCTTTTGCTGAAGTATTTCGAATTGTCAGTTTGTCGGTGCCCTTCACAGGTGCCGGTGTGGGCCTGATGCTTCCTTTGAAGGAGTCTGTGGGCAACATGCAGTTTGGATCACGCTCAGGCTTTGTTTGGCTCATCTTGGGCTTGGTCACTTTGGCTTTGTGCGTGACCGCTTATTTGCGCAACTCCAGATTTGGTGCTTATCTGCAAGCCGTGCGCGACAACGAAGATGCCGCGCGTGCTGTGGGTGTCAATCCCTTCCAAGTCAAAACATGGGCCACTGTTTTGTCAGGTGGCTTGATGGGCTCGGCAGGTGCTTTTTATGTGCAAGTTTTTCAATACATCGACCCCAGCATTGGATTTGGCTCGCACACCTCGGTAGAGGCTTTGGTGGGGGCCATTGTGGGCGGCATGGGCACCTTGTGGGGCCCTGTGCTGGGCGCTTTGGCGCTGCATGTGTTGGCCGATTTGACGCGCAATTTGTTTGGCCAAATGCCGGGCATCAACATGATCATTTATGGCACGGTGCTCATTGTGATTGTGATGTTCTTGCCACGGGGCATTGCTGGATTGGCAAGCTACACGCCCAAGTCTTGGAGGCGCAATGACTGAGGTTCAAGCTTTGTTGGAAGTTCAAGGGGTGAGTCGGTCCTTTGGCGGCTTGAAAGCTGTTCAAGATGTGAGCCTGTCTGTGCCTCAAGGCTCTTTGACGGCCTTGATTGGCCCCAATGGTGCAGGCAAGACCACCTTGTTTGCATTGCTGTCAGGATTTTTAAAGCCCGACACGGGGCGTGTCATTTTGCAGGGTCAAGATATTACAGGGCAAGCACCGCATTTGAATGCGCAATTGGGCATGACCCGCACCTTCCAAATTGTGCAACCATTCGCGGCCCAAACAGTGCGTGAAAACATTGCCGTAGGCGCGCATTTGCACACAGCATCTAGAACACAAGCCTTGGCGATGGCGGCGCAAGTGGCTGAGCGCGTGGGTTTGGCCGATCAGCTGGACAAGTTGGCCAGTGATTTGACAGTGGCTGGCCGCAAGCGCTTGGAATTGGCCAGAGCTTTGGCCACTGAGCCTAAGTTGTTGTTGTTGGATGAAGTGTTGGCCGGGTTGAATCCTCAAGAAATTGCCGACATGATTCCAGTCATCCGCTCGATTGCGGCCTCGGGTGTCACGGTGCTCATGATTGAGCATGTGATGCAAGCCGTAATGAGTTTGGCTGAGCATGTGTGGGTGTTGGCCCAAGGTCAATTGATTGCGCAAGGCACGCCTGCCGAAGTGACCCGACATCCTCAAGTGATTGAAGCCTATTTGGGACACGGCACGGCAGCGCGATTGCGTCAGGCGGAGTTGTCAGCATGAATGCACTGTTAAGTGTTCAACAGTTGCGGGCTGGCTATGGTGCAGTAGAGGTTTTGCGCGGTGTCGATTTAGAAGTCATGCCAGGTGAAACGGTTGCCTTGCTGGGCAGCAATGGCGCAGGCAAAACCACTCTGAATGGCGTGCTCAGTGGCTTGGTCAAAGCACGTGCCGGGCGTGTGAACTTTGATGGGCAAGACACAACGGGATGGAACGCTCGGAAAGTAGTGCAAGCTGGCTTGATTCACGTGCCTGAAGGTCGCAAAGTTTTTCCCAATCTCAATGTTTTGGAAAACTTATCGCTGGGTGCCTTCACGCGTGGCAGAGAAAGACGCGACCAAAATATAGAAAAAATATTTGGTATTTTCCCAAGATTGCGTGAACGCATTTCACAGCTTGCTGGCACATTGAGCGGGGGTGAACAGCAAATGTTGGCCATTGGCCGCGGCTTGATGGCAGAACCCAAGCTGCTCATTCTGGACGAGCCTTCATTGGGTTTGTCACCCCTGTTGGTAGAAGAGATGTTCACCTTGATCGGTCAACTCAAGTCAAGTGGCTTGGCAGTTTTGTTGGTGGAGCAAAACGTGGGACAGTCATTGGAAATTGCCGACCGTGCCTATGTCATGGAAAACGGCTTGATTCGATTCACAGGCAAGCCGGCAGAATTGCTGGCCAGTGACACCTTGCGTCAAGCCTATTTAGGAATGTGATGCCGTCATGAGCACAGCACGTGAATTACGCAGGGATGGCAGCGCTAGGGCTTCTGGTACCACATTGGCCCAAAAACTCATTGCGCGCGCCGCTGGCAAGGCCCATGTGAATGTGGGCGATGTGCTGACATGCCAAGTCGACTTGGCCATGTTTCACGACTCTTCTGGCCCGCGTCGCTTAAAGCCCATGCTGGCAGACATCGGTGCTGAAATTTGGGATAAAAACAAAGTGGTGCTGGTGCTTGACCACTATGTGCCTGCAAGAGATGCTGACTCTGAGAAAATCATTCGCATAACACGCGATGTTGCCAAAGAGTGGCAGCTGCCGCATGTGATCGATTCTGAGGGTATTTGCCATGTGGTTTTGCCTGAACGAGGGCATCTGAAGCCTGGTTATTTTTGTGTCGGCGGCGACTCTCATTCGCCAACGGGGGGCGCTTTTGGGACCTACATGTTTGGCATTGGCGCCACCGAAATGTTGGGTGTGGTGGCCACTGGCGAAATTTGGGTTCAAGTGCCTCAAACGCTCAGAATGGTTTGGCATGGTGCACTTCAAAAAGGCGTTTGTGCCAAAGACATGATGTTGCACATGATTGGCAAGTTCGGCATGAATGGTGGTAACTATCAAGCTGTTGAATTTGCGGGTGACACAGTTCGCGGGCTGGGTATGCAAGAGCGCATGACCCTCTCCAACATGAGTGCTGAGATGGGGGCCCAAGTGGGACTGATTGCAGCCGACAGCACCACGCGTGATTATTTGAAATCGGTAGGTCTCTCGGAAGCTGTCATTGAGCAGTGTGATTTTTTTGAAACCGATGAGAGCGCTGATTGCCATAGATTTGATTTTGAGGCGTCGCAATTGAGCCCGCAAGTGGCCGCGCCGCACAGTCCAGAAAACACCAAAGCTGTTGGTGAGTACGTTCATGTTAAGCCTTCAGTGGCCTACATAGGTGCTTGTACGGGTGCCAAGCTGGCCGATTTGCGCGCAGCGGCCGAAGTCTTGAAAGGCCGCAAAGTGGCAGCCGGTGTGCAACTGCTGGTGGCGCCTGCCAGCGCAAGAGATCAAGCGCAAGCAGCCAAAGAAGGCGTGATGCAAATTTTGATGGATGCTGGCGCCAGTGTATTGCCCAATGCCTGTGGTGCATGTGCAGGTTATGGCGGAACTTTTGAAGAAGGTGCCACTGTCATTTCAAGCACGGCCAGAAACTTTCAAGGCCGCATGGGGCCAGCCAGTGTTCAGGTTTACTTGGCATCACCGGCAACCGTTGCAGCTTCTGCCTTGACGGGCCACATTGCCGATGTGCGTGAGGTCTTGTCATGAAGCATGACACACTGGCATTTCGCAAAGTATGGCGTGTAGGCGCCAACATTGATACCGATGCATTGGCACCAGGTGCCTACATGAAGCACGGCATTGAAGTCATTGCAGCGCATTGTTTAGAAGTGCACCGTCCAGATTTTGCAGCCGGTGTGAAGCCTGGCGATGTGTTGGTGGCGGGGCCCAATTTTGGTATCGGCTCATCGCGTGAGCAAGCTGCAGATGCCTTGAAACAATTGGGTATTGCAGCGGTCATAGCGCCTTCCTACAGCGGGCTCTTTTTTAGAAATGCCTTTAACTTGGGCTTGTTGTTGCTAACCTGCCCTGATGCTGAAACTTTGCAAGAAGACGAGACCGTGCAATTCGATTGCGAAGGTGCGCCTCAGGTGAAAAATTCACAAGGCCAAATATTGACATGCCATGCTGTGCCATCCTTCCTGATGGACATGGTGAATGCGGGTGGCTTGGTCAAGGTACTCAAACAACGCATGGCTGACAAAGCACTCAGCCAAACCGACTGATACAAAGAACAAAGTACCCAATGATTGAGAAGACCATGGAATTGAAAACAGCGCTCGATCCTGTCACCCTGGCGGTGTTGCGTGGTCGGCTAGAGCAAGTTGCCGACGAGATGGATGCCACGCTGTACCGCAGCGCTTTCAACCCGATCATTGCAGAAGCGCACGATGCTTGCCATGGCATTTACGACGGTATCTCTGGTGACACCTTGGTGCAAGGTAAATCTGGCCTGCCCGTGTTTGTGGGCGCCATGGCGTTTGCTGTGCGTGCGGCTGCCAAAGCTGCTGCCACGCGCGGCGGTATGCAAGACGGTGACATTTGGTTGTTCAACGATCCTTATGAGGGCGGCACGCACGCCAACGATTTCAAATTGGTGCGGCCATTTTTCCGCGGCGGCAAACTTTTTTGCTTCTTGGCTTCGGCAGCGCACTGGCACGATGTGGGCGGTGCAGTGCCCGGCAACTACAACCCTGCCGCCACCGAGTGCTGGCAAGAGGCTGTGCAAATTCCACCTGTTCGCATTTTGCGTGCAGGTGTTCTAGAGGAAGATGTGTTGGCTATTCTGCGCGCCAACACGCGTTTGCCCGACAGCCTTTGGGGCGACTTGAATGGTCAACTGGTCGCTTTGGAATTGGGCGCCAAACGTTTGAATGGCTTGCTCGATGAATACGGCGATGCCAGAGTAGCGCAGGCCATGGTCGAGTTGCGCGCGCGTGCAGTGCGCCTGATGCGCTCGCACATTGGCAGCTTGCCCGATGGTTGCTACAGTTTTGAAGATGTGCTGGACAACGATGGGGTGGTCGACACACCGCTGACCATTGCGCTTGACATGACGGTCAAGGGCGATCGTTTGACGCTGGATTTTTCTCGCACATCTGCACAATGCGCAGGCCCTGTGAATATTTCCAAAGCCACAGCAGTGGCCGCATGTTATGTGGCTTTGAAGCATGTGTTTCCAGATGTGCCTGCCAATGCGGGTGTGCTCGATGCTGTGGACTTCATACTGCCAGATCGCTTGGTGATCAGCGCAGAACGCCCACGCCCAGTGGGTGGCTACACCGAAACCATTTTGCGCATGATCGATGTGATCTTCAGTGCCACTGCCTTGGCCGATCCAAAACGTGCTGTGGCGCATGCCTACGGCACCATCAATGCCTTGTCGATTGCGGGCCACCGCAGCGATGAGAAACGCAAAGGCCAGCGCTGGGTCATGTTCAGTTTCTTTGGCGGCGGTCACGGCGGTCATTCCGACGCTGATGGGTTGTCTCACAGCAATGCGCCTATTTCGACGGCCACCATTCCGCCTTTGGAAATTTTGGAAGCAGCCTATCCAGTGCGCTTTACACAGTGGGCATTGCGTGCCAACTCAGGTGGCGACGGCCAGCACAGAGGTGGCTTGGGAGCAGTCTACGAAATTGAGTTGTTAGAAGAATCAGCCGAAGCTTTTATTTTTGGCGAACGTGGCAAAGCTTCACCAAAAGGCATTGCGGGTGGTCAGCCCGCTTTGCCCAATGTGTTCGAGTACGAAAACGACGGCGTTTGGAAAACCCCGCCCATGGTTTCCAAGATGCTGGGCATTCGCTTGAAAAAGGGCGAGCGTGTGCGCTTGCAAACACCGGGGGGTGGTGGGTGGGGCAAACCCAGCGACCGCAGTGCTGAAGCGCGCGCCAAAGACATTGAAGCAGCCTACGTTTCGAAGGGAAAAGCATGAGCCAGAAACGCTGGGTGGTGGGTGTTGACGTCGGCGGTACGTTCACCGATTTGTTTGTGCTCGATGAGCAAACAGGGACAGCCCGCATTGTGAAAGTGCCGTCAACCCGTGGTGAAGAAGCCCGTGGTTTTATGAATGGCATTCAGAAAATTTCTGAAGATGGTTCTGCTTCGGGTGTGGCCAGCATTGTGCATGGCACCACGGTGGGTACCAATGCATTGCTAGAACGCAAGGTAGCGCGCACTGGCATCATTACCACGCGCGGCTTTCGCGATGTGTTGGAGATGCGTCGTCGTGATCGGCCACAGACTTGGGGCTTGCGCGGCAGTTTCACGCCTATCGTGCCGCGTGCTCTGCGCTTGGAAGTGGACGAGCGCGTGTTGGCCGATGGTCACATTCACACACCCGTGAACATCGATCAAGTGAAAGCGCAAGCGCAAGCTTTACTCGATGCTGGGTGCGAAGCAGTCTGTGTGTTCTTCATCAATGCCTATGCCAACATGGCCAATGAGCAAGCTGCTGTGGCTGCGGTGCGCGCCATGTGGCCCAACCCGCATGTGACTGCGGCCAGTGAAGTCTTGCCAGAAATTCGCGAATTTGAGCGCTGCTCTACGGCCACCCTGAATGCCGCTTTACAGCCTGTGGTGGGCAGTTATTTGACGCGCTTGGAATCCGACTTGCGTGGCCAAGGTTTTGACGGCGAGTTGCTCATTGTTCAAAGCAATGGCGGTGTGATGTCTCGCCAAACTGCTTGTGATGTGCCTGTTCGCACAGCCTTGTCAGGACCTGCTGCTGGGGTGATGGCATGTGCGGCCATTGCGCGCGCTGCTGGGTTTCCCAATGTCATGACTGGCGACATGGGGGGCACTTCCTTTGATGTGTCTTTGGTGGCAAAAGGTGAGGCTGCATTGGCGGCTCAAACTTCCATTGAGTTTGGCTTGGTGGTTCGCTCGCCCATGATTCAAATTGAAACCATTGGTGCGGGCGGCGGCTCTATTGCTTCTGTGGATGCCAGTGGCATGTTGCAAGTAGGCCCTGAGTCGGCTGGCAGTGTGCCAGGGCCGGCTTGCTACGACCGTGGCAACACAAGACCCACGGTGACCGATGCCAATGTGTTGTTGGGACGTATTGCAGCAGATCGTCCTTTGGGCGGCGGCTTGTTGCAAGCCATGCGCGCTGATTTGTCAGAAAAGGCCATTCAAACGAATGTGGCTGAGCCCTTGGGCCTCAGCACCATGGAAGCCGCTGAAGCTATTTTGACAGTGGCCAATGCCAAGATGGCGGGTGCGGTGCGTGTGGTGTCCATCGAAAAAGGACACGACCCCCGCCAGTTTGCTTACATGCCATTTGGTGGTGGTGGCGGCTTGCATGTGTGCGCCATGATGCGCGAAGTGGGTGTGGCTACGGGGATCGTGCCGCGTTACCCCGGTGTCACATCTGCGTTGGGTTGTGTCATGGCCGACATGCGCCATGACGCGGTGCAAACATTGAACCAAGCTTTGAGTGATGTGAATTTCAAAGATGTTGTAGCGCGCATCGACAAGCTGGCCGAGGCCTGCCAAACACGCCTCGATTCTGCGGGTGTGCGGTTTGTGGCCGTGGATGAAAGCATTGCGCTGGACATGTTGTTCACAGGTCAAACGCACACGCTTCAAGTCAATGTTCAGCGCGCGCAGTTAAGTGCAGAGGGTTTGCGATTGGCCTTTACCGATGCTTACCAACATGCGTTTGGCCGTGTGCTGGAAGGCCCCGTCATTCGCGTCATGAATTTGCGCTATGCGCGCATTGGCCGCAGACCTAAATTTGATTTGTCGGTGTTGGCCCCTGTGGGCGTTGGCAGCACGCAGCCTTTGGGTGTGCAGCGCGTGTACCACCAGGGTCAATGGTGGGATGCACAGCGCTATGCGCGCTTGGAATTGCCGGTGGGTGCGCAGGTTCAAGGCCCAGCCATCTTGGAGCAAGCCGATACCACGGTGTGGTTAGAGCCGGGCTTTGATGCCAAAGTAGATGCCATGGGCAATCTGTTGGTCACCGTTCAGCCCTGATTCCCATCTTTTCAGTTGGATTGAAGAAAGTTTTTTCATGACCCAAGATTCAAAGTTCGCAGCGGCCAGTACGGCCTTGATCATCGTCGACTTGCAAAATGATTTCTTGTCGCAGCAAGGTGCCTATGCACGTGGCAAGACTGTCAGTACAGAGGCTTTGTTGTTGCCTGCGCGCGTTGCGCCAGTGGCCCACGCTTTGAAGTCGCAAGGTGGCTATGTGGCGGCCAGTCAATTTACGTTGTGGCCTGACGCGAAGGGTGAACCGATGGTGTCGCCGCACCTGCTTGAGAAGCGGCCTTTTTTGCGAAAAGGTGATTTTGCGCCAGGCAGTGTGGGTCAAGACAACGTACCTGAACTCAAAGACTGCGTAGATTTGGTGGTGTGCAAAGTAGCGTACTCCGCTTTTTTCAATACGCAGCTCGATTGGGTTTTGCGCAAAGCGGGTATTCAAACGGTGGTGGTCTGCGGCATTGTGACCAATGGCGGAGTTGCCAGCACAGCGCGCGATGCGCATTTGCGCGACTACAGCGTTGTGGTTTTAAGTGATGGCTCTGCCGCCTTCAGCGATGCGCTGCACCAGGCCTCACTGGCCGATTTGGCTTCGATTGGCCAGGTTATCACCTGCGATGCATTCGTCAGCAGTTTGGCATGACCGGTTTGGCAGAAAATATTCACACACCTGTTGCCATTGTGGGCGCGGGTGCATGTGGCCTAAGCGCTGCATTGGCTTTAAGTCGACTGGGCATTGAATGTGTGGTGTTAGAGCGCGATGCTGTGCCTGCTGGCTCCACTGCTTTGTCCTCAGGGTTTGTGCCCGCACCTTGTACGCGTGTGCAGCAAGCAGCCCATGTGAAAGACAGTACCGACTTGTTTGCTCAAGACATTCAACACAAAGCGCATGGCCAAGCGGCGCCTGCTTTGGTCAAAGCCTACAGCGAAGCCATTGGCCCCGCGATGGACGCTTTGCAAGAACATCACCATATTCCATGGCAACTGCTAGATCAGTTTTTGTACCCGGGTCACAGCGTACACCGCATGCATGCTGTGCCTGAAAAAACAGGCGAAGGATTGATGAGCCGACTGCGGGCTGCTGCAGATTCAGCGGATGTGGTGGTATTGACGCAAGCCCAAGTGACCGGGCTGGATTCGGATGCCAAGGGCTTTGTTCACGGCCTTCGCTTTACCCAACCTGATGGAACTACTAGCCGTTTGTCTTGCGACGCCGTGATCTTGGCCTGCAATGGTTTTGGCGGCAATGCCGACATGGTGAAACAACATTTGCCCGCCATGAAAGATGCGCAGTATGCAGGTCATGTGGGCAACGATGGAAGTGCCATTGCATGGGGACTGCAGTTGGGTGCCGAGTTGGCCGACATGGGCGCCTACCAAGGTCATGGTTCGTGGGCTATTCCACAAGGCAGCCTTATCTCTTGGGCGCTCATGATGGAAGGCGGCATTCAAATCAACAGGTTTGGAGCGCGTTTTCACGACGAAACACAAGGGTATTCGGAAGCTGCCGTTCAAGTATTGAATCAGCCCGATGGTGTAGCTTGGACTGTTTTTGACAATCAGTTGCTGCAATTTGCCCAAGACTTTCCAGACTTTGTTGCAGCGCAAGCTGCAGGTGCCGTGAAGTCAGCAGCCAACGCAGAATCGCTCTCAGCCATCGTGGGGTGCCCGGCCATTGCATTGGACAAAACCATGGCCGAAGTCAATCAGTTGGCACAAGCAAATGCACTTGAAAAGTCAGACGCAAAAGACCGTTGGGGCCGATCCTTTAAGCGACGACTCGAAGCGCCCTTTCATGCCATCAAAGTCACGGGTGCCTTGTTTCACACGCAAGGTGGCTTGAACATCAATGCGCAATGCCAAGTGCTTCAACCCAATGGCAAAACCTTGCCCAACTTGTTCGCCGCAGGAGGTGCTGCGCGAGGTGTTTCAGGTGCAGAGGTTTGGGGTTATTTATCAGGCAATGGGTTGCTCAGTGCCATTGCCGGCGGTCACATTGCGGCGCATGCAGTCGCTCAAAAAATACGGGAGAACACGTGATGACATTGAAAGCCTCAGGTCCAGACTCAGACGTCAAAGCGATTTCATTGGTTCAGCGTTTGAAGCAAGCCAAAGCATTGTTGGCACCAGGTGTGTACGATGCCCTCAGCGCTTTGATTGCCGAGCAAGCAGGGTTTGAAGCCTTGTATTTGTCAGGCGCCTCAATTGCCTATTCGCGTTTGGGTCGCTCGGACATTGGCCTCACCACGCCCACAGAAGTGGCGCAAACCTTGGCGCACATCACCGACCGAGTTGCGGTACCCGTGATTGTGGATGCCGATACGGGCTTTGGCAACGCACTCAACACGCAACGCACTGTGCGCGATTTTGAGCGTGCAGGCGCTGCCATGATTCAAATTGAAGATCAAACATTTCCCAAACGCTGCGGTCATTTGGATGGCAAAGGTGTGGTGCCTGTGGCAGAGATGCAAGGCAAATTGAAAGCCGCATTGGATGCGCGTCACAGCAGCAACACCCTCATTTTGGCGCGCACCGATGCGTTGGCAGTTGAAGGTATTCAGTCTGCTTTAGACCGTGCAGAAGCCTACTTGGCCTGTGGCGTCGATGCCATGTTCATTGAAGCATTGCGCACACCCGAGCAAATGCAGCAAGCCTGCGCACAATTTGCGCGCCGCATTCCTTTGTTGGCCAACATGGTGGAGGGCGGTCAAACGCCTATTCAAAGTGCCACCGAGTTGGGTGAGCACGGATTTAGAATTGTTATTTTTCCAGGTGGCACCGCACGCGCAGTAGCGCACACCTTGCAGGGCTACTATGGCAGCTTGAAGGCGCATCTAACCACCACACCTTGGCGCGACCAAATGCTGAATTTTGATGAGTTGAATCAACTGATTGGCACCCCCGAGCTATTGGCCCTCGGAAAAAAGTACGATGGCAAATGATCAATCCGCAAACTAAACAAGTCTGTGTCATTGGCGCTGGCATTGTGGGCTTGTCCACAGCTTGGCGCTTGATGCAAGACGGCTGGCAAGTGAGCGTGATCGAAGAAAGTGCGGCGCCTGGCTTGATCACCAGTTATGCCAATGGTGCGCAACTGTCGTACAGCTATGTAGCGCCTTTGGCCGAACCTTCTGCGCTGACCAATTTACCCAAGTGGCTGCTTCAAAAAGATGGGCCCTTGCACATTCACCCCTCACTATCGCCCACTTTTTTGCGTTGGACTTTGAGTTTTGCATTGCACTGTACAAGCGCCAGTGCTCAGCAAACGACCCGCGATTTGCTGGGTCTGGGTTATTTGTCTCGACGTATTTTAAGAGAGTGGTTGGCCAATGTGCCCGCCAGTTGGGCCACTGCAGTGGGCCTAGATTACCGCACGAATGGCAAGTTGGTGGTGTTTCGAGACCCTGCCGCATTGGCTTCGGCCAATGCACAAGTGAACTACCAGCGCAGCTTGAATGTGGGCTGTGAGCAGCATGTGCTATCGCCATCTGAATGCGTGCAAACAGAGCCAGCGCTTGCAGCCATGCAAAGCAAGTTGGTGGGCGGTATTTACACGCCCTCAGAAGATGTGGTGGACAGCCATGGCCTGTGCAAGTACCTTGAGCGTTTGATTGTGTCGCGCGGTGGCGGCTTGCATTACGACACTCGCATCACAGGAGCCGTACTCGAGGGGCGTCGATGCATCGCTCTGAAACTCAAGTCACAAAGCACGGTATTGCAAGATGCGCAATCCGAAAATGCGGCAGACATGACAGAATTCAAAGCAGACTTCTTTGTGGTGGCCGCGGGCCTGAGCAGTCGCGAGTTGCTACAAAAATTTAATACGCGTGCACCCTTGTTGGGATTGAAAGGCTTTTCCATCACGCTTGATTGCGAGCATGGCATTGCGCCTTCTATGTCCATCACCGACAGTCATCACAAAATAGTGTTTGCCAAACTGGGCAATCGTTTGCGCGCTGCGGGCATGGTCGACTTGGGGCGTGAAAACAGAGAGCTTGATGCGAATCGAATTGCAGCCTTAATTCAGCAAGCACGCGACAATTTTCCGGAGGCTGGAGATTACGGTAAGGTGCAAACTTGGGCAGGCCTGCGGCCTACAACGCCTTCGAGTCGACCCATCATTGATCAAACGGCTTGCGAGAATGTGTATGCCAACATTGGGCATGGCACTTTGGGATTGACGCTGGCAGCAGGATCTGCTGATTTGTTGGCCGACAAATTGGCAGGGCGCAGCAGTAGCCTGCCATCAACGCCTTTTACTTTCAAATCCGCTTAGGATTGAACAGCTGGCGCAATACGCCTTCAAGACCTCGCACTCTAGCGCGTCACGGATACCCGTTGGGATTTTGTGACTGCCAGCGCCAAGTGTCTTGGCACATGTCATCCAATGACTTCTGAGCTTTCCAATTTAAGACCGACTGGGCTTTGTGAGGATCTGCCCAAGATGCCGCTACATCGCCTGGTCTGCGCGATACGATTTTGTGCTTGAGTTCTTTACCGCAAGCTTTTCCAAATGCATTCAGCATTTCAAGGACGCTGTTGCCTTTGCCAGTTCCTAAGTTAAAGATGTGATGGCCTGCCTTGCTGTGGCCATGGGTTAAGGCGGAAAGATGCCCTTGGGCCAAATCAATCACATGAATGTAGTCCCTCACACCAGTGCCATCTGGTGTTTGGTAGTCATTGCCAAATACCTGCAGTTCTTCTCGTCTTCCAACTGCGACTTGCGCTAAAAAAGGCATTAAATTGTTGGGAATGCCTTGTGGGTCTTCGCCCATCAATCCGCTCGCATGGGCACCTACGGGATTGAAATATCTAAGTGCAGTGATAGACCAACTCGGGTCTGAAGAACAAAGATCCGCAATGACTTTCTCCACCATCAATTTGCTTTGGCCATAGGGGTTGGTGGCGGAAGTGGGTGCATCTTCTTTCAAAGGCATTTCTATCGCATCACCATACACTGTGGCCGAAGAACTGAACACCAAGGTTTTGACATTGCACTGCTTCATGGCCTCCATGAGTACCATGCTGCCGTGCACATTGTTGTCGTAGTACTTCAAGGGCATGCTGACCGATTCGCCGACCGCTTTCAAGCCAGCAAAATGAATGACGGCTTCAATGGCGTGCTCTCTTAAAACCTTTTGAAGTAGATCAGCATCGCGCACGTCACCTTCTATAAAAGCAGGACGAGTACCCGTGATTTGGTGAATACGATCTAGAACACTGATTTTGGAATTGACCAATGAGTCAACGATGACAGGCTGCCAGCCTTTTTCAAGCAACTGCACACATGTGTGACTGCCGATATAGCCGGTACCACCTGTCACCAATATCTTCATGAATTAATTCCAGGAAACCGATGCCATGTCGTTGGCAAAAATGGGTGAACTGGACCACAAGCCTTTCAGGCCCTTTTTGTAAACCGCCGTGTTGGTGGCGTTGAACAAAAACACATTGACCGAGTCGTTGGCAATCATGCGCTGCATGTCGCCAAACAATTTGGTGCGGTCTTTGGCGCCCGTTGTGGCGGAGTGTTTGGCCGCTAGATCGCGGAAGGCTTTGCTGTCGTAGCCCCAGTAGTAGTTGGGGTTGGCATAGGCCATGTAATCAAGTGGCTCAACGTGGTTGATGACGGTGAGGTCAAAGTTGCCTTTGAAAGTGCCGCCCAACCATTGCGCCCATTCGACGTTTTCAATTTTGGCCACAATGCCTACTTTGGCCAATTGCGCAGCCAAGATTTCACCACCTTTGCGGGCGTAGGGTGGAGGAGGCAAAGTAAGGGTGACATTCAAAGGCGTTTGTACGCCGGCTTCTTTCAGCAGAGCCTTTGCTTTTTCAGGATCAAAAGCGTATTGGCCTGTGAGGTCGACATAGCCTGCATCTGTCGGTGCCATGTGGCTGCCAATGGGCTTGGCCAAGCCTTCGAACACACCATCAATGAAGGCCTTTTTGTCGATGGCATGAGACAAGGCGCGTCTCACACGCACATCGTCAAAGGGTTTCTTTTTGTTGTTGATGGTCATGATACCTTTGCCGGCCGTGCTGCCCATTTCAACTGCAAAACGCTTGTCTGCTTGAAACTGCTTCAAGCTTTGGGGAGACTGAAAGCGAGGCATGCCATCAATGTCGCCAGCTAGCAGGGCTGCCACTTGCGCAGAAGAATCGTTGATAAAACGGAAGGTGACTTTTTTAAGTTTGACATTGGCAGCATCTCGGTAGCCATCCCACTTGGTCAAAGTAACAGCAGTGCCTTTAGCCCAGTTTTCTAATTTGTAAGGGCCAGTACCAACAGGCTTGGTGGCTGCGCTGTCTGCAGAATTGGGGTGCAAGATGACGGCAGTGTTCTCGCCCATGCGAAACAAGAAGTTGCCATCGGGGTTGGTCAAAACCAAAACCACCGTGTGCGCATCGGGTGTGGAGATGTAGCTGATGTTGTTGAACACAGCGCCCTTTGCTTTGTTGGTGCTCTTCTCGGCTTTGGCGCGATCAAAACTGAACTTCACAGCCGCAGAATCAAAGGCTGCGCCATCTTGAAACTTGACACCTTTGCGCAATTTGAAGGTGAAGGCTTTGCCGTCAGCATCCATGGTCCAACTTTCGGCCAGCAAGGGCGTGATGGAACCATCGACATTGATTTTGGTCAGGCCTTCAAGAATGTTGTAGTGCACCACTTCACCAATGGCGGCGGCTGGCGCAGTTGTGGGGTCTAGGCTGGTAGGCTCCAAAATCATGCCTACCACCACGCTGTCTTTTTTAGACTGCGCATGTGCTGCAGGATGAACAAGAATGATGCTGGCCGTGGCAACCAGGGCTAAACCAAATTGGCCCAGTTGGCGACGCGTTGAACGAGGTGCTTGTGTCATAAAAAACTCCTTCATCAAAAAATTAGACTTCATCTTCAAATACTGGGCATGCAGGTTTGTCATTCACTGCGAGAGGCCGGGAATGGCAGCCAGCAATGCTTGGGTGTAGGGGTGTTGTGGCCGTTGAAAAATTTCATCGGCCGAGCCAGCCTCCACCACCTGCCCATGCTGCAAAACTATCACATCGTCGCACATCAGGTTGATGACTGCAAGATCATGGCTGACAAACAAATAGCTTAAGCCAAAACGGTCCTGCAAGTCCATCATGAGGTTGAGTACTTGGGCTTGCACCGACACATCCAAAGCGCTCACAGGCTCGTCGGCCACGATGAGGGAAGGTCGGGTGATCAAGGCCCTAGCGATAGCGATGCGCTGGCGTTGGCCGCCAGAGAATTCGTGTGGGTATTTATCGAGGTCTGAGGCTCGCAAGCCAACTTCTGTGAGGGCAAAAGTTGCGCGGTCTTTTAAGTCTTGGGTACTTGGCAATTGCCCAGAGCCGCTGCTCAATGTGCTGTGAAGTGGCTCTGTCACGATATACAAAACTTTTTGCCTTGGATCGAGCGAGCCATAGGGGTCTTGGAAGACCATTTGAAAATCGCTGCGAGCAATTCGGAGCTGGTCTTGCGGCAGCGCATTCAAGTCGTTTCCATTGAAAAACAACTTGCCTTGCGTGGGTTTTTCAAGGGCCATGACCAAACGGGCTAAGGTCGACTTGCCTGAACCCGACTCACCCACAATGCCCATGCTCTTGCCAGCGGTCAATTGAAAACTGACATCCTTCAAGGGTTGAATGTGCCCCGCCTTGGCAAACAGAGAAGGCTTGGGCAGAGCATATTGCTGACTCACATGTTGTACGTCCAGCAAAACTTGGTGGGGGCTCTTCATGCAGAGGCCTCCAATTTTTGCCATTCAGGGCACCGCACCCAATGCGCGTTAACACGCCTTGACTTGTCAGCAACGTTTTCATCAATGCCATCATGTGTGCCTGGCACAAGTTCAAGCTGCGGCAAAGCCTGCCTGCAATTATCTTGAACATAAGCACAGCGGTCTGCAAATGCGCAGCCTTGTGGCCAGTTGAATATTTCAGGCACATTGCCTGCGATGGTTTGCAGTCGAGTGCCTCGTTTCAAACCCAGCTGGGGGCGCGCAGCAAATAGCCCTTGGGAATAAGGGTGGGCTCGCATGCCAAACAAGGCTTTGGTGGGTGCACTTTCAACAACAGCACCGCCGTACATCACCATGACGCGTTCAACTTGGTCGCGCATGAGGCCCAAATCGTGGCTAATCAAAAGCAGGCCCATACCATCCTCGGCCACCAATTGGCGAATTAGGGCAAGTACTTCTTTTTGCACGGTGACATCAAGGGCCGTGGTGGGTTCGTCGGCAATCAAAATGTCGGGCTGACAGGCCAGAGCGATAGAGATCATGACGCGCTGACGCTGACCCCCTGAAAGTTGGTGCGGGTAGTTGTCCAATCGCTCACGTGCCCTTGGCAATTGAACGCGTTCTAACAATTCAAGCGCGCGTGCTTTGGCGGAAACCAAATCCATGCCTTGATGCAACTGCAGCGGCTCGGCAATTTGTTTCCAAATAGGGTGCAAAGGATTGAGCGCAGTCATGGGCTCCTGAAAAATCATGGCCATGCGCGTACCTCGCAGGGTGCACAAAGCTTCATCGCTCAGTTGAGTAAGATCAGTACCATTCAATGCAATGGAGCCTGAAACTGTGGCACGTTCTGGCAGCAATCCCATGATGGCCAAAGCGGTGAGCGATTTACCGCAACCACTTTCGCCAATCAAGCCCAAAGTGTCGCCACGTTGCATCTCAAAATCGACCCCCCGCAAAGCTTCCAGTTGACCGTGCGATGTTTGCAGCCCAACTCGCAAATTGCGAACGGACAGCAAAGGTGTGGTGTTGGAGGGCGTCATGTTCAAGCTAAGTCGCTTATCGCGTTCTCGACAAACGGGGATCTAGCAGGTCACGCAGTCCATCGCCCATCAAGTTGAGGCCAAGTACCGCCAGTGCAATGGCGACGCCTGGATACACCGCCAGCATGGGCGCTTGGAACATTTGAGATTGCGCCTCATTCAGCATGCGGCCCCAGCTCGGATTGGGGGGTTGGGTGCCCAGCCCCAGGTAAGACAAAGCAGCTTCAGCCAAAATGGCAATGGCAAATTGCACGGTGGCTTGAACGATCAGCACACTGGCCACATTGGGCAACACATGCTCCCAAGTAATGGTCCATTTGGTTTTGCCTGCAGCCCTGGCTGCCAAGGTGAAATCGCGCGACCACACGGCATTGGCGGCGCCCCGCGTGATGCGCGCAAACACAGGGATGTTGAAAATACCAATGGCGGTGATACTCACCACCAAGCCCGGTCCATAGATGGCCGTGAGCAAAATGGCTGAGAGCAAAGCGGGAAAAGCAAAGGTGAAGTCGGCTGCGCGCATCACCACCTCTTCGACCCAGCCGCGTTGGGCCGATGCCAACAAACCCAGCGGCACACCCAAGCCCAAGCCAATGCCCACGGCTATGAAACCGACCAGCAAAGAGTTTTGACTGCCCACCAACAAGAGGGACGCAATGTCTCGCCCTAGACTGTCTGTGCCAAACCAATGTTGGGCACTGGGCCCCGCCAATTTGTTGGGAATGTCAATGTCACCAACGGGGTAGGGCGACCAAAACAAGGACACTGCCGCGCTGATTACAAGCAACAAAACGATGGCAGCTCCCACCGCAAAACTGTGGTGCTTCAAGGCACGCTGCGTCATGCGTTGAAAGGTTTGCGGTGTACTCATACAGCGGGTGTACCTGTTTTCAAACGCGGGTCAATCCAGGCATAAAGTAGATCGATGAAAAAATTGATCAAAATGACCATAGCCGAAAGCAACATGACCACGTCGCGCACCACAATCAAATCGCGGTTGGCAATGGCCTGAAAAATGAGGCGACCAATGCCCGGCAATACAAACACATTTTCAATGACGATAGCGCTGGTAATCAGATTGCCAAATTGTAAACCCATGACCGTGACCACAGGAATCATGGCGTTGCGCAGTACGTGTCGCCACAACACTTGCTGCTTAGACAAGCCCTTGGCGCGTGCAGTGCGCACGTAGTCTTCAGACATCGATTCAATGACCGCCGAACGCGTGACCCGTGTAAGGATGGCGGTTTGAACGGCTGCCAATGCGATGGCCGGCAATATCAGTGCTGCAGTGCCTGCCCACAAGCCGCCGCCATCTTCCTCAGACCAGCCCGGAAATCCGCCCGCACTGACCCATTGAAGGTGCACTGCAAAAAGCAAGATCAACAAAATGGCCAGCCAAAAATTAGGCAAAGCCAAACCCAGTTGGCTGAGTGTCATCACGCCTATATCGCCTTTGGAATTTTGTTTGGAGGCGGCATACACACCCAGACACAAGGCCATGAGGATGGTGATGCTCATGGCCATGATGGCCAATGGCAAGGTGACGTGCATGCGCTCCATCATGAGCACCGCTGTGGGCGTTTCGTACGAAATACTCATACCCGATTGGCCCTGAAGCAAGCCACCCACCCATTCAACATACCGCGAGAAGGCAGGCTGGTTCAGACCCAGCTTTTCTTCCATGGCTACTAAAGATTCTGGGGTGGCGGTTTCGCCCAAAATAACTTGCGCTGCATTGCCTGGCAACCATTCCAACACCCCAAATACCACCACCGACGTGACCGCCAAGGTGGCGAAAAAACTAAAGAAACGTTGAAGCACAAATGAAGACACGCGTTATCCTTGAGGCTTCAGGGTTGGCGTCCCATCAGCCCCGTTGGCAAGACAGGGCGGGGGCATTGATAAAAGGCTTTCAGATGACATCTCAGAACATTGTAAACACCCGATTGAGCCAAAGAGCCAATCCGCATTACGGCAGCATTGCAGACATTGCAGGTTTGCATGTGGGCCACTTTACCTCCAGCCAACGCTTAACTGGGTGCTCGGTGGTGTTGGCGCCCCAAGGTGCAGTGGGTGGTGTCGATGTGCGCGGTGCTGCCCCTGGTACCCGAGAAACTGATTTGCTTGACCCCTCCAATTTGGTCGACAAGGTGCATGCGGTATTGTTATCAGGTGGCAGCGCCTTTGGCTTAGACGCTGCCAGCGGTGTCATGCGTTGGCTAGACGAACGCAGCTTGGGGTTTCAAACTGGCCATGGGTGTGTGCCCATCGTGCCTGCCGCCGTGCTATTTGACTTGCCTCTGGTGCGGGAAGGTGACAACGCCAAAATAAGACCCGACGCCGCTGCCGGCTATGCGGCTTGCGAAGATGCGCTTTATCAAAAACCGATGACGGCAAGTGCCATGCGTTCGGTGGTACCTCCCATGTCGGGCAATGTAGGCGCAGGTGCGGGTGCCGTGGTGGGTAAATTGTTTGGCCTAAACCGGGCCATGAAAGGCGGCATGGGCCATGCTTTGGTCAAAGTGGGGCCATGGCAAGTAGGTGCGATGGTGGCATGCAATGCCGTGGGCGATGTGATCGATCCTGCCACCGGTCAAGTGTTCGCAGGCGCCCGCACAGCCGATGGCACGCGCTTGCTTAATTCGCAGCAAGCCTTGCTGGCGGGTCAGAGCTCTGCTATTACGATGGCGGGCACCAACACCTCCATTGGCGTGGTTGCCACCAATGCCACATTAAGCAAAGCGCAAGCCAAGCGCTTGGCCATGAGTGCGCACGATGGCTTTGCACGAAGCATTCGACCTGCGCATACCACCTTGGATGGCGATACCTTGTTTGCCATTGCTACCTGTGCTGAAAGCACAGAACCCGACATGCTGTTGCTAACCGTGATGGCTGCAGAAGCCACAGCGCAGGCCACCGTGAACGCCATTTTGTTTGCCAATGGCGTGCACAGTTTGAAAGGCTATTTGCCTTCGGCGATGGAACTCAATCCGTAAAGCCTCTGAGCGATTTATTCAACAGTAAATGTCAGGCCGGCATGAGACTGCAGTCGCGCAATGAGTGCGTTGCCCATGGCTGAAGCGGGTGTCCAGAATCCGCCCTTGGTGACTGTGGCATCTTTCAGCAAGCAAATGGCCGCTTCGGCAATCATTTTGGAAGTGCTGCCATAGCCTGGATCGCGATCGCCTTTAACCCCCACTTTTACAGATTGGCCCTGCTCATTGGTCGCAATGAACAGCACGTCATAGCTGCCCGCTTCGCGTTCGGCCTTGGAAGGACCTTCACCGGGTTTGAGTTTGTCTTCGCTCATGCTCTTGTCTTGTGCAATGGCGTTGGCAATGGCTTCGCCTTTTTCTCCCGGACCAGTGACGATCATTTCGTCGTATGCAAAATCGGAGCCCCACACATGGTTTAGTAAAAAGTTAGACCGGTGCACATTGCGCGTGTTGATGGTGGCCATGATGAAAGGCGCAACCCAGACGCCCATGACCTCGTCCAACATGGGCTTGTGGCCTGTGGGTTGCCTCGGGCCCTCAAAGCCAGGTGTGAGTGAAAAGGGATTTTTGAGCAAGTCAATGACGCCAGGCTGCGTGGCGGCAGCGGCCATGGTGGCTTTGAAGCTGGCCGCTGTGCCGCCAGAAAAGGTGCCCTTCATTTTGCGAACGCGACCGCGCACACGCTGTGCGGGCTTGCCAAAACGCTTGGTCATTTCTTCTTGTGCCATGAACACACCCAAGTCGAAAGGGCTTGAATCAAAGCCGCAAGAGAAGACCAAGCGCGGACCGCTTTTTTCTGCTGTGGCTTGGTGCTGATCAATCATGTGGCGCATCCATGCGGGTTCGCCGCACAAGTCAACATAGTCAACGCCGGATTCGGCACAGGCTTTGATTAATTCGTTGCCGTATAACTGGTAGGGGCCCACTGCAGAAATGACCAAGCGGGTTTTGGACATGAGAGACTTCAGTGAAGCTTCGTCACTGCTCTCAATGACCACCAATGGGGTGGAAGCAGGTGCGCCAATTTCGTCACGTACTGCTTGTAGCTTGTCTAGGCTACGGCCACCCATGGCCCACTTGAGCCCCGAGTCTGAGCGGGTGAGTAAATACTCTGCAATGAGACGGCCCGTAAAGCCAGTGGCGCCGTGCACCACGATGTCGAATTCTTTGGTCATTATTTCAATCGTTCCAAGGGTTGAGGACGTCCAGTCCTAAGTTTTTAAAATCTTTGCTGTTACGCGTCACCATGGTTAAACCATGGTGTGATGCTGTTGCGCCAAGAAGACTGTCTATGGCCGGTATGGTTCGGCCTGCTTCCGCCAGCAACCTGCCCCAGTGATCGGCAACGCCTTCGTCGATGGCCAGTATGCGTCCAGAAAAAAACAAAGGAAGTTCAGTTTCAAGCCAGTCCACCAACTTCATTCTGCGTTTTGTATCGGCCAAACTGTCTATGCCTTTGCGCAACTCGCCCAAAGTTAGAACACTCAAATAAAGTGATGTGGGCGGTCTGCTGTTAACCCATTTGACAACATTGGCATCAGGCGTCTTGCGCCTAATTTCCGATAACACATTGGTATCAATCAGGTAGCTCAAAGCGAAACCTTGCGTGTGGGACTTTTATCACGCTCAAGCGGAACATCTTCCATGGCATACAAAGGCGATGCACGAATAAAACTGACCAGTGATTGTTGATTGCCTGTTAGTTTCTCAAACATAGCCTGAGATACCACAACGGCTACTGGTTGACCATGCACCGTGATGTTTTGAGGACCTAAGGTCTCTGCACATTTGATGACCTCGGACAAGCGAGCTTTCGCTTCTTGCATTTGCCACATTTGCATATTTATTCTCCTGGAAAATTCTGACTAGATTGGTCAGAATTTACAGGATTTATTCAAGTTTGTAAAGAGGCTTTGACTTATTTCAGCCCATATTGCAAGCAAATGCCAAGCAACCCACAAACCCCAATCACCTGCATCACATTGAGCTTAAATTTGAGCAGAGCAAAGGCAGCAGCCACTGCAATGAGCGCGGAGGGTATGTCCAATGATCCAGTCAAGCCCTGCGGCCAGAGGGTGTGATAGCCAAAGAACAATGCCAAATTCGCAATGACTCCAACCACCGCCGCAGTAATGGCCGTCAGTGGCGCCGTGAATTTCAAATCATTGTGGGTGCTCTCAACAAAGGGCCCACCAGCCAAGATAAAAATAAACGATGGTAAAAAAGTGAACCATGTCACCAGCATGGCAGCCAAGGCGCCGGCCAAAAACAAACTGTCAGGGCCCAGTACAGCCTTCACATAGCCGCCCACAAAACCCACAAAGGCCACCACCATGATGAGCGGGCCAGGGGTGGTTTCGCCCAAAGCCAAGCCATCGATCATTTGGGTGGCCGTGATCCAGCCAAACTGTTCAACCGCACCTTGGTACACATACGGCAACACGGCATAAGCACCGCCAAAGGTCAGCAGCGCAGCTTTGGTAAAGAACCAGCTCATTTGGGTGAAGGTGTGATCCCATCCGTTTTGTGTCACCAAGTAGCCCATGGGCAAGGCCCATAAAACGAAGCCTGACAAAAGTACTTGCATCAAGCGCTTGAAAGAAAACACGGCATGCGAAGGTGTGGGGGTGTCATCGTTGATCAGTGCCGTTCCAAAATTGGCTTGTGAAGCGGCGTGGCCACCACCTGCACTGAAGAACTCAGGCCGCATGCGTCCCCCTACAAAACCAATCAAAGCAGCTGCCAAAACGATGAGAGGAAAGGGCACATTCAAGGCAAATATGGCCACGAAACTTGCCGCAGCGATGGCCAGCAGCAGATTATTTTTCAATGCACGCGAGCCTATGCGATGAGCTGCTTGAATGACGATGGCTGTCACTGCAGGCTTGATGCCATAGAACAAACCAGCTACCCAAGCTACTTGACCGTAGGCGATATAAATCCACGACAAAGCTATCAAGAGAAACAGCGACGGCAGCACAAACAAAACACCAGCCACAATGCCCCCCCTTGTTTTGTGCATCAACCAGCCAATGTAGGTGGCCAGTTGTTGGGCTTCTGGTCCGGGCAAGACCATGCAGTAATTGAGCGCATGCAGGAAATGTTTTTCTGAAAGCCAACGCCTGCGCACCACCAACTCTTCGTGCATGATGGCAATTTGGCCAGCAGGGCCGCCGAAGCTGATGAAGCCCAACTTGAGCCAAAAGCCAAAGGCTTGCCAAAAACTCACAGAAGCTGGTGGTTCAGTCTGAGCCGTATTCACGTTTGGGAGGGGTGATGTCATGGTTGGCCAAGTCTATCGGGTTATGGCTAATGCCACCATGGCCAATTGGCTTCACAATCCTCTTAAGCCTAAGTAAGCCAGAGGGCCTGAAAAAAGGCAATGACTTATTTTGTCGATAGACTTTCTTTCTTATTTCAATGGAGTATGGGATGATTTCCTTAAGTTTGACTCAATCACAGGCCATCATTGCAAGCGCCCTCGTTGTTGCCCGTGACAAAGGCTACAAACCCATGGGCGTGGTGGTGGTTGATGCTGCGGCTCAAGCCATTGCCTTTGCGCGTGAAGATGGTGCCAGTGCTTTGCGCTTAGACATTGCGCATGGCAAAGCGGGTGCGGCCATCGGCATGGGTGTGAGTAGTCGTGCCTTGGCAGTGAGAGCCAAGGACATGCCGGCATTTTTCGGCACCATAGCGAGCAATGCGCAGCATCCCTTCATTCCTCAAACTGGCGCGGTGCTGATCACCAACTCACAAGGACAAATTGTTGGCGCAGCCGGTGCCTCTGGTGGAACAGGCGATGAGGATGAAGAAATTGTGATTGCTGGCATTACAGCCGCTGGTTTGAATCACCTCTGAGTTGCATCAACGGATGAAGAACATACACACAGTTGGCTGCGGCTGCGGCGTCGACATTCATGCGCACTTGGTGCCTGAAAATTTTCCGCGTTATTTAGGCGCTTCTGCGCCTTCGCCATGGCCCTATACCGAAGCCGCACCAGATGCCAAAGGCATGTGCCACCGACAAGTCATGTTCAATGGCAAACACTACAGAACAGTTTCTGAGCAATGTTGGTCCGCCAAGCGCAGAATTGCCGACCTGCCCGAAATGGGCTTGTCTCACCAAGTGATTTCACCCATGCCGGAATTGTTGTCCTATTGGCTAAGCTTGTCAGATGCGCAGCCTTTGGTTCGATACCTCAATGAGCAAACTGCTGCTTTGTGCGCAGAGTCGGACGGCCGATTGCTAGGACTGGCGGCAGTGCCCTTGCAAGATGTCGATACGGCCATTCTCGAGTTGAGGCATGCGCATGAAAAGTTAGGTCTGGTGGGTGTAGAGCTTGGCAGCAACATCAATGGCACGCCCATTGGCGATGCCAAATTTGATGCGTTTTACGAAGCTTGCGTGGCGCTCGATGTGCCCGTGTTTGTGCACGCCCTCAAGCCCGCTTGCATGGACCGTTTAATTGGACCGCCCGCACTTGAGCAAGTCTTGGGCTATCCCACCGATGTGGGTTTAGCCGCCGCCTCAGTGATTACAGGCGGACTGATGCAGCGGCACCCTCAGCTGAGAATTGCATTCAGCCATGGCGGCGGCACACTGGCTTCCTTGCTACCGCGTTTAACCCAAGGCTGGAAAACTTTTCCTGCACTGGCCGATAGATTGCCTGAATCACCCGCTGAAACGGCAAAGCGTTTGTACTTCGACACGCTGGTCTATGACCCTGCCACTTTGCGCCACCTGATTCAAACTTTTGGCGCCAGTCAACTGATGTTGGGCACCGACTATCCGTTTAATTTTCACGAGCCTCTGCCCATGGGTCGATTAAGCGAAGCGGGACTCGATCAGCCTACACAAGACGCTTTGGCATTTGCCAATGCGCTTCGATTTTTAGGCAACGGAGCTGGCCTTCATGCGGCCTAATCACCGCTTAAATGCCGCCTGAAAACAACTGCATCAATAGGACAAGCAATGAAATCTCCTTGGATCTCCGGCCTTCGAAGCGTGTCGCTCACAGTACCTGATTTGGCTGCGGCTGAAACTTTTTACACTCAGACTTGGGGCTTGATCGTGGCCGACAGAAGTTGGGGCACGATTTATTTTAGGGGCAGTGGCAACGACCATCATTTGCTGGCGCTGCACGAGGCCGCTGGCACGCCTCAGTTGCGCTTGGTCACTTTGCGCGCTCGCAGTGCAGCTGCCTTAGACCTCGTTGCGCAAGCCGCCGTGCTTGCTGGCGGTACGGTGGAGCGCAGAGGTGCAGCTTCAGATCCTGCCGGCGGAACTGTCGTTGTCATTCGCGATCCAGATGGTCGCCGAATTGAAGTTGTGCATGGCGATGCCCAGCGAGCCAACGACGCACCCGTTCCGAAAGACCAGCCCATTCGTTTGGCGCATGCTGTGCTTAACAGCCATGCCGTAGAAGCTTCGCGTGTCTTTTTTGAAAAGGCATTGGGCTTTGTGTTGGCCGATCGCACGCGCATCATGGCCTTTATGAATTGCGACAACGACCACCACACCATTGCCTTGGGCGATACCGACAACGATGCACTGAACCATGTTGCTTTTCTCATGCCCACACTCGACGCTGTGATGCGAGGTGGTGGACGTCTGAAAGATTTTGGCTTACCACCCCAGTGGGGACCAGGACGTCATGGTCCTGGTGACAACGCCTTCAATTATTTCGTTGACCCATTTGGCATCGTCATTGAATACACTGCAGAAATTGAACAAATAGATGAAACCTATCAAGCAGGCCGCCCCGAAGATTGGACTTGGCCAGCGGGTCGAATTGACCAGTGGGGTATCGGCCAAATGCCGACCGATCACTTGAAGCAAGCACAGCGCCGTGTTTTTTTCATGCCCCAACTCAATTGACCCATTGCAAAGCCCACTTCACGGAGACCGACGATGAATTTGTCTAGAAGAACACTCATGGCTGCAGGCTTAGGTCTGTTTAATTTAGCAACTTCACAGGCCGCTACTTTTCCATTGCGGTCTGCAGGAAATTGGCCACAAAAACCCGTCAAGTTCATCATACCCAATGCACCTGGCAGTTCAGTCGATACCATTGGCCGTTTGCTTATGCTTGAAATGGCCAAGTCGCTTCAGCAAGCAGCTGTAGCAGATAACAAGGCAGGCGCAGCAGGGGCCTTGGGTGCTGAAACCGCTCGCATTTCATCTCCAGATGGCTATACCCTGCTCATTGGTTCCACCACAGCTATTTCAACAGCGCCCTTGTTGCAAAAGGCAGTGCGCTACGACCCCTTGTTCGACTTCGAGTTGATTAGTTTGGTGGCCCTGTTGCCCAACGTGTTGGTTTGCAATCCTTCGCTGCCCGTCAAAACTACCAGGGATCTGATTGCATATGCCAAAAGCAAAGGCGACAAAAGCAACATGGCGTCAGCGGGTGTCGGCTCAGCAAGTCATTTGGCTGGATTGGCGTTTCAGTCAGCCGCAGGATTCACTTCATTGCACGTTCCCTACAAAGGCGGCAGTCAAGGCGTGGCATCTGTGGTGTCTGGAGAAACCGACTGGGTGCTGACACCTGCGCCGGCTGCCATGTCGCTCGTGGCCGGCGATCGACTCCGTTTGTTGGGGCACAGCTTGCCAACGGGTGCTGCTGGTGTGGGCGATGCACCCTCACTGGCCACCACAGTGCCTGGTTTTGAATTTGCAGGGTGGATTGGTTTGCTTGCTCCCAAGGGCTTGCCATCGGCCATTTCTACGGCTTTGGCCGAGACAGTGCAAAAAGCCTTGCAAACGCGAGAGGTCATTCAAGCATTTGAAACCAATGGCGCAGTACCTTCCTCATCAACATCCGCAGAGTTTCGCCGATTCTTAGAGCGCGACATTGCCACCAATAAAAAAGCCATTGCCATGGCTGGCATTCAAGCTGAATAAAATGGCTTCTGATTCGGTAAGTCAAGTCGATGTGGCCATTGTGGGCTGTGGCCCTGCGGGTGTTGTTTTGGCCGCTTTGCTTGGGCAAGCAGGTCTTCGCGTGCACATTTGCGATCGACTGCCGGGTGTGTATGAAATTCCCCGCGCTATTTCACTTGACCATGAAATTTTGCGTGTGTTTCAACAGATCGGTGTGATTGATCAGGTCATGCCTTATACGGAGCCTTTTACCAACTCAGAATTTTTGGGTGTCGATGGACAATTGATCCGTCGCATGACCATGGTGCAAGCACCATATCCACAAAGTTACACACCTTCGGTGGTGTTTTCTCAACCGCCCGTTGAGCGAATTTTGCGTCAACATGTTTCTGGCCTTCCTAGCGTGAGCATGGCCATAGGATTGGCGATGACCCAATTTTCACAAGACGCACACGGCGTGACTTTGGACTACGAAGATTCAAGTCAAGTGCATGCCAAATATGCCGTGGCTTGTGATGGCGGTACCAGTGGCATGCGGGAAAGTTTGGGCATTGATTTTGAAGATTTAGATTTCGATGAACCTTGGCTAGTGGTAGACGTACTGGTCAATGAAAGGGGGCTGGCCAAGTTGCCTAAAACCAGCGTTCAATACTGCGAGCCTGAGCGGCCCTGTACATTGGTCATTGGTCCTCAAAACCACCGTCGTTGGGAGATCAGCCTGAAGCCCGAAGAAGATCCTGCACAGGCTGCAACACCCGAGGCCACGTGGAATTTCTTAAGCCGCTGGTTGACACCAGAAGATGGTGAACTGTGGCGCCAAAGCAGCTACCGTTTTCATGCTTTGGTCGCAGAGCGTTGGCGCGAAGGACGCGTATTTTTAGCTGGTGATGCAGCGCACATGCAACCTCCCTTTTTGGGCCAGGGCATGTGCCAAGGTGTCCGCGATGCAGCCAATTTAGCCTGGAAACTCACATCTGTTTTAAAAGGCGATGTGCAAGGCCTTTTTGCAGAAAAACTACTAGACAGTTATGGCGAAGAACGCAAAGCCCACGTGACTGAACTCACCTCTCGAATCAAAGCTGTAGGCGCTGTGGTTTGTGAACGCGATGTTGAAAAAGCGCGTACTCGAGATTTCAAACTGCTCAGCGACTGTGGCGGTATTGTGAAAGATACGCCTAGACAAGATGTCTTGCCTGCATTGACCACTGGTTTGATTTTTCCAAGTCCAGGTGCTGGCACCTTGTTTCCGCAACCGCGCATGCAAGCAGGCCAGCTGATGGATCATTTTCATGGGTACCAGTGGCGCTGGGTGACGGATGGCACTTTCAAAGTCATCGTGCCGCAAGGTGTTAACACTGTTGATTTGAATGTTGAACCAGAAGCTGAAGGCGTTGTAGCCCTTTGGATGCAACGCCATGGCGTGAATGCTGCGTTGGTGCGGCCTGATCATTATGTTTTTGCAAGCGCATCCAATGAGTCTGATGCCCAAAAATTATTTGCAAATTGGCAAGCCCACTTAGAGTAAATTTACAAGGAGACAAGCGCATGAAAAGACGTCAATTTACCCAGGCCACTTTGTGGGTGGCCGCAGGTTCGTATGCAGGTTCTTTTGTTTCTAGCGCCAACGCGCAAAGCTGGCCCGACAAAACCGTTAAATGGACCTTGTCGCAACCACCAGGCTCTGGCCCAGACAATGTGGCGCGCATCTTGTCGGATCGTTTGGCCAAACTCTGGGGCCAAGCTGTGGTGATTGACAACAAACCGGGTGGTCAAAATACCATTGGTGCACTGGCTGCAGCAAGGTCTACGCCCGATGGCAGTAACTTTTACTTTGCCACCACAGCGGCTTTGGTTACCAATCCACTGCTCTTTAAAAGCTTGCCTTACGACACAGCCAAAGACTTTGTGCCAGTGGCTTTTGTTGCCCGCAGTCCCTTTGCCTTGCTGGTTAAAGCTGACGCCAACATTGCAAATCTCGATGATTTAATAGCCAAGTCCAAAGCGTCAGCCGGAAAGTTGAGCTTAGGCAACGAAGGCCCGCGTACCTTCAGCGGCATGATTGCGCGTTTGTTCAACGCGCGTGCTGGCGCTGGAGCCAACTTGGTGGCTTATGCCAATGTGGGGCAGGGCACCACCGATCTCATGGGCGGCCACGTGGACGCCATGGTGGCCGACCTGGCCAGCACCGCACCCTTGATCCGCCAGGGCAAGTTGCGAGTATTGGCCACGACTTCTGCCAAGCGCATAACAGGTTGGGAAAACGTCCCCGCATTGTCTGAGAAACTGCCCGGTTTCGATATGGTGGGATGGTTTGCTGTGGTGGCACCGACAGGGACATCAGCTGCGGCCATTGAGCGCAGCAATCGCGACATCAACGCCCTGTTAGCCGATAAAGAAGTGGCCGATCGCATTGCCACCATTGGCCCCTTGGTTGACAGCAGCATGAATGTGGAAGCGGTAGGTGCTTTTCTGCGCAGCGAATCAATTCGTTGGCAATCCATCACCAAAGAAATTGGTGTTCTACCCGAGTGATACTGAGGCTTTAAATAAATTCTAAAATGTTGCCCATGGAAATCAAGGTCAACTTTCTCGACAAACTTCGTGTGGAAGCCAAGTTCGATGACTTCACGGTGGTGGCTGACCAGCCTATCCGATACAAAGGCGATGGTTCAGCCCCAGGTCCGTTCGATTACTTTCTAGCTTCGTCGGCTTTGTGTGCGGCTTACTTTGTAAAGTTGTATTGCCTCACACGCAATATCTCAACAGAAAATATTCGCCTATCACAAAACAACATTGTTGATCCGGAGAGTCGTTACCAGCAGATTTTCAAAATCCAAGTGGAGTTGCCTTCTCAAATTTCAGAAGTCGACAGACGTGGCATTTTAAATTCGATTGAGCGTTGTACTGTTAAAAAAGTGGTGCAAGCTGGTCCCGAATTTGTCATTGAAGAAGTGGCCAACCTAGATGCCGATGCACAGTCCTTGCTTACTCTAAAACCATCGGCTGAGACCAACACCTTTATCTTAGGCAAAGATTTGCCCTTGGAGCAAACCATTGCCAACATGTCGGGCCTGTTGGCCAAATTAGGTATCAAGATTGAAATTGCCTCGTGGCGCAACATCATTCCCAACGTATGGTCTTTGCATATTCGCGATGCGCATTCGCCCATGTGTTTTACCAATGGCAAAGGCGCTACCAAAGAAAGTGCATTGGCCTCGGCGCTGGGTGAATACATAGAGCGCTTGAACAACAACCACTTCTACGCTGGCGCCTACTGGGGAGAAGACTTGGCCAACGCTGAGTTTGTGCACTACCCTAACGAGCGATGGTTTAAGCCCGGAAAAAAGGATGCGTTGCCCAAAGAAATTTTGGACCCTTACTGTCTCCAAATTTACAACCCCGAGGGTGAGTTGAAAGGCTCGCATTTGATCGATACCAACTCGGGTAACGTAGAACGCGGTATTTGTTCTTTGCCTTACGTTAGGCACTCGGACAACAAGGTGGTGTACTTTCCGTCCAACTTGGTCGAGAACTTGTTTGTGAGCAACGGCATGAGCGCCGGCAACACCTTGGCCGAAGCGCAGGTGCAATGCTTGTCAGAAATTTTCGAACGCGCTGTAAAAAGAGAAATTCTGGAGGGCGAAATTTGTTTGCCTGATGTGCCACCAGACGTCCTGGCCAAATACCCCAGCATCATGGCCGGTATTCAAGGCCTTGAAGCCCAAGGCTTTCCGGTGTTGGTCAAAGACGCTTCATTGGGCGGCACCTACCCCGTCATGTGCGTCACCTTAATGAACCCCCGTACAGGCGGTGTGTTTGCTTCCTTTGGCGCGCACCCCAGCTTAGAGGTAGCACTCGAGCGCAGCCTGACAGAGCTGCTGCAAGGCCGCAGCTTTGAGGGTCTGAACGATCTACCGCCCCCCACATTTGAGAGCAACGCCGTGACCGAGCCCTACAACTTTGTAGAGCACTTCATCGACTCCAGCGGCATTGTGTCTTGGCGTTTCTTCAGTGCCAAAGCAGATTATGAATTTGTGGAATGGGACTTTGTAGGCATAGGCAGTACGGCCAATACCGACGAAGCCGCCACTTTGTTTGGCATTTTGAAAGACTTGGGCAAAGAGGTTTACACCACCGTGCACGATCAATTGGGTGCCATGGCATGCCGAATTTTGGTGCCAGGCTATTCTGAAATTTATCCCGTAGAAGATCTGATTTGGGACAACACCAACAAAGCCTTGTTGTTCCGAGAAGATATTCTAAATTTGCACCGCTTGGACAATAAAGCCTTGACCGCATTGCTAGACCGTTTGGAAAATAACGAACTGGATGAGTACGCTGATATTGCAACGCTCATTGGCGTTGAGTTCGATGAGAACACCGAATGGGGCCAACTGACGGTACTGGAGTTGAAACTGCTCATTCATCTGGCGTTAAAGCAATTGGAAGCCGCACAAGATTTGGTGGGTGCATTTTTGCAATACAACGACAACACCGTTGAGCGCAAATTGTTTTACCAAGCATTGAATGTGGTGCTAGAAGTTGCCTTAAACCCAGAACTCGAGATTGAAAATTACGAACATAACTTCCGCCGTATGTTTGGCAACGCTCAAATGGATGCCGTGTTGGGCTCGGTAAATGGCAGTTTACGTTTCTTTGGTTTAACACCTACAAGCATGAAGTTGGAAGGTTTGGACAGACACCACCGCTTGATTGACAGCTACAAGAAACTGCATACGGCCAGAGGAAAGAGTCTGTCTTGAATCGAGTTACCTAAATGAGCTACAGCCTGGTCTGGTTCAAACGTGACTTGCGTTGGCAAGATCATGAGGCGCTGGCCCATGCTGCCAGGCAAGGCCCCGTGCGCTGTATTTACGTTGTGGAACCCGAGTTGTGGTTGCAACCCGATGTGGCACTTCAGCACTTTGAATTTATTCGAGAGTCCTTGCAGGACCTTGATGCGCATTTAAGAACACTCGGTGGGTGCGTGGAAATTCACACAGGTGAGTTGCCCGAGGTGCTGACAAAAATTTGGCATGATGCACCATTTTCTGGGCTTTATGCCCATGAGGAAACGGGCAACGCGTTCACCTACGCACGCGATCTTAAAGTGGGTGCATGGTGTCAAGCGCACAGCGTTCATTGGCAAGAGTTTGCACAATTTGGTGTGGTGCGCAGGTTAAAAAACCGCAACCTTTGGCAAGCTACATGGGAGCGGCACATGGCGTCGCCCCAGCAAAATCCGAATTCTTTGACGTTTTGGAAGTCGCCATCTGCAGCACCCTTCGTGATGTCTGCGCTATCTCATTTGCTGCACAACCCGCCTCTCAGACAACGCGGCGGTCGTACCCTTGCGTTGACCACGCTGCATAGTTTTTTAAACGCCCGAAGCATTGGTTATCGCGGTGGTATTTCTTCACCTTTGTCTGCGCCCGATGCCTGCTCACGTCTTTCCGCATATCTTGCCTTTGGGTGCATCAGCATGCGAGAGGTCGTGCAAAGTACGCGCGCGCACATGGCCAGCTTGCCGCCACAGGCCAGTCGTCATCGTGCTGGTTTAAGTGGCTTCTTGAGTCGCTTGTATTGGCACTGCCACTTCATACAAAAGCTTGAAAGTGAACCTGCCATCGAGTGGCGGAATATGCACCGCGGCTATGATGACTTGCGCGAACAAGACTTCAATTTCGAATACTTTGAGGCTTTGAAAAATGCACGTACAGGTTGGCCTATGGTGGATGCTTGCGTCGTCATGCTTCGAGAAACAGGTTGGCTCAATTTTCGGATGCGGTCCATGTTGGTTTCGGTGGCGGCTTATCCACTGTGGCTGCATTGGCGTCCTGTGGGCGAATGGCTTGCCACGCAATTTTTAGACTACGAACCTGGCATTCACTGGAGCCAACTTCAAATGCAATCGGGCACCACAGGCATCAATACCACGCGCGTTTACAACCCAATTAAACAAGCACAAGATCACGATCCGCATGGCGTTTTTGTTCGGCGCTGGTTGCCCTACATGCGAGATGTTTCAGACACCTGGTTGTTTGAGCCCTCGCTGATGCCGCCGCACTTGCAAACTCACGCATCTACTTCCCTTCAAATTCCCAAGCCATTGGTTGATCTGGCGATGGCCACACGTGCGTCCAAACAGTTGCTACATGCCAGACGTCAAAATGCAGAGGTGAAGGCTGGCAAACAAGCCGTGGTCGAGAAGCATGCTTCGCGTCAAACATTTCGAAAGCGTTCGGCGTCTTTGAATCAAAATGCAAGCGCATCACAGCAACTTGGATTTGATTTTTAGCATTTCGCTGTGCTTGATTAGTTTCAAGTCGAGGCCAACCATGACGACGGAATTCACGTTTTAAAAGCCGCCAAGAAGTTAATCTTAGCGGCTTTTAAATTTGCATCTGGTGGAGCTGGCGGGAATTGAACCCGCGTCCACAAGCCATTTTCGTACAGTTCTACATGTGTAGTCGTCTGATTTAAGTCTCGTCAAATACATCGCGCAGCGACACGCTATGAACCCAACCAGCATCCTATTTTCTCGCGTCACATCAAGGTGCCCGATGTGACGCCAGCCCATATGTTTTACCTTGCAGC
>Ga0214921_10001984_pt1 | contig 34210 bp, 41 predicted proteins | sample LL1505_MetaG_FD_177992 | JGI IMG/M metagenome (GOLD analysis project Ga0214921, IMG submission 177992) | Freshwater microbial communities from Lake Lanier, Atlanta, Georgia, United States - LL-1505 | ecosystem: Environmental > Aquatic > Freshwater > Lake | place: USA: Georgia | collected... | reverse complement strand
AGAACCAGCTTCGCAAGAACCAGCTTCGCAAGAACCAGCTTCGCAAGAACCAGCTTCGCAAGAACCAGCTTCGCAAGAACCAGCTTCGCAAGAACCAGCTTCGCAAGAACCAGCTTCGCAAGAACCAGCTTCGCAAGAACCACCCTTATCTATTGATTCTAAAGAAGATTTGGATATATCCAAATTTAAATTAAAAGATCTCCCTGTTCAATTTTATAACACATTCAATAACACAACAGCTCGTCCGCGTGTAGATGGAAAAATATACAATATACAAATGAAAGAAATGCTTAAAAAATTATGTGAGAAGAGTGATTTTCAGAAATCTGAAAATATGTATATAATAGTTCCAATGTATAAAAAGAAACGCTATGCAGGTGCTCATAACGATTGTCAAGTGGGAATTACAGGAACACCTTATATGAAGGAACATGAAATAGACGCTATAATGCGTGAGACAAGCGAAGAGGTCGGAATGATATTAGATGAAAAACATTTAGAAGAGATACATAGATACGATAGTAAAACAAAAAACGAGCGAGAATTCACCGGTTATGCGATTCATATAAGCCACTGCTTTCCATTCCCTAAATTTTTAGAATATTCAAGAGTTGACGGTACAAATAGTCCTTTTCGTAAAGTTGGTATCTTTATTTACGGAAATGAAAATGAAATAAAACAATATTTAGCAAACAATATTAAATATAGACTTGACTCGGATGAAAAGGATTTAATTGACGGCGTTGCCGCAATTCCAATCACTGACGAATTTAAAGATTGGTTAAGTTTAAACTAAGATTCAATAAATTGATTTTTTATTGAATCTCTAACGGATAAATTATTCTTTACTCTTATCACAACTCTAATTATCACAACATGTCTATCTTAAAGATTACCGAGTTCACAACTGTCCACCGAGACAATGATGGTTCTATCTTGTTCAAGACTGATGAAATCGCTTTAATCAAACACGGGCAAATAAATCGTCCTAAAGGATTTGACACTTTCAAGACATTGGAAGAAAAACAAAAGACCAAATTTATGAAACTATATAATAAATACAAGTTCCCAGTGTCAATTATTCGACAAGCAAAGCATAAAGTAGATGCCGATAGTAATTATTCTGACTCTGATGATGAAAATGAATGCGATGGCTTTGAGATTTTAGAGATTATGAATCGTTGTTATTTAGGTCGTACTTACACCTCTCTAGAAGAATGGTTTAATACAGAGTTTCTTGATGAAGACGGGTCTTATTTTGAAGAAGACGATGTTGAAGAACATATAAAGATTGGTTATCGAAAGACTGTAGAGATGTTTGAAAATGAACATAATTGGGATTTTTTTGTTGATGCCAATGGCAGTGTTTGGATCTTTTCAGATTAAATATCTTGTTTCTCGTGTACTCGTATTTACATCAAATAAATTGAATTACTCAATATCTTGACTCTCGTCTTCACTTTCGATGTCATCTTCACTTCCACTCTCACTATAAACACCCATATCTTATTATCGTCAGACCTCAAAAACAAGCAACCATTCTCTACAAAGCGATAATCTAAATAATCTTCAATCTCTTCGTCTGAAAATCTTAATAATTTTTTCTGAATAAGTTTATGTCTGTATGCACCTTTTTTATTTATGATTTCGTTTTCAAAAAATCTTTACGGGTACCAAAGTATTTAAAATATTCAACACTCATATCTTTAAATAAGACAGTCCAGTTTATATTATCAGGTACTTTTCTTTCGTGTTTCCATTGTTGTATAACCGAAGCAGGAAATGCTCTATTTTTTGAAAGGTACGAACCAAAATTTTTAAGATCGACATCTTCTTCCTCTTTTAATTTACGTAAATTAGATACTTTGGTTCTTGATAAATTCCGTTTCATTTATATAATAAATTGATTTTTTATTTTAAACTACGAGGGTTAATTATTTCGTTTTATTTGCCTTCATTATGTGTATCACTTGTTTTCACGAATATGAATCTGACGAGACCAGTCTCGTTTGCTGTTCCGAAGTCAAAGTGCTCCCGCCAACAAACGAACTCCCCTTTCTCGAGTCTCTAAACTGTAGCAATACAATGGTCGATACTATCCCGTGTTATCCACGTCTCGAAGTTCTTAATTGTTCAAATACACGTGTATTTGAACTTCCAATCTTTCCACGTCTCACTGATGTTTATTGTAACAATACCCCGATTCGTGCTATTCCATCTTGCCCTCGTTTACGTTTTGTGTTTGCGCGTAATTGTCGTAGTCTCACTTCTCTTGGCGATTCTAGATTTACCCATTTGTCGGTGAGCGATTCTCTCTGGTTGATACCTTCACCGGAGAATATGGACTCGTTAATTAAAATTCAAGACTCGTTCCGACGAGCTCTTAAACGTCGAGAGTTTGCCAAACGACTGGTTCTGATTAAGCACGTCCCGTTTGATCTCGTGAATGTAATTATGAAAATGTAAATAAATAAATTGATTTATTTCCACAAGGGACTCTCTATTTTTAATTCACAATGTTACACTTAATTGTTAATCGAAAGTCTCTTAGTTGTAAACCAGACGCGTATCACATCGAAAAACATCAACTCAAGTCGATAATGACCGTATTTTACCAACAATTTATTATCACTGTGATATGTAACTGGGATCCTTGTATGGGAGAGCGACATCCACAAGAACCAACAAACAACTCTAAAAACAGATGGCTTGAACAAGTCTACCTTAAGAGCAAGATCAAGGTAGATATCAAACCACATGTTCGTAATCAGATAAGATCAACCACAATGGAGTATTATAATTCACACAAAGTAATACCGCTATCATATTCAAAACAGATAATTCTCGTCTTGTTTAATCAACGATGTAATGAGTTAAATTTATTCAAATAAATTGATTTTTTCCCACAAGACAGTTTGTTATTTTATATCTTTTACTTGTTACACTTCTTTTACTAATAATGAACAACACAACCACGTATATCATTAATCCTCTTACCCATCGTGTTATTAAAGTGGGTAAAGCTACTTGGAAATCACTGACTCCTGAACAGAGACTTGAAGGTCAGGAGATGTACAGACAAAAATACCTCTCTCAAGATCCAGAAAGAAAGGAGAGCGTATCTAACAGAGAGCTCGAAAAATGTCCTATTTGTACCGAAGAGGTTGTCAAGCACCAAAAGAACACTACCAAGTGTTGCAACCAACTTCTTTGCGAAAGCTGTCATGGTTCTCTTACAGCTAACAAGTGCCCCTACTGTAGAAACCCAAAACCTCTAGACCTTCCATTCACTGAGAAAAGAGAGCCCGAGACATTCAACGTAGAACCAAACCGTTCGATAATAAATGATGCGTCGATTGCATTTCTTGAAATCAGAGATAATAATGGCGGTACGATTCGTTTGTTTGTAAATCGAAATGTTGTCGGCACTGATTCGTTTCAAAATCTTATCAATGTCTATAGACATTGATAAGTGTTGTATTTTTCATGTTAACTCAATAAATTGCTATTAAATCATATCATTGGTCTTTCCATAAGACGAGGTAATCTCGTCTAGTTCTTCTCTATAATTATCATCAGTAATCATTTCATTTGCTAATAACGTATCGAGTTCTTTTACACGTTGTAAATAAATAAAGTGTTTAATATACCGATTCACGATATTATATAAATACTTTAGATTTTTATATCTCACACTCATATGTTTATATCATAAGAACCGGTAATATAACCATTCAAAATTGATAATAAGTGTTCGTAGTCACGTTTTTGAGCACTTTCAAAAACATTTTCATTTATTATTATCGATTCTATATATTGTACCGAAACTACCTATCTAGGTATAGAAGTATATACATTTTTTAATTCTTTTCCATCTTCAGGATACATCTTATTGAATGCTATGAAATTAGGTTCATTTTGATTATTAATAATAAGTTCAAGCTGTCGATTTATATCTGCATTTTTATTTTATATAAAATAAAAATATTTGCCCCCTTTCCAATTAACTCTTCGCTAACCTTGCCAGCTCATATCTCATCTTCCCATCTGAATATTGTCCAAAATCTATGCTATGACTAGTAGCGAATTTATTTTCACCATTTTCTATTGTCATGTTAAGTTGATGATCAACTTTATTACTTTCGACCTTGACATCGCTGTTTTTCTTGGTATAATCCTCGTTATTAACAACTTTATTATCTACAAATTTGTGATAAATATCATCCGGTATAAGAGGTGTAGCTGAAAAGAGTTCGTCATAAGATCTTGAAATCCATTCTAAATATTCACCTGCATTCACTCTATCCTCTTTATTTAGACTCAATTGTCTGTTTATATTGTTTTGGAGAGAGGAATATTTAGCTGCGATTGTTTTATACAGAGCTGCCTTTTCGCCAAACTCTGAAAATTTAATCACGGCAGATATAACACCACTCATAAATGAAAATACTGTTACAAACATTCCTGTAGTTTGAGATTCAGAAAATACCGATAGAATACCAGAGAGAGGTCCTATAACAATCGATATATACATTAATACATTATATTTCATTTCATTTCGTTTAGAAGTTGCTATACTCATCCATTTATAGGAAATACATGTTTTATGAATTTGAGAGAGAACGCTCTCTATATTTTCAGTCCAAACTGAAGTTGTTGTATGAAATTCACTCATCACTTTATTTAAAAAATCGTTTCCTATAAGAGACAAATCAAATGATGTGCTCACATGTGTACGCGCAAGTGTATCCAAACAACATATGTCCTAACAGGTGCCGTGACGGAGTCCCTAACGGAGTCCCTAACGGAGTCCCTGACAAGTGTGCTAACGGGTGCTGTCAGATTCAAATTGGAACTTATATACCTCCAGAGGAGAAACGGCAATATTATCATGGTAGTTATCGTAAAGCTGGTGTTTTTATTTTCGATCCAATACAAAAGAGAACCCTTTTTGTACAGTCAAGAGGAAATTTATGGGGACCGCCAAAGGGGACATTAGAAAACGAAACAAGTGTCGAATGTGCGGTAAGAGAGGTTAAAGAAGAAACAGGTCTGGATGTTAATCCCAGAGATTTTCAAAAAGCCATAAGAATAAAAAACAAGGCTATTTATTATTATCTTGAACGAAATGCCGAAGAGGTAGAAATTCAGGCATTAAAAAATAATGATGCAAGTGGTATCACTTGGATTAAAATAGATTGTATCAGTGATTGTGTAAAGAGTGGAAAAATAAATCTAAATCAACATTGTAAAATCGTATTAAAAAAATTTATTGGACTAGACCTTTTCGTAAATAAAGAACGGTGAGAATAAAAAAGAAAAATACCAAAATAAGAACAAATTCTTTTTTATAATCATCGCTTTGATATTGTTCTTTTACATCTTGCGGTTTGGTTTCGGTGGTTTGTAAATTATCTTGTTTATTATTCCATTTTCCAGGCAAGTTAAGAGTAACTACACCCCCTTCTCTAGGATACCCATTCCAGTATGTATTCAATACGACTACATAATAACCAGTTTGAGAGAAGAAGTCTGGGCGATAGTTTGGAAAGTTCTTGCTGGATTTGACAAATCCGTCAAACGTATTTTCGCCTATTTTAACCTCAATTATCGTATCTATCATACAATCCAATTCATCGCCTTTTGGTTTGATATAGACCATAGGTTTAGGTTGTGTTTCATTATTTAAAATAACAGCGTCCCATCGATATATTTTATAATCAGACATTTTATTATAAAATATATTAAAGATATTGGCTTTTTTTTGTAAATGTCAATACAAGCGTGTGTCATTGAAATCAAAGCCATTAGACTCGAGCTTCAAAGCTTAAATGAACGTCGCAAAACTCTTAAAAATCGTGAAAAGCAATTAGAAAATGAGATTAAGAATTATCTTAAAGAGAGAGAACAACCTGGAATTAAACATCAAGAGACAGTAATTGTTTTAGAAGAAAAGGAATGTAATTCGTCTAAAAAGGTCAAAGAGCAAGAACAAGATGCTCTTGAAATTCTTCAAAAGTATGGTATTAGGGATCCAAATACAGTCCTGAGAGAACTAAATGCTGCTAGAAAAGGACCAAAAGTCTTAAAAGAGAAGCTAAAGATATCTAAAATTAAAAATAAACAATAATAGAGAATGCTTATCGGTTTAGTCGGAGAGATTGGAAGTGGTAAAACCACAATTGCCAATTATATTATGGAAAAATACGGGTTTAAAGAATATAGCTTTGCAGCTCCGCTAAAAGAAATTGGTGCGATATTCGGTTTTTCAAAAGAACAGCTTTATGGAACGCAGAGTCAAAAGTTAGAAATTCACCCTCATTGGGGGGTATCGGCTCGTGCTTTTCTACAAAAGGTGGGTACTGAATTATTTAGAGGCTCGCTGTCCGATGTACTACCAGAAATGAAATGCGAAGATACGGTATGGATTGAGTTATTCAAGATTAAATACAAAAATGAACCAGGTAATTATGTAGTTTCAGATGTTCGATTTTTAGACGAGGCACTCGCTATTAAAAAGTTAGGAGGGGTAATTATCACACTCAGGAGAACAAATTTAGTGTCTTCTGAATCTGGAATTGAACATAACCATCCTTCCGAACAGCAAATAGGGAAAATTAAATATGATTATTTTATAGATAACGATAGACTTTCACTGGAAAAGGCAAAGATGAAAATTGATTCTATCTTGGAACTTTTATGATAAATATGCTTATCTAAATTGAATATATATAAAAACAGGATGCTTAAAAATGATATGACGACTACTACATATCATTTTCAAAAAAAGCCAGACTATTATAGTTCAGCTGAAATATGTTTATTAAATGAAAAGAAGAGGGAGAATACTAATCCGCGATATAAATTCTTTACACAAACGCATTTTACAGCAGGTGATGTAGAGCAATTTGAACATTATCGTGATAAGAGCAACGGGGTTAGTTTGAATGAAACAGACTATAAGAACGAAAGTCCTATTAAGATGCCTAGTTTAAATTGGGAAAAGTATCAAAATCTTGATTACTCTTCTGTTGATAATACATTCAATTACATCTTTCACAAATTTAAAAAAGGAATCTTTATCAAGATCAAGAATGGCGAACTGAGAACATTTCTACCATTCAGTAAAAAGAACTTTGTAAATGAATGGTCTAATCTAATCAAGATTGACCCCAAGTTTCGTGATTTGACCGATTTCCTCGGATACGTACAAAGAAACGAAGGACGCAATTTTAACCCCAAAAATGTAAACAGATTTATAGATAGTTGGTATGCGAATAACTGCCTTTTCAGATGGGAATTTCCTATTAACGAAGGAGATACTGGTGTTTGTATAGCATCAGACATGTTTAAAACTCTCTGTTTGGAGAGAAAAGTGTGCGATATTGAATTTTTTGTAAATAGGAGAGATTTTCCACTTTTGAAAAGAAATGGGACAGAAGCATATGAACATATTTTCGGGGATAATCATCCTTTAGTCTCTCACGATTATAAGACATATGCCCCAATCTTGTCGATGGTGTCAACCAGTGAACACGCAGATATTCCTATCCCGACAGGAGATGATTGGGCGAGAGTATGTAGAGAAGAAGGGAAATTCTTTCCCAAGACAGCTAAAAGAGATTATCAAATGAATGGAGCACCATGGGAGACTAAAAAGCCTGTCGCGGTCTTTAGAGGAGGTTCAACTGGCGCTGGAACCACAATTGAAACAAATCCTCGTTTAAAATTGGCATATCTATCAAAAATCACTCCTAAAGACAGAGACGGACTACCTCTTTTAGATGCCGGAATAACAGAATGGAACTTGCGACCTAGAAAAAATAAACATAGCCCTTATTTACAAACAATAGACCCTCGTTCTATGCCTTTTACTCTTGTTAATCGTTTAACACCTAATGAGCAGACGTCTTATAAATATCTAATCAATGTCGATGGGCATGTATCTGCGTTTCGTTTAGGTTTAGAACTAGGATCGGGTTGTTGTATTTTACTTGTTACTTCAAAATACAAGATTTGGTTTCGTCATCTATTAAAACCGTTTGTACATTATATACCGGTCAATGGCGATTTATCCGATTTAGTAGAGAAAATTAAATGGTGTAAAGCAAACGATAACAAGTGTAAAGAGATTGCTGAGAACGCGGTGGAATTTTACAAGAGGTATTTAACCAAGGACGGAATTCTCGATTATCTTCAACAATTACTATATAATCTAAAAGTGATAAACGGCGATTACTTTTACAATATTCGTCCAGTTCTCGCTATTATCAGAGATAGGGAACTTGAGCAATTACAGATTTTAACAGACATATTGCCAGTAACGGCCCTTACTGGAACCCAGTATAAACGAGATTATGGTACATTTAAAGCAATTCAATCACTGTCATTTGACACTTTTCTTTCTGAAAGCGAAGTTATATTCAATAATAACAATACTCAAATTACAAAATTTAAAATAGGCGAACAAGTCTTCATCTATAAAAAAAGCTCAAAAGATCTAATACACGAAGCATTCGTTTCGCTATTTGGTACAAATCAACTTCTCAAACAAATACCAAACTTCTCTTTCATATTTAAATATGTAGATAGTGGAATTGTTTCGGAATTTATCGAGGGGACTACTCTTTTTGACTATATCAATAGTGAACAATTTAATATGGACGAATTTATATGGATTCTACTTCAACTTTGTCTATCACTTCATTGTGCTCAGCGGACTTGTATGTTTGTTCACCACGATTTGACCCCGTGGAATGTTATGATTAAAAGGTTATCTTCGCCTACAATAATAGACTATGCTATCCAAGCAGGCACTATATACAGAATAAAAACAAGTGTAATTCCTATTATCATCGATATGAATAGTTCGCATATTTGTTATGATAACTTTCATTATGGCAAGATTAAACCATTCTCTTTCAGCTCAATTCAAGATATACTATCTATTCTTAGTACAAGTGTATTTGCTATCGCAAAAAGAACAATAAATAGAAAGGATGCATCGGAACTTATTCGATTAGCCAATTTCATTTCAGGAACAAAATACAAGAATCGCCCTTTTGTTTATTCTGGAAGTGACGGACTAAGTGATGTGCGTTACTTTTTCGGCAAGACAAAAAAATATAGTGAACTAATATATTCGGATAAATACGATTTGGAAGAGAAGACACCGCTTCAGTTTATTCAATATATTAGAGAAAATTTCAAATTGTCTAACGAGATAAAAACGTCTAATACACTTCAGTATCATCTAAATTATACTAATTGTGATAAACTTTTAGGGAGAAAGATTGAGATTTGTAAAGAGAATCTTGGCGACCTTTATGAACAGATTAAGAATCCTAAATTACAAGAGAAATTAGAAAGGATGATTAAAGAACTACCAGACCCGATCGTGTTAGACGACGAGATACATTTCGATATTGACACTTTTAATAATCCAGGAGAGTTGCTGTTCATTATGGAAAAACACGAATTTATAAAATCAGAGTTTGTAGATGACGTTTTTATTGAAAAATACTTTCCATATTATAATATGGATTATAAAACACGTAAATATATTACTGATATAAATACGCTTTATATTATAGCTTCAGATGTTAGTTTAGCAAATCTAACCGCAAAGACCTGTAAAGAAAAACTGTTTAAAAAGATTATTGAGCTTAAAAAGATGTATATTGAATAAAAATGAGTTCATCAAAAGGAAAACTTGTATTAAAGAGACATAAAAAGACTGACAAACTATATCATCCTGAAAGCAGCCTTGTATTTAAATCAGCAACTGAAAAGCTGGTTATAGGGCGAATGGACGGTGACGAGTTTATAAGTCTCGATGATGAAACACTTGATTTGTGTGAGAAGCATCAGTTTAAATATGATGAAAGTCTTGTAGAAACGGTAAGTGAAAATGAACAAGTTAGCGACGTAGTAAACGACGTAGTAAACGACGTAGTAAACGACGTAGTAAACGACGTAGTAAACGAAACGGTAAACGAACAAAAAAGTGAAAAAGAATACAATGTTGTACAGTCAGAGAATACCGAAGAGAACATAGAAAAGAAACACCAAGTAATTGAAAGTTTAGAAGAGAATCAAAGGGAAATCTCCAACAATGAAGAACAACTAGAGTTCGGATCTCTTATTTTACGAATTACCACTTTGTTTAAGAATACAGAAAATACTTTAAAAGAAACACAAAGTGCTGTTAATAAATACGAAGAGCTTCTTAAACAATCAGAAGCTAAAGCGGCAGAGACGGAAGTCCAATTAACAGCTACAAAAAAAGAACTAGAAGAAACAAAACGCAAACTTAAAGGAGTGCTGTCTGCTATGCAAGATAGTTTATAAAACAATATATTGTTTTATAAAGTCTAAAAAATAATAAAATAAATGGAAAACGACGAAGAGATTAAAGTTACAATTCGTACAGGAACTAGCACAAATCCACCGGTTTTAAATCAAGTTCAACAAGATGACATTGTATACGAAGTGGAGCTTGTGTTTGACATTATAGAATGGCCTGTGGAACATAAACATATGAATACAAGAAGCAACGCTCGTTCGCTACTATCTCTTAATTGTGAAAAATATACTACTCCAAGAAGAGAAACTAGATGCAGTATCTGTTTATCGGATTTTAAAGAAGGGGATAATGTATCTGTTCTACCTAAATGTAAACATACATTTCATTACGACTGTCTTGCAGATTGGATAAAACTAAAAAATAACTGTCCTTTATGTAGATTAAAAATTTAAGTCGTATAATAAATGAATGTAAATTTAGTCGCTGGTTCTATAGTTAATACAATTAATAATTTGAGAATACGTTCCAATTCTGTAATTATTTATGATATAGATCGCACACTCCTTCATGATAATGGTAAACCAATCGTACCAATTGTTTGGACTTATAATTACGCGTTATGTAAGGGATTAAGACCGGTAATTATCACAGCTAGGGAAGGTTCTCAAGAGAATATAGAAAAAACAAAAACTCAATTATATGATAGCGGGATTAGAGGATACAAGAACATGTATTTTAGACCAAGAGAAATACAAGACGTGGCTAAATATAAATATTTAGCCAGAAAAGATATATTTGAAAAAGGCGATGAGGCTCTTATCTCGGTGGGTGATATGGATTGGGATATAGGATTGTATGGAGGATTCGGTTTCAAGATTGATTATTAGAAAAAGTAATTATATAAATATGCTTTTGCTGCCACGCGATCTTTTTAATGAGATTGGAACTTATCTAGGTGTCTCCGATCTTGTACATTTACAAAACACATCTAAAGAAATGATGAAAATAAAATTCAAATACTTTACATTTTGGACAGATACAATCTATAAAGATTGCCAAGGAAATAGCACGATTCAAAGAAGCTATCTCTTAACAAATGGGAGTAATAGAGAACTCCCTTCTCAAATAAAACAAGGTTATGTAGAAATTAAACTTTATAGAGGACGGTCTCTGTATCATTTCATTATTTGTCAGAATATATATCGTCCAGAACAAGATATATTAGATTATCTTAAACAATCAGATCCTAAAAAGACTACCAAAAAGATTTATCAGAGTAATCGATTTTACAATTTGGCCTATTGTCAACCAAGATATTCTTAACAATAGAGTGGATTCTCATAGTCCCAATTCTTCATTATCAATAAATTTAGTAGAAAATATGTTGGGGTTAAAATGTAAAACAACAAAACCGAATGCTGATTTAGCTCTTATTGTACCATTCACAAAATCATAACCCTTGCCATCTTCCCTTTTCACAAAAGGATCTAAATCTGTACCTCCTGAACCACATACAATTATCATCGTTTTAGATTTTGGATGCAAGTCTTTTATTACCTGTTGATTGTGCTCATCGGCACATATATATAAATCTGGATTTACATTTCTAATAAATTCAGCTAATTCTTGTCTATATACTGGATGTTTCTTTTTCTTATGACCATTGGCGTGATAAGGGATATGTCCCACAATAACATTATATTTAGCACCCACATTTGCTATTTGTTCTCTTATCCAATTTTTTTGTGTTTCTTTTTGTTCTATGGTAAAATCTACACCGCTACAATCTTTAGCCTCATCATCAAACATGTTGGTATCCATTACAATAAAATTAATCTTGTAACTTTTCAGACTATAAACAACATTATAATATAGAGCTGGAAAGTTCCACAATGGATTGTCGTAATTAAATTGTTTGTTTAAAACAGTACAATCCTCAATATCATGATTACCTATACCGATAAAGAATCTTTGAATACCACTTCTCGCGAAGCAATTTTCAAAACCATCACGTAATTGTCTCTCCATATCGTAACCTGTTTTTACCTCTTCCTTTTCATCGGCATCCAGCTTTTTAAGAAGATCGTATACATTATCACCGGCTAAAAACATATCATATAGGGGGGTTTCCGGAAATTCTGGTATTTCAACTGAATATTCATGTACATATTTTAATAATTTAGAGACCAAACCCTGTCCTCTTTTGACTTCGGTTCTCTCTCCTTTTTTATCCTTAATGTAAATCCCGTCATTACAATAAACTCCCCAGCAACCTACCGCTGCTACTTGAAAATAATCACTTTCTATATTAATTTCAACCGTTCTATTTTCAGTTAAACAGTTTTCATAAGTAGAGCAATCTCTAATAACTCTAGACATTTATAATAAACAAGGTTATTATAATTAATTTATCTTATAATAATTTATCTCTTTGTAATTTAATTAGCAGTAATATTAGAAGGATTGCGAGTATACAGATTATAACAATTACTAGAGCGAGCGAATTGTGTTGATTCTCAGAGTTGGATGAGTTGGCAATTTGAGGTATTGTATACAATAAAGGATTAGAATCAACTCTGATTTTTGATTGCACCAATGTTTGACTCGTACATGTTATATCATACCAATTGAAGGCGATTCATTTGAGTTTTTAGTTAGTTTTCCAATAAATAGAATAAGACAAATTATCAGAGTGTGTAATAAATAGGGTACAAACCTTCGTCTTTAGAGAATTTTGCTTTGTATAGGGCAAAGGACTGTAACTTTTAAAGAATCTAATTTTTTCAAAAATTCATATTGCGAAGGTATATGAACACTCTCTACATGATCATTGTGAATAGTACTAGAAATATCTGTATTAGGACAGAAAAGAAAGGGAGTAACTGTATAAGAATTTAACATTGACGGAATCCAAATATCCGCTACCCCAGATAGCGGATATTGTCCTTTTTTACTAATATAATAGGGTTGGCCTAGTGTATTTAATAATTTTTCCATCCCTCTTCTATTTATAACATATGCAATTGCGCCCCAATTAGATTGTTCGTATTTATGATATTGTACACCATTAGTAATTTTAGAAATTATATTAACATTACCTGTAAATAATTGTAATAATTCCCAATCTTTAGGACCATTCTCTACAATATATTCTAACCCTTTTGAAAATTTAAAAGGATAAACTTCTACGTCATCTTCGCATATTAAAGCAACATCGCAACCATCTGTGTATGCTGTCGTAATTGCTTTAATATGCGAAAGACAGCATCCTATCTCTCGACCCGACATTCGATAATCGGTTTTAAAATAAACACCATCTATATTTCCTTTAATAGGGTTTTTCTTGGCCGTAGTAGACTTATTTGTAGATTTTAATTGTTCGTAATGTATATTAGCGCCATTTATACCCTGTACACGTTTGATATCATCTCCGATAAGTGAAAAATCATCTTCTGTTTTTTTTCTTCGTTCTATATCCTTGTCCATATTAATAAAATATATTTTAATTCCAGTCTTTTGATATTTGGCTGGATGTAATAAAAACTTTTCTGTTAGAGTAAATACCAATTCGCGTAAGTTCCTTTTAGGAGGTGGAGAACGAATACGACAGTTGCTAATTCTGAAAGCCATTTATAGTTATAAAATAATAAATAAAATGGAAAAATCAAAGACTATTATTAAATTTTCAGCTTATTGGTGTGGTCCTTGTAAAAAAATTGCACCGCTGTTTCATAAACTTTCAGAAGAATACAAAGATATCGAATTCAAAGATATAGATATTGAAAAAGACGACGAGTTAGCTAACAAATACAATATTCAAGCTCTTCCTACGTTTCTGTTTTTAGAAAATGGTCATGAGCATGATCGATTGTGTGGAGCTAACGAAGTCGAGCTAAACAAAAAAGTTAAAACATTTAACAATCAATAAGTTTATAAAAAATATTTTTTATAAACTGTAAACTAATTATTTTTAAGGGAAAGCAGAAACTTCAACAGTATTTTGACCTTGAGAAAGGAATGAACGCATACTGTTTGTAAGATTAGTATTTTGATCGCGAAGATTCACACCTCCAAAAGTAGCTTTAGTACCACCAGTAGAACTCAACATAAGTTGCATTAATTGAGCGTTAGATTCACCGTCGCCATTCAACACTTGCATAGCACCGGCTCTTAAATCAGTGTTAAGAGTAGGATACACGCTGAACCAACCCGATTGACAAGGAGTAATTGGCAAGTCACCACGAATAAAATCCGCACCTTGAACATTTCTACTCTTCATATTGACGGTATGAAGGTCGTTAACAACGACTACTTGTTCTTCATTGCCGTCTGCATCGGTAGTAGTCATAGTACCAATTGGAAGAATACTATCATCATAAGCATCGGTACAAGGGCTCGAAACTACAGGGGCGGGGTTGCCATTACCATCGGTTAGTGTATTATACACATCATTATAATTACCGTTAGTATAACCAGCAGGTAGAGCGTAATCATTATTTTTATTCAAGTTTTGAACATTTTGATTCTGTCTATTACAGCTTAAACCTGGTTCTGCATCGGAATAATTTTCCTTGGTAACGTTCTTTTTAGCCATCTTGCCAAATTCAAGAGGGTGACTAGGAACGCCTTGGTGTTCACGAGAAGGCATGTTATATCGAATATTAGCACCGTATTGAAGATTACCGCTCATTCTAGGAGAGATCATTGCTTGAAATGAAGGATTTGAAACAAAGCGACTGCTGTGACCCATCATATCAGCCGATTGACTGAATGCTCTGGGATTGAAAAAATTACCGCCTAAAGCAGTTTTTTGACCACGAGCATTCATAGCAGCTGGAACCGCTGCAGCGCTAAATTGGATACTATTCCACCAATTTTCTACAACAGGGCTGGCCATGTCTGATTTAGAGATTGCGAGAACCGCAATGATTGAACCGATCAATGTCAATAAAAATTTACCATTCAACATTTATTATAAATAAAAAATAAAATAATTTTAATTTAAACCGAAATTTTATCCTTATTAAAAATGTGCGGAATTCTGGCTGTGTTTTCAAATTCGATACCAAAAAATAAAGAGGCGATTTTACAAAGTAGTTTAGAATTGGCAAAGAGAGGGCCTGATGGATTTAATATTGTAACTTCTGACAAGGGGGTTTACGTTTTTCATCGTTTGGCTATTAATGACCTCTCAACTGATGGAAATCAGCCAATGATTTCTGGCGACGTATTAATGATGTGTAACGGTGAGATTTATAATTATAAAGAGTTGATTAGTGAATTCGGTCTCGAATGTAAATCAAAGAGCGATTGTGAAGTAATTTTAAGATTATATGAAAAGATCGGTTTTAGTGAAACAGTTAAAAAGTTATACGGAGTTTATGCCATCGTATTAGTTGATGGTGATAATGTTTATATAGCTAGAGATAGAATTGGGGTTAGACCACTCTATTTCGGTTTTACCAATAAAAGGATGATAGGAGAATGCGCCTTATCTGTAGCATCTATTCCTAACTGTCTTGTTGATTTTTGTGACCATGTAGAGCCTGTTATACCTGGTTCAGTAATAGTTTATAATAAAACACAAAGACAAATTATAGACACAAGTATTTCTACTATACATCTCCCACAAATACGTTTAGAAGAAAATATCGAGTCCAAGATTAAAGAAATATTGATTGAAGCTGTTCGTTGTAGACTTGTAGCTGATAGACCAATAGGCTGTTTACTTTCAGGTGGATTAGATAGTAGCTTAGTCGCATCTATCTTAGTTTCGTTAATTGGTAAAGAAAATGTTCGCACTTATTCTATTGGAATGGAGGGAGCCACAGATTTACATTACGCTAAAAAAATGGCAGCATTTTTAGGTACCAAACATACAGAAGTAGTATTTACCCCAGAAGAAGGTTTCGCCATTATCCCAAGTGTCATTAGAGCTTTGGGAAGCTATGACATTACAACCGTAAGAGCTAGCGTCGGAATGTATTTAATCTCTAAATACATTTCAAAACATAGCGACGATAAGGTTATATTTTCAGGTGAAGGTTCGGATGAACTTTTACAGGGTTATCTTTATTTTCACAATGCTCCGAGTGCTGAAGATGGTGAATGGGAGAGTTTAAGACTTGTTAAAAATCTTCACATGTATGATGTGTTAAGAGCTGATAGGTGTATTTCAGCAAATGGGTTAGAACCACGAGTTCCTTTTCTTGACAAGCGATTTGTTGATCTAACACTTTCACTAAGAACAGAAGATAAAGTTCCACGGAGCGGTTACGAAAAATATATCCTTAGAAAAGCATTTCAAGGATATATTCCAGATGAAATATTATGGCGAAGAAAAGAGGGATTTTCAGACGGAGTTTCCAGCGTCAAGAAATCGTGGTATAACTATATAAGGGAAATGGTGAATCCTTACATTCCAGATTCACAATTTCAAAATAGTAAATTTCCCAGTAAAGAAGCTCAATACTATCGAATGTTATTTGATACAACATTCCCCAGATATACATATTTACAAATTCCTTATTGGATGCCTAAATGGTCGGATAGTAACGATCCTTCTGGTCGTTTGATTTCCGCTTATGACGAGAAAGTTTAATTTATACTATATAAATTAAACTTGTTTATATTTTTATTTTCTACCGACCATTCGTCTTGATTTCAATTTTCTTTTATAGATATCTTGTTCGGACAGATCTTGGTCTGTCTGTTTTTGTTCAAGATCGGTGGCAAGTCGCCAAGCCTGTTGAGCTTTTCTTTGAAGCTCGGCAACATCTCTTTGTTGCTGCCTTTGTATTTCTTGAGCTTTTCTTAGATTTGGATTGACGCGATGTCTACTCAAACCTATATTTTTTAATTGAAATCTATACATTTCCGAGTGTAATCGTTCTTTTTCTTTCTGTTCATCAATATATACTTGTATTCGTTTTTCTTCAGGAGCTACAAGTTGAGGTGGAGATTTAGATTCTTCTTCTTCTTCAATTTCCATCATATCTTCCTTAGATTCTTCTTCAATTTCCATCATATCTTTAACTTCGTCTTCAGGTCTTTGTAATACATATGCAAATCTGTCAAAAGTCTCACGATTAATAGCGGATAAAAATGTCTTTGATTTTCTATTTGACACAAGAGCATTACCCATATTATCAAAATTATCAACTGATAATATGAAAGATGCGTCTGGATTTTGAGTGTTAAATAATCGTGCGCGGTTCATATATTGTGCTACGCTAGACAGAATCTCGTAAGAATTTTTAAACATGGATCTGATATTAGGATTATTCAAACTTAAAATATATGATGTCGGTGGGTATGGTTCTCTCATAAGGGTTTCCAAAAGAGTACGTTCTATAGGATTTCTGAGAGGTAAGTTTGTAAACCACCCCAAAATCATTTGTTGTGCGTTTGGGACACGTTGATATATTCTAGCTAACATAATTAAAATCTTAATCATATCCCTAATTTCTACTATAAGATTATGGGGCGAGCCGTAATTATTATTAGCGGTTTTTGGATTATCTCCAAATTGTCTACAGTATGCATAATCAAAATCATAAATTAGAGGTATTTCGCTAGTTAATATATTATGTGATTCATTATTACGCCCATTATCAAATTGTAAATTTATATTAACATTATATGGCAATTTTTGTATAAATACATTACCCATATGTAAGTCATTATGAGTTACACCAGTTAAAAACATTGATCTACAAGCGAATAGTGTTTGAAACACAACAGGCAGGACTGTGTGTAAATTATTTTTACCAGGATCGACCCTGTTAATATATCCTTCTAATGTTTCGCCTGTAGACATTTCGGATAATATAAAATCATATGAAAATCTTCTGAATTCATTAAACTGTGGTTGTCTAAAGTAATTTTTTTCATCATCAGTAAGCGCGCTAGTTATAGCTGGTCTATTGACGGCTTTTGTTATCATATAAACATTTGAACGTTTGAATTGGAGCTCGCGATCTTCACCTACGGGTAAACTTTGTAACAAGTTATTTAACATTTGCTCATAAGTACAATTTCTGCCATACATGAGTCTATTAACAAAGTAAGGACATATGTTTGTTTCAATAAGATTTCGTTTAATATGTTCATAAATTTCACCCTCATATCTTAATCCTAATCTATCATTGATGGTACGATTTAAATAAAGATCCCAATTTGATGGATGGTGAACATCGGGCAGAACATTAGGCGATATAAATATCTTTAAAAAGACATTCTTTTTAACCTTTTCATTTCCAAAAAAAGAAAATCGTTGCATACTAGCTATCATAGTATCTGTGGGGGAAGCCGAATTAGATCTCAAACCTTGTAAACGTACGATACATTCTCCTACTTCGCACGGAGATCTTATCTGACATGGACGTGTAAACATTTATATTTATAAAAACGATAATTTTATTTATTTGATATTAGATAAGTCAAGATGGAACGATTGCCACTATTAAGATTTGATACGTTTTCGCATTTAATCATTCTACCGCTGCGCTTAAATTCATCCTTTAAATTACAATTCATTTTATAAGAGATTAAATCTATCTGTTTACAATCACGACCATTCGCGCAGCAATTTTTAATAACGATATCGATTATCTGTTTAACTTCATCTTCGGATTGTGTATTTTTACTTAAGCATAAGGCGAAACTACCTACTTTAGATACCTTGGATTCCATTCTAGAAGCTAAATTTACAGTCTCTCCAAAATAATCTATTAATTTATTTTTTTGGATATATAAATCCTTCTTTTGGACAGGACCATAGCACATGCCTATACGAATTTGAAGAGTGGTGATATCTTCCTCGTTTATTGTATCGTTACTAACGAATTGTTCTCTTGGTATATTCTTACACGTTCTTACATCGATATTCTCATATACCATTTTACAGGCAAAACTTATTGCAGATCCTATAGTATCAAACGAAATCATATATGCATCTCCGATTGTTTTAATGATTAAATGGTCTGCTTCCAAGGCTTTTTCAATATTCTCTCTATGTAAATCTAAAGCGGCACCCATTTTATCTCCAAATTTAGCCCACAACTTTGAAGATTTCTTTATATCTGTAAATAGGATACACTTTTCCATTTCGTAATTGGGATTTTTATCTAAACCATTCATTTATTTACTGGAGATTTTTATCTGTTCGACTATATATGTTTCTATTCTATTTACCGGAATTGTATATGGCACTTCGATTAACGTTATACCATTCTCTTTACACATTACCCGTTTGAGATAGTCGCGATATTTTTGATTTTGAAAAGCATCTCTTGTTCTATGAAAATAAGGGCTATATTTATAATGTTGAACTCCGTTATATTCAACAGCCAATTTAAGTTCGTCGTTATAACAATCAAGTTCTAGATTTTTACCTTCATCTAATGCTGGGTTTTTCAGAAAATCAGGTCTGGTCTTGCTAAATGGTTTCTTAAATAGCTTTTCCAGCACTCGACGGCATTCATTCTCACCCTTACTATCCTTTTTCTCGGTTTTGATATTTTTGCTTTTAGAAAGTGGTGGAATGTAATAATTTGTAGACCACGATCCTTTTTCACCAATACGAACGAGTGCCAATATCATTAATACAAAAATAGATACACATACTACAATCTCAAACCCGTATTTCTTCCAAATCTTTTTAATGTCTATTGCCATTTAAAATTAAGTAAAATTGATTTTCTTTCGAAAGAAAAAACGATATGTTATAATACAAGATGGAAAAATTTACCAAGTTTTTCATTGCCTTTCTAAAGGAAAATGATGCTCCTTTAGAAATTATTAAGAAATTCAAATCAAAAGAGATACAACAACAAATAACAACAATGTTTAACAACACTTTGTGTGATAAGAAAAGTGCCGAATCAAAACATGTTCCTTCGGAGAAGACTCCTTCGGAGAAGACTCCTTCGGAGAAGACTCCTTCGGAGAAGACTCCTTCGGAGAAGACTCCTTCGGAGAAGACTCCTTCGGAGAAGACTCCTTCGGAGAAGACTCCTTCGGAACCCAAAAAAAGTGGTAAAACGGCCTATCACTTTTTTTTAAGTGAAATGAAGGATGTAATTAAAAAAGATAAACCACAAATGAAATGGCCTGAAATAAGTTCAGAGATTGGACGTTTATGGAGAGAGGTGTATAACACACTTGAAAAACGCCAAAAATGGATTCGTATGGCGCTAAAAAAGAATCCGAGTGACGAAGAGAAAGAATCTAAGAAAGAATCTAAGAAAGAATCTAAGAAAGAATCTAAGAAAGAATCTAAGAAAGAATCTAAGAAAGAATCTAAGAAAGAGAAGGTGAAAAAAAGTTCGAAGAAGGTTAGATTCGATCTAGAAGGAAATACTTTTTATGATAATATACAGAAGAATGAAGAGATTATAGAGATTCAAACTTCCACGAATAGTCAATCGAGTATAGACAATGAAGATATTACAGATGACGCGCCGTTATCGACACGAGAACTATCACAAACACAGGAGTCTACACAAGACTCCGTAAAGGACTCCGTAAAGGACTCCGTACCTAAAGAAAAAGGAAGTAGACAAAAAACTCCGTTTATGTATTTTCGAAAAGACAAGATTAATTGTAATCTGCCATATAAGACAGTTGTTAAACGATGGCGGGAAGAATACAATTCAGATAAAAAGCGCCAGAAATGGATACAGTTAGCTAGTATCGAAAATGATTTTTTCATTCCTCCAGATTTAGAAACTGCTCGAACCAAATTAAAAAAGATACCAATTGATTCATCTTTTAATTTTGAATAAATAAAAATTTGTTATTAAAATAAATAATGAACATTGGAGTATTAAGCGTAGATACTAATAGAACAGTTAGAGATATTCAACTTCAGAACGATTTTAATTGTAACCGCAGAGTGGGCTATCCAGTTTCGATGGGTAGCGATATGGGTGTTTTGGGTACTGCTAACAATCGTACAGTAGCAGATATGAATTTACAATCAGCATTTTCTTGTCAAGGTCGTGTTAACCAAACTCAAAGACAACAAGCAAGAGCTAGAAATCTTTCTTGTACCGAAAGATACATTGATATTCCAAATCCTTATATTCGCAACTCGAATATAAAATTAAAAACTTTTCAATAATAAAATGAGCGATAACGTGGTCGTAATTGGAGAAGAAATCGAATTAAAGAAAGCCCCTACCCCTTATACTATAAATCGTAATGTTATAAAACATATGGTGAACGATATGGACCATCACCCATATACGAGATGGTTTAGAGGTGTTTATTACAGTTCAGAACCGATTGTAATGGAACGCGAAGCTGGTTGGAGACCCCAGAATAACGACTGTTACAATGTCAGGATGACTGTTAAAAAACGCCCCTTACTCTGTCCAGAGCCCGAACCTATAGACTATACAGTGGACGATTTACAAGACGGGGTCCCTTGTAAATGTATCGTAATGTATAGATAAATTAAATTGAAAAATTATGATTGGTTAAAGAGAAAATTGTATATATAAAATGACAACTGAAGAACCTCTCAAAGGAATATATCTTGGCAACCGTGGAAATGAATTCAAAAGACTTGTCGAAAGTCTTTTGAAGAAAGGAAATTTATCTCAGAACTATATCGACATCCTTACTTGTCCGGAAAGTATGGAGATGTATGCGGCTGCTTTTACTTCTGAACAGGTCGACGAAATCAACAACTATCAAGTGTATGAACAACTTGGCGATCTTACAGGAAACAAGTTTATTGTTTGGTATATTTATAAGCGATTCCCTCAATTAAAATGCGCTGAAGGCGTAAAAGTGGCTGCTCGATTAAGAATCAATCTTGGTTCTAAAAATTCATTCTCTTCGATTGCTGATAAATTCGGTTTCTGGGAATTTATTAGCGCACCTAATGAATTACGTCAACGTAAAAGAAAGCCGCTTCTCGAAGATGTATTTGAAGCCTTTTTAGGTGTAACAGAAACGATTCTGGATGAATGTATCAAGATTGGTGCCGGATATTCATGTATCTATGAAATATTATCTTCCATTTTTGACGAAATCCCTATTTCACTCAATTACGAAGATTTATACGATGCCAAAACTCGTTTAAAGGAATTGTTTGATATCTTTTCAGATAGAGTAGGTGTTTTGAAATACGAAGAGAAGCGAGATGATTTACTGTGTTCAGTCTCTATTTACAGATTGGAAGGGGGTAAATATGAAACCAAACCTGATGGTACTGTAAACCAGTCATCTATCACTGGTAGATATGTAAAAAAACTAATTGGACAGGGTACTGCTGCTCTAAAACCGGACGCCGAACAGGTAGCAGCTAGTAATGCATTAAAACATATGGCAGAGAACGGATATGTAAAACAAATCCCTTCAATTTATTCTAAATTCAATAAAAACGAATCCACACCCACAGAAAAAAGCGATATCCTTAAAATTATCAAGTGCGAAAACAAGATCAATGACCAATTTTTTACTCGTGGCAAGAGTAAATATCAAGGAAAGTATACATCTACTATACTTAATAATTACTGTAGAAAACGCGATTGGAGTGGTATTAAGCACTGTATGATAATGGGAGCAGATCCAAACATTACCGACAGTGAGGGAATGACGTGTTGTGATATGCTACTCATTGGTGATACAATCAAGACAATGATGATTAGAGCGATTGAATTTATGACTAAAAGCGCAGGATACAAACTAAAGGTTCATAAAAATATATGGGATATGTATGGTGTTAATTATACAGACATTGAAAAATATATTTGTGTAATCGAACAAGTGTAAACCTAATAAATTGATTTTTTATGTTAACTCTACGGGCAAAATTATCCTTACTATTAATATTATTACTATGTTCACCATTACCAAGATTGTTAATCCTCGTACAGGCCGTGCTATTGATATCGGCGGTCCGACATATGAAAAACTAACCTCTAAAGAGATAGATATGGGTATCAAGTTATGGAGACAAAGAGAGAGACAAACAGAAGAGAAAAAGAAGAATGATCAAATCATTAACCCTCGGTCTGGTCGTCCTATCAGAATCAATGGTCCCGTATACAAGAAGCTGACTCGTCAAGAAAAAGAGGAGGGTGTCAAGTTATGGAATGAGAGAGATAAAAAGGAAATGAGGAACTCGGAAGAGAAAGGCGAATGTCCAATCTGTACAATTGAAAAAACAGTGTGTGTGACAAATTGCTGTAGGCAACACATGTGTAAAGATTGTTACATCTCATCTATCTCACATGATTGTCCTTTCTGTCGCGGCAAAGACCCTATCTATTTGTCGGCCATAGAAAATGGCGAAAAGATTCGTAAGACGGCCGTCTTACGAATGAATGCCCATGTGATAAATGACAATGTGATAAATGACAATGAATTTGAAAATTTATACAGAATGATTACATTTGGCTATATCTAACTTGTACGACTCGTTGTAACATTTTATGTAATTAGAATAAATCGTCTTTTCAATAAAAACTCGTTTTATAATAAATGTTTACGTTGGAGAAAAAAACGCGAGATATGATACTTGCTATATTGATATTTACTCTATATTTCTTGAGTATTAGACTGAGAGAATTTGTTGTTAAAAGAATAGATAGTTCTGTAAATATGACTGTAGTGGTAGACTCTCTTTTTGCGATTGTTTATACTGCTATCTTGATAGGTTTATACTATTTGGTGAATCGCACGGGCTCAGAACCATTCTGGGATGTGACTCCTGCTGCAAAATGTAAAGGAGGTGCGTATTTCTGGCAAGGTGATTCCCCTAATTCTCAAATGTGCCGTGCTTTGGCTAATACACCTGAAGGTGAGTTAGAAATATCAGGTTACAATTGTGCCAAAGGCGAGATTGGTCAGCCAGGTGCTGGTTTCGTTTATACACATCAATCAGGTGATAATTGGACTAACGAACAATGTAATGGTTTATAAATTTTAAATAAAAATTTATAAAAATGTCTTGTAGATCATTGTCTGCTTCTATAAGTTATCTAGCGAGGTATCTTTTAAATACAAAGGTTAAAAAGTGATATCAAATAAAACGAGACATACCATTTATAAAAACGATGATATTGTTAGTCGATTAAGGGTTATTTCTTTTTAAATTCACAAGGTAAACGTATATATCTCCCTAAAAGAGTTCAATTTCTTTTTTATTGTGAAAATAACATATGCCAAGGATTTGAATTATTTCCATTATCAAATGAAAATTATTATAACCAGATGAAAACATGCGGTGCTATACTTAATGCTACTATGAATTTATTCATTACAGATATATATACAGTAGCAAGAATGTTGAAAACTTTTAGTAATGGTAAATATCCTTATAATATTATACATTACGGTGGAAATGACCATACAATTAACATAGGTAGAATATTAACTAGATTAGGTGCTGTGAAAACATCCTTCGATGTTTTCGAAATGGGCAACAAAGGTATTGTCGATATAAAAAGATTTAAACGCTAAATTATATAAAATTTTATTTTATATAACATAATTTATTCATCTTCGATATCAGACAACTCTTCTTCCTGAGTGTCTTTCTCTAGCCATAAGCGATTTACCTCTGCTTGGACTTTTTGATTCGACCATTTAGGATTGATCTTTTTAACCTGTCTAGTCATATTTTCAAAGAAAGATGCTTTGACATCTGCGGGTTTTTGTTCGTTAGGTTGCTCGCCTGTGAGATCTTCTTTGGTCTCTGTTTTAGTAGACTGTGTATAACGACTCTTTTCTTCGACAGATAGTTCTTTCCATTGCTTGGCAAGGAGAGAAGTGATTTGAGCACCTGAAAACCCAGGATTTTGTGCTTTGATTTGAGTTCGATTCTCTTGGCAAAACAACATATAAGAAGATAGGGGACGTTTAGGTGTAACCTTCTTATTTGACTTTTCATGCTTGTCTTCCGGAGCGTATTCTTTCATTTCACGCTGATAACGTTCCTTATCCTTTTGAGAAATTTCTTCGTAACGTTTCTTATCCCCTTCTGACAGTGATTTCCAAAGCTGACCAAAGTGTTTGGTCATTTCGGTAGCTGATAGTGAACTATTTTCACGTTTCAGCTTTTCACGTTGTTCGTTACAAAAGATAATGTAGCTAGTGTTCCATTTCTTAGGGGCATTAGGGTCTTTTTTAGTTCTCTTTTGAACCTTGAGAAATTTAACAAATTCACTCTTTTTGCTTTTAATATTAGTCATAATACTACGCGATTGCGATTCAGGAAGAGAGCTGGTAATAATATCACTCATGACACTTTCAAATTGTTCCCAAGACATTTTATTTACTAATAAAAGCTACTTCTATAAGCCGTTTTAATATTACTAGTAATATTATCAATATCGCGATTAAATAGATAAGAATTTTATGATCATCATTTGTCTCTGAGCCTAAATAATTCTCCTTACTCTCTGTCAATTTACAATTTTTAACAGGTATCCCCCTTTTAAAATCACAATTCTTATTCCCCCCTTCTCTATCTTTCAAAACACATAAACCTAACGTGGGTTTATTGTTGTCAGGAGTTTGCCAACAACATGAATGACTTTGTGGACATTTATCATCTGAACATTTACCGCCAAGACAGCAATTAATCTCTGGTTTATGAATACAATCCATTTTATTAATAACAATAAATGTTTACGTGTTGTAGATATTATTACAATATATTTATGGAAATGCTACTTGGAGATATCGAGGACACTTCGTATACAAGACCTTATGGAGCTGTCGCTTATGGTGTGTATCCGTATGATGCTTTCAATAGAACGTACCCTTCTCGTTCAACGCGATGTGATATAACCTATAACAATGATAACAATATATACTTACCTGTTCGTACTTCACATACAGTTCCTTCGTATACCAATCAATTGTCTATATCAAGTAAAGCACTTACCGATTACGAGAATAAAGCCGAAGAAGATTTCTGTGTAATACCAGATATCGAAGCTTCATATATCACATCTTCAGATTCGGACAGTGAGGACATTGAGTTTGATAAAAAGGTATAGAGAAGATAGTGTTCATATAATAATACCTTTAATGTAGGACGTTGCATTAGTTTTACACTTTTAACGGCAACATTCTTATACGTTTCTTTAATTTTGATAGCGGCATCTCTATCAAACTTTGAATCGCCAAATGTAAAAAGCGTATGACTCTCTTTATTTTTAAAAAACGGCTTCAGTACCTTTTTAAATGCTCTTGTTTTCCATCTGGATTGATCGTCTTTCTTCAAGTCTGGAATACTGTCAATTGTAGAATAGACACGTTGTATAAACATTTTTAAATATTCTGACTTGGATAGATAACGCTGTAAACACAGTTCGACCCAAGAAGTAGTAGCATTAGTAACAATAATAATCTCTCCCATTTGAGCTGCCTTGAGTAGAAGAGCGTCAATACTTACAGTCAATTCAAGACTTTCAGTAGGTTCATTCTCAAAGGCGCTAGTGGCAAAGAGAGTATCGTCGAAATCAAAGATAGTAATAATCATTTTATAGATAAATTTCCGTTATTTAACACATATAAAAATCAATTTAAACATTATTATAATATCCAAGTCAAACCTGGATGGATATACTCTGAAGCATAAACGGTTCCCGCTACCAAATTACCTGAACGTTCAGCCTTTCTATTTTGTAGCTCTGGATCATAGCATTCGTCTCCTCCTTGTCTATAAATATAGAGGAGCAGCCAATAAAGCAAGATAAAAAATAACATTATTTATAAATGAGTGAGAAAAAAATAATTAAAATCCCACCAAGTCGAGCTAATATCAAAGTTAAGGGTCCTTTAGAAACAGTTAAAGAGGTAAATTTAAAAATATTCAAAGATGGTTTATCAGATGTTGATATAGCTCCTATAGATTGGAGATTAAGAACAACGTTATCACGTGTTCTTAATCAAGGTGATTGTGGTAATTGTTGGGCAATGTCCACTACTGCCGTTCTAGCCGATCGGTTCATTATTGGTAAAAGTCTCAAAAATTTAACTCTTAATCCTATTTTTCTAACTCAATGTTTTGAATGTGACAAGATACGAAAAGAAATACTATGTAATTATACATCTACACCAGGAGAACCTGATGTATTGGTGTTAAATTCAGGTTGTAACGGTGGAATACCTTACTTGGCGGGTAAGTTTTTAGAAGTGATAGGGATACCTAATTGTGGTAAATGGGAAGATTTCTGTCAAGTGAACTCAACATGTTCTATTTTATCCGAATGTAATACATTTAATTGCGACAATACTACAACATATAAAGTTAAATTAAATAGTACAAGTAACTTGACAGCGGAAGATAAGGTATACGATTCAAGTAAGAATATAACAGTTAGAAAAATAAATAGCGGTAGTACAATTTTAAATATAAAAAGAGCATTGACAAGAGGTCCTGTAATAGCATCCTTCTTTATAGCACCTGATTTTGCAGCTTCCATGTATGGATATAAATGGAAAAAAACAAACGGTGTTTATATAAATGGTGAATATGAAGATGAACTCAATCAATCTTTTTCGCAATATAAAGATTATGTTGGTCTAAAGGATAAATGGGGTGATGTGGATGAAAATTCAGGGCATGCCGTTTGTATAATAGGTTGGGGAATCGAAAACATAAATAACAAACAAATCCCTTATTGGATTGTAAGAAATTCTTGGGGTGTTGATTGGGTAGATGGTGGTTTTTGTAAATTTGGAATGAATAATAACGGCGAGAGAAATAACAAGGTAGGATTGGATATACCTATATCCAAATATACCGATAAAGTGTCTGTGGAATTTTATGGTGGGTGTACCAGTATTGAAGCGGATATTACAGGCGGTGCTCCTTTCGGTACGATATTCCCTCTTGATATAGATATTGATTATACTCAAAAAACGATTTTAAATTTTTTAAATCATAAAACCTTTCGATATATAGCATTATATGTATGTTTGTTTGTTCTACTATCACTAATTCTTTTCCGAAAATAATTTGTTGGCTCTTCTAATACTATAAATTGAAAGTATATTTAGGGTAGGTAATATAATGACGCTTCTTAGTGTATAAGACGGAATAAAATGAAGTATAGCAATTCCTGTTAGCATTCCAACAGTTGAAGATAGAGTATTTATAGCAGCCATTTTAGAATAAAATTCTCCAATATGTTCAGAAGAAAGTCGTTGGAGATTACTCGCATTTACAGCACCACAAGAGATAAAAGCAATATTTTTAATTATACTAGATGATCCAAGAAATGGCAAAACTAATTCTTTATTTGTAATCATTGGTGATATGTTTTCAAGAAAAAGGGCTGTCTGTTGTAATGCTTCACCCTTAGTTACATATTTCAAAGGTTCTTTATCAGCCTGCTTACCAGTTTTATGAGCATACAACAATCCTCCCAATTGTCCAATTATATCTTTACCTACATAAGTAGTGGCAATAACAGATGTATAAGAAGGAGTTATCATAATACTATTTAACATACTATTAGCAGAAATAACATAAGATACGCTATTTGCCCATGTATTAATTGCCATCCATTGAATATATTTAGCTCTAATAGAGAGAGACATGTTTGGTATAATCTGTTTCTTAGTATATATTATTATTCATTTTAAATACTAACCATTCTAATTTCTTAATAAGCCATGATAATTTGTATTATGTCAAAATATAGAAAACGATTTAAAAGTATTCTACTTATAAAGTCTCTTCGTTTGAGATATTTTTTGGACATAGCTTGTGTCTTTTTTAAAAGAGCTATAGATTTATGTGGTTTCTCAATCCACTGACATCTGTTTGATACAATTAAACAACTAACATTAATCTTGTATAAATGATTACAATCGTCGCATAGTAAAAGTCTTAATCTTTGAAGTTCGGGAATGTATTCAATGGGCGTATTTCTACAGTCAAGACAAACCAGTTTAGGCAACTCTCCTATATTTGTCACAGCTGAATATTCACATGTTAAATCGAATAATTCTGGCAAGTTAAATATTTGTTTTATTTGAGTTTTGATACATGTCAGTTTCCTTAATTTTGGTAGCATAGGGATATTTTTAATTTTTGTATTAGAACAATGTAGTATTTCTAGGTTGGGGAGAAATGGAATTTCTGTTATATTAGTATAACCACAGTAGAGATATTTTATACCTTTCAAAGGTGGAATTTTCTTTACGAATTTACAGTTATTACAATTTATCATAGTTGTATTTTGGTCATAATTTCCAGAGCAAACGATACACATTTTTATTTTTCATGTATGAAAAATAAAACATAAATCAATTCTATTTATCTACGTTTAGGTTTAGGTTTGTAACCTATCTCTTTGTGCCTTTGCCCTGCTGGCAAGAAACTTAATATGTTTTCAAATGCATCTTTTGGTATTTTTCCTACAGGAGCCTTCTCTTCAGAAAACATTTCTTCTAAACTTTTAACAGTCTTTGCATCCTTTCTAGTGAGACGTCGTACAACTAGAGATCTCATTTTTTCAATAAATCTTTTATCTAAAAGTAGACACCCGTCATACTGATCGATGGGTACATCCGACTGTCTTAAAAATCTACAATTGCTGGCTACAATTGTTGGCGGAACCGCTCCAAAATTGTTGTTAAATTGTACAATCAGAGAAGCCGTGCAATTTAAATATCTTAATGATGGAAGACGTTCAAGACGTCTTACCAAAGTATTTTCACAGTATAAATCGGTTAAAGCATTAAGAGAGGGAATGATTTGAACAGGTGAGTCTGAAACATCTAAAGTACGTAACGTTGGGCAATTAGGTACGCGCTGAAGTCCTGTATCTGTACAAGTTATTTCAACTATCACAGGAAAATTTGGGAGCTCTTGTATATAAGGACAATGACGAACCATTAAAGACTGTAGAGAAGGTTGTTGTGCGATATTGGCTACTAACGAATGAGTTAATATAAGTGCACCTAGTAAGTCAAAAGTAGGAATTTCGTTTATCTTGTCGTTATTAGAAATCTGTAATCCTGTAATATTAGGATAACGTTCAGGATCTAAGAGTTCTACTTCTGGACAACATTCCAAAAATCTAGTATCATGATCTACATATTCCGAGTCGCGGGTTTTATCATCACAAATTAAACACATTTTATTATAGTAATTATTTTTTTTTAAACAGTTACTGGATCTGTATAATTTGGATCGTATCTCTGATTGTGGAAGTCCCAATAATCCTCGCATCCGAATCTAAAATCTTCAGGTGGTGGTTTAGCCTTGTACCAGAAAACACATTCACGCCAATCATTAGATTTGGTTGTGTTGTGAATGTATAGTGCAGTGTAATCGTTAGTAATCTGGTCTAGAATGTCGCAAAATAGCTTAAAATCAGGGATAATCGAAGCATAGTTTTCATACATAACTTTACGGTTACGCATATTCGGTTCTCTCAGAATAAACACACCGTCGACATTTGTTCGGATAACAGGTCTTACATCCATACCGTATTGAAGTGAAAGAATATACCACATTTTCCAATGTCTACCACGTTTATACATGCCATTTTGTAGCGGTTTTCTAAAGAGAGAAGGGTCGTCGGTACAATCATCAAGAATAATAATAGCCCAAGGATTTTCCAGATGGTCTTTGGCAATCTTTTGTCGTTTAATAAAACTTTCTACTTTAGATTCGTCATAGTTGTTGTAAACAAAAGTACTTGGAATAATTGTTCTATAGAAATGATTAGAATCTTCTGTTCCAGACATTGCTATTGCTACTGGAAAGATGTGTTTCTTTGCGTAAAGCAGAGACGATATAAGTGTCGTTTTTCCAGTGTTTCGGACTACATCAAATGACCCTAGAAGAAATTTATGGTCACCATCTATAGTAAAACCATAATAGTCTCCTTCACCTAGAGATTCAATTCGAAAAGTTTGGAGAAGCGTCATGCTCTTAGTAAAATTGTGAACTGGAAAAGTTCTACATTCTAATGCCGACAACTTACCATATATATTAACTGTAAAAGATAAATTTTCCTCTTTATGTTTATATGCTATAAATCCAAGAGAACGCGCTAAATAAACTACATCATCAACAAACCTTTCATGTCCTTCAAAATCTAAACAAATATGACTAGATTCAAGATTTGGATTATCTTCTTCATAACCGATCGCGTCGATAATACCAGCCAAAACTTCCATTCTGACAAGTCTGCTATTATGTAGATAACTTTCAGGAATTCTATACATTGAAAATAACCCTTCCTTGTTTTTAATCCAATCAAAATATTCCTTGGTTTCTATCATATCGTTAACAAATCTGCGAACCTCTTCATCTTTATCCTTATCGCAAGACATAATTTCAACCCCCTCTACTAAAACACGACCTAACACATAAGGGTCTAAAGATACACGTTTAGGTTCAAACATTATTGGAACTTTAAAAATTCGCCAATCATGTTTTTGCGCGATCATTGTGGAAAGATATTCGTCTACAGCGATTTCAAGCATATCACTATCTTCACCGCTCTTTAATACAAGTTTATGTTTAAGATTTACGATATAAGGTTCGCCCATATGTGGAATGATTTTAAACATTGCATCTCTATTTCTGCATAGTTCTAACACAGTTCTAGGTGTGGAATCAAGACCCATAACTTTTTCTCCAACCTGAACATCTTCAACCGGTTTAATACTGCCATCGGCCATCATTACAGGAGTCCCTTTTGCGAAACAACCAGGCTTACCACAAACAATAATTTTACTTCCACCATATTCAGGACGTTTATGATCAGCTGTAGTTGGAGGAATAATATCAAGATTTAACTCTCTAATGTTAATAACTTCGGTGTTTGCGTTACTCATTTTAAAATTAATCTATTAATTTTAAATCAAAAATACCAGAGTTCTGTTTTGTTTATACATCTTCTTCTATAGCTAATATTCTTTAGCATACGCTCATCCCCCATGTTAAACGTGTCTCGTTCTTCATAATCTATACAGCTTCTTTCGAATGTTGATTTTCACTCATTTTTAGAAAACACAATTTATTGTTATTATATAAGTGGTTACAAGAAAGTGGTTACAAGAAAGTGGTTACAAGAAAGTGGTTACAAGAAAGTGATTAGTCGACAATATTAATCTCTTCTTCGTCATTGTATACAACAGTGTCTTCGTCTTCAAGAGTTGATTGCTGTGTGTCATTATCATCAACTTGAGTTGCGTCAAGCGATGATTCCTGTGTATACATCTTTTTCTTGCTTTTTACAACAGAAATAGAAGAATCAACTGTAATAGGGATGTCAATCTCGATAGACTTACTCTTCTTAGACTTGACATCCTCTAGAACCTTTTTAGATTTCTTAGACTTGATCTCTTGTTCCTCGTCCTCTTCAGTATCCTCTTCCTCTATAACCTTTTTAGATTTCTTAGATTTCTTAGACTTGATCTTGGTTTCTTCTTCATTATCCTCTTCCTCTAGAACCTTTTTAGATTTTTTAGATTTCTTAGACTTGATCTCTTGTTCCTCGTCCTCTTCAGTATCCTCTTCCTCTAGAACCTTTTTAGATTTCTTAGATTTCTTAGACTTGATCTTGGTTTCTTCTTCATTATCCTCTTCATCTTGTGTATCTTCGTTATCGGTGTCTTTTTTAGACACACGCGTTCTTCTCTTCTTTGGCTGGTTAACATCGAGTGACTTGAGTTCTTCGTCACTTGGACGAACATAATCTTTCATAGCCTCCAGATATTCTTCCTTGAGCTTATCGGCCTTCTTTTGATATTTACTCTTGGTTTTATCAGACAGTTGCTTCCAAGTAGTTCCGAGCTCTCTAGTCACATCGGAAGGTTTCATTTCTGGATTAGCCTCCTTGATTTTATCTCTACTGTCTTGGCAGTAGAGAATAAATGCTGATAGAGGTCTTTTAGGGGCATCGGGATCCTTCAGCTTCTTACCTTTGGGCTTGTTTACTTCGAGTCCCAAAAGTTCTTCGTCGCTCGGACGTTTATACTCTTTCATTTTTTGTTCGTACATGGCCTTGATATTTGAGGCCTTGGTAGTGTATCTACCCTTGGTGTTTGGAGTGCAAGCCTTCCAGCACACGCCAAGCCTCTTGGTCACATCGGTTGGTTTTAATGAAGGGTTGGACTCTTTGATTTCACTTCTCTTGTCTTGACAATAGAGAATGTAGGCGGACAACTTCTTCGGGGCATTGGGATCCTTGAGCTTCTTTACTCTTGACGCCTTGGAAAGGACATCGGCGAGTTCTTTCTGGGTCTTCTCATCGTTGAAGCGCTCAATAAGTTCAGAAGAGTTCTCAGCTTGAGACAAGAACTCAATAATAAAAGCGTTGACAGACTTAATCATATTCATGTTGATGTTATCGTTAGACATATATAAGATGTTTTTCAGGATAAAAGTTTATATAAAAAATCAATTTTACCCTGCAAGTATCAATTTTTATTTTATAAACTACAAAGATACAAACAAATGGATAATCATTCAGACTATAATAACTTGATTGATATGAAACAGGAACAACTTGAGAACGTGATATTAGATCACGAGAATGATATGAAGAGGATTAAAGATGAGATTGTGGAATGTTACGAACTCGCGCAGCCGCATCTATTGAAGATGCGAGTATTGAAGCAACAATTAAAAAAGATTGAAGAGAAACTAGAAGCCGCTAAAACATTCTTATCACTTGAAAAAAATGGCAGCCTTGTCTCTACAATTGAACTAATTAACGAGGTCACTTCTGAACAGTCAAAACTCGTACACTCTCTATCTGCGCAATTACCAATTGCTACAGAATATAAACCTATCCCCAAGACGACTGTTGTTAAAAAGGATCTCCCTAAAAGGGAGCAAGATCTCCCTAAAAGGGAGCAAGATCTCCCTAAAAGGGAGCAAGATCTCCCTAAAAGGGAGCAAGA
>Ga0214921_10001983_pt1 | contig 34215 bp, 12 predicted proteins | sample LL1505_MetaG_FD_177992 | JGI IMG/M metagenome (GOLD analysis project Ga0214921, IMG submission 177992) | Freshwater microbial communities from Lake Lanier, Atlanta, Georgia, United States - LL-1505 | ecosystem: Environmental > Aquatic > Freshwater > Lake | place: USA: Georgia | collected... | reverse complement strand
CCGCTCCACGTCCACGTCTTCCAGTTCGATCGAGGCGCCCTGGTTCAGGAACCGTACGGCCACCACGAGCCGTTGTTCGCCCCGCCGCTTCACCACCATCCCCTCGACGCCCCGCAGCGGCCCGCTCTTCACCCGCACCAGCTGCCCCGGCTCGAGCCGGGCCTCGGGCGTGAGCGGATGCTCGGAGTCGATGAGCCGCTTGATCGCCCGCAGGTCGGTGACAAGCATTCGCTCGTCGGGAATGGAAAGCCAGCGGGCCACCGTGTTGGTGGCCAGGGCCGCCCGCCGCTGCTCGTCGTCGACCGGGGCGAACACGTAGCCTGGGAAAAGCGGGACGAAGGAATGGCGGACGCGGCCCCCCGCCGTGTGCAGCCGACGCTGCACCAGCGGTGCGTAGAACGGCACCGCCGCCGCCTCGAGTTTCCGCATCAGGTCCTTCTCGCGGCGGGCGAGCGTGTAGAAGGCCACCCAGCGGGCGTCCCGGGCGACCTCAACCTCGCTCGGGAGATCGCCATCGCCGCCGTCCAGCAGGGCGGCCGGGAAAACGTCCCGTTGCTTTGGCAGGATGGGCATGGGAGGTCGTTTCGTCGTGAAACCGATCAAACCGCCCCGCGTGGGCCATTCCTTGCGCCCAGGAAAGGCCCGCGCAGACTCCGTTCTCGTGGGTGGCAGTCCAGCCACCCCAAAACCGCAAGGAAACACCCGGACCTCCATAAGTTTACGCCCGGCCGGAGCGGAAATCTCCCACCCCGGCAAAGCCTCGCCGGATTCTCGTAACTGCCCCGTTTCCCGACCGGAAAGAAGGGCAAAGTCTGCCGGTCGATCAGGCCGATGATTCCGATCGCAGCGACTGTAGCGGTTGCAAGGAGCAGGCCATGACCAGCGGCACGCGGACGACGAGCGGGAGCGACGGGAGCCGGGCGCGGCCGCCGGTGGGCCGCGGCCGGATCGCCCTGCTCCTCGCCCTGACGGGCCTCGTGGCCGCCGCCACCGGCTGCCAGACATTTGGGAGGCCGCAAAACAACACCAAGCAGCAGGTGATGCTCGACGCCCAGTGCCCGCCCACCGACCCCGGTCGGATGCCGGCCAAGGAGCTGGCGAAGGTCACGCTGCCGCCGTACGTGATCGAGCCGCCGGACATCCTGCTGATCGACGCCCTGCGGGTGGTGCCGAAGCCCCCCTTCCGAATCCAGTCGTTCGACACCCTGCAGGTCATCGTGGAGGGAACGCTCCTCGAGCAGCCCATCAACGGTCTGTATGTGGTCGAGCCGGGCGGGATGCTCGACCTCGGCCCCTCGTACGGCAAGGTGATGGTGGGCGGTCAGTCGCTCGAGGAGGCCCAGGACTCGGTCTTCCGCCACTTGAAGCGGGTGCTCCGCGATCCGCAGGTCTCCCTCACGCTCGCCCAGGCGGCCGGCCAGCAGCAGATCGCCGGGGAGCACCTCGTGGGCCCTGACGGCACGATCAATCTCGGCACCTACGGCACCGTCTACGTGACCGGCATGACGCTCGCCGAGGCCAAGACGGCGATCGAGACACACCTCTCCGACTACCTCGACGCCCCGCTGGTGAGCGTGGACGTCTTCTCCTACAACTCGAAGGTCTACTACGTGATCACCGAGGGAGCCGGCTTCGGTGACAACGTGGCCCGGTTCCCGGTCACCGGCAACGAGACCGTGCTCGACGCGATTTCCCAGATCAACGGGCTCTCGCGGCTCTCCAGCAAGGACATCTGGATCGCCCGGCCCGCCCCGTCGGGCGTGGGCTGCGACCAGATCCTGCCGGTCGACATCGAGGCGATCATGAAGGGCGCTTCGACCGCCACCAACTACCAGGTGCTGCCGGGCGACCGCGTCTTCATCGCCCAGGACCAGTGGATCGCCTTCGACAGCATCGTGGGCAAGCTCACGGCCCCCTTCGAGCGGATCTTCGGGTTCGCCCTGCTCGGCTCCAGCACCGTGCAACAGTTCAACCGGTTCCCCTTCGGCTTCAACCCCAACTTCTGACCCCGGAGTTCCTGACCCCGCGGCTGCCGGCCTAGGCCGGGCCTGAAGAGTCCAGACGGACGCCGAAGCCCGGGTGGCGGACCGAAACCGGGCCGAGCGGTTGCCCGGCTGATAGAATCCTTGTGGTCGAACGAAGGAGAAACGCCATGCCCAAGACCCCGACAGCCTCCCCCGGGATCGCAACGGTGCGCATCGCGGCGGCAGTCATGCTGACCGCCGCCTTCACGGGCTCGGGGTTCGCCCAGGGGCCGGGATCGAAGCCGTTCCAGGACATCTACCGACGGCCAAATGTGAGTCCGTACTACAGTCTGCAACAAAACGCGTTCAATCCGCTGCAAAACCAAAACATCTACCAGACACAAGTGCAGCCACAGCTCGAGCAGCAGCGGCAGCAGATCGAAATGCTGGCCCAGCGGCGGCAGATCGGCAAGGTGCAGGGGCAGGTTCAGCAGATCCAACAGTCGTCGCAGGCCAGGCAGTTGAACGAGACGATCCGGCCCACGGGCCACGCCTCGACCTACATGAACTACTCGCACTACTACCCGCAGCGGTAGCGGGTGTGATGCGGCCGCTTACGGCGTGGGCCGCTGCCCCTGCGATGCGGCCGTGATTTCGGCATGCCGCGCCATCGCCAGCCGACACGCCTCGGTGGCCCCGGCCCGCTGCCAGCCACGGATCGCCAGATCCTGGGCCGAGAGGGCGAGCTCCATCCGCCCGTCGATCTCCGCCCGTGCCGCCACGGCCTCGGCCGCCTCCGCCACGCCGGCCGCACCAGCGGGAGACAGCCCCCGCAACGGGATCTCTCCGAGCGCCCGATACTCGAGGTCGAGTTCGTCGAACTCATACGTGGCCGACGCGAGCGACACGGCCCGGTGGATCACCGCCGCATTCCCCGCCGCGGCCCCAAGTCGCCGCGCTTCGGCCAACAACAGCCACTTGAGCGCCCGATCGGGCTCCGCCGCCCCCGCCTCGAGGAAGAGATCCGCCGCGCGATTCGCGCCGGCCGCCGTGTCGGCTCGAAACAGCGGCTCGCGGTAGCGCCGCTGGAGCTCGGCGCGGGCATCGACCAGTTCCCGCGACGACGGCGGCTGGTCGCGGCCCGCGGCGGGCTGCGCCGTCATCACGGGGCGGCCGGACGGCGGCGCCAGCTGCCCGGCCGCGGAATCCGCGGCCGGCGCGACGCCATGCGCGGCGGCCACCAGCACGGCGAGGAACGACAGCCGACCCATGTCGGCAGTGTAGCCGCCTGGCTCGCACCAAGCCCCCGGCCCGCCGTCACTTGGCGGCGGCGAGTTCCTGCTTCTTCCGCTCCTCGATGATCTCCTTCTGGATGTTCCCCGGGGTGGCCCGATATTTCGAGAACTCCATCGTGAAGACCCCCTGCCCCTGCGTCATGCTCCGCAGGTCGGTCGAGTAGCCGAACGTCTCGGCCAGCGGCACCTCGGCGATGATCGTGGAGGTGTTGCCGACCGTCTCGGTCGAGATGATCAGGCCGCGCCGCTTGTTGAGTTCGCCCGTCACCGGGCCCTGGAAGTCGGCGGGCACCTCCACCTCCATCTTCATGATCGGCTCGAGCAGCACCGGCTTGGTGTTGAGAAACGCCTCGCGAAAACCCGCCCTGGCGCAGATCTGGAACGCCATGTCGGAGGAGTCGACGTCGTGATAGGAGCCGTCCTCGAGCGTGGCCTTCACGCCCACGATCGGGAAGCCCGCGATCGGCCCCTTCCCCAGGACAGCCAGAAAGCCCTTCTCGACCGAGGGGATGTATTCCCGCGGCACGCGGCCGCCGACCACCGCGTCTTCGAAGATGAAGTTCTCGGTGGTGTCCTCGGGGAGCGGTTCGAGGTGGCCGATGATGTGGGCATACTGGCCCGAGCCGCCCGTCTGCTTCTTGTGCTTGTAGTCGTAGGCCGTGCCCTTCGTGGGCGCCTCGCGGTAGCTCACTTTCGGAGCGCCCACGGTCACGTCCACCTTGTATTCACGCCTGATGCGCTCGACGTAGATGTCGAGATGCAACTCGCCCATGCCGGCGATCAGCGTCTCGCCCGTCTCCTCGTCGGTGAACACGCGGAAGGTGGGATCCTCGCGGGTGAACCGCTGGAGGCCCTTGCCAAGCTTGTCGAGACCGTCGCGCTGCGTGGGGGTGATCGACATCTTGATCACCGGCTCCGGCACGAACATGCTCTCGAGCGTGCAGTACTTCGCGTCGGTGGCATACGTGTCGCCGGAGGCCGCGTCCACGCCCATCACGGCCACGATGTCGCCTGCCTCGGCCGACTCGATCTCCTCCCGTTTGTCGGCGTGCATCCGCACGATCCGGCTGAACCGCTGCTTCTGGCTGGTGCGCTGGTTGACGTAGGTCTCCCCCTTCTTCAGCGTGCCCTGGTAGAGCCGCATGAAGGTGAGCTGACCGTAGGGATCGTCCACGATCTTGAACGCCATGGCCACGAGCGGCTTCTTGGGGTCGGCCTCGAGGCCGAACTTCTCGTCGGGGTTCGACCAGTTCTTGGCGACCACCTTCCGCTCGAGCGGGTTCGGCAGATACCGCACCACCGCATCGAGCAGCGGCTGCACGCCCTTGTTCTTGTAGGCCGATCCACAGAACACCGGCGTGATGCTCTGGGCGTGGACGGCCGCCTTCGTGACCGCGTGGATTTCGTCCTCGCTCGGCACCTCCTCGGAGAGGAGCTTCTCCATCAGCGAGTCGGAATACATCGCGAGGTCTTCGAGCAGCTTGTGCCGGGCCTCGGTGGCTTTGTCCTGATAGTCGGCGGGGATCGCCTCCTCGCGCACGTTTTCGCCATTGTCGCCGTCGAAGTAGATCGCCTTCATGCGGACGAGGTCGATCACGCCCTGGAGCTTGTCCTCCTTGCCGATCGGGATCTGGTAGGGGATGGCATGGCAGCCGAGCTTGTCCTTGAGCTGGCCCACGACCCGCTCGAAATTCGCACCGGTGCGATCCATCTTGTTCACGAACGCGAGCCGCGGCACCTTGTACCGCTTCATCTGCCGGTCGACCGTCATCGACTGGCTCTGCACGCCGCCCACGCTGCAGAGCACGAGGATCGCGCCGTCGAGCACGCGGAGGCTGCGCTCCACCTCGACCGTGAAGTCGACGTGGCCGGGGGTGTCGATCAGGTTGATGTCGCAATCGCCCCACCTCACGCTCGTCGCGGCCGAGGTGATCGTGATGCCGCGCTCCCGCTCGAGGTCCATGTAGTCCATGGTCGCACCGTCGCCGTCGCCCTTGACCTCCTGGATCCGGTGGATGCGGCCCGCGTAGTAGAGGATCCGCTCGGAGAGGGTGGTCTTGCCGGAGTCGATGTGGGCGGAAATGCCCATGTTGCGAAGCTTGCTGAGATCCATGGAATGCAGGTTGACCAGGGAGGAAACGAACGAGAAGCCCGAAACGGGCGCCGCCAGGCGGGGGGACGACGGTCCACGAGGCCCGTGGAATATACTCAGGCCCGGAAAAACGCGACAGTACGGCCGTTTTCCGACGGGGGAATGATGCCCGCCAGCCAGCCAGCCGACGCCGTCGCCGACCTCGGGCCGGGCGAACCCTGGCTCACGTGCGTGGGCCCGCTGCTGCTCTTTCTCATGACCGGCGCCGTCGAGCCCACGCCCTCCGGGGGCGGCCTGGCAGCCCTGCTGGGGGTCGGCTACGCCGCCTACCCGCTCGTTTATGGGATCCGGCTCACGGCCACCGTCGCGCTGCTCGGCCGGATCTGGCCCCAGGCCCGAGCCTGGCTGGGCCGGCCCACGTGGTGGCCGCCGCTGGTGGGCCTCGCGCTCGTCGTGCCCTGGGTGACGCTCGCGACGCTCCAGCACCAGGCGGGCTGGACGCTCGGGGCCGGAGAACGCGCCGGCTACAACCCGTTCCTGCCCGAACATTTCGGCCCCGACTCTCCGTGGGCCTGGGCCTTCCTGGGCGTGCGCTGGCTCGGGCTCGCGGTGATCGTGCCGATCATCGAGGAACTGTTCGTGCGCGGGTTCCTGATGCGATACGTGGTCAAGGAACAGTTTTGGGAGGTGCCCTTCGGCCTGCTGACGGCCGCCTCGGCCACCGCCTGCATGGTGTATGCCGTGGCGAGCCACCCCGGCGAGGCGATCGCCGCGGCCGGCTGGTTCGCAGTGGTCAGCGGCATCGCCGCCGCCACCCGCAAGCCGATCGACTGCATCCTCTGCCACGCCGCCACCAACCTCGCGCTCGGCGGGTACGTGCTTGCGACCGGCGAGTGGTGGCTCGTGTGACGCGATGGCCGGGCCCACGAGCATCCAATCCCGCCGCGGTCGACTCGCCCCTACACCCACCGGCTTCCTGCACGCCGGCCACGCCCGAACCTTCGCCGTCGCAGCCGAGCGGGCAGGCTCGGCCGGGCTCGTGATGCGGATCGAGGACCTGGACGGGCCGCGCTGCCGTCCCGAATACACGGCGGCGGCGCTCGACGACCTCCGGTGGCTCGGCCTCGAGTGGACGGAGGGGCCAGACGTGGGCGGGCCACATGGGCCTTACGTGCAGAGCGAACGGTCGGCCTGGTATCTCGACCTCTGGCGGCGGCTCGAGGCCACGGGCTTGATCTACCCGAGCCCCCACTCGCGCCGCGACGTCGAGGCGGCCGCCACCGCGCCGCACGACCCCGAGGACAGTCCCCGGTTCCAGAACGGGGGACTGGCCTCCTTGCCGCCCGAGCCGATCTTCCCACCGGCCCTGCGGCCGGCCCAGCGGGAGCGGGCGACCGCGCCCGGAGGCGTGGCGTGGCGGTTTCGCGTGCCCGACGGTCGGGCGATCGAGTTTCACGACGAACTCTGCGGCACCGTGCAGCGGACCGCGGGCCTCGACTTCGGCGACTTCGTCATCTGGCGACGCGACGACCTGGCGGCCTACGAACTGGCCGTGGTGGCCGACGACCACGCCATGGAGATCGAGGAGGTCGTCCGCGGGGCCGACCTGCTCACGAGCACGGCCCGGCAACTGCTCCTCTTCGAGGCCCTCGGCTGGCCCCCTCCGGCCTTCGCCCACGCGCCGCTCGTCTGCGACGCCGGTGGCCGACGGCTCGCCAAGCGGACCGGGGGTCTCGCGATCCGCAACCTCCGCGCCGCCGGCTGGTCGCCGGCCGAGGTGCTCACGAAGCCCCTGCCATTGGCCGGGGAACAGCCCTAGCCGGGCCCTTTCCCAGTCTGCCCAGGTTTCCGGACGCGCAGGACGCGGGCTTTCATCACAACCGCGCCCGCGACGCGACGATCTCCTTCCCGTGCGGGTCAACGGCCGGGCCGATCGCCCGCCGACACCGCCTGCAGCACACGGAGAACGGTCGTGGAAGTCGCCGTCATCGTCTCGACGTTCGAGCGGCCGGGCCACCTGATCCGGTGCCTCGCGTCCCTCGAGGCGCAGCGAGGCGTGGACGGTCTGTTCGAGGTGGTCGTGACCGACGACGGCTCCCGCGACACGACGCTCCGGCTGATTGCCGACACCGCCCGTCGGGTTTCGTTTCCCCTGACTTTCACCACCCACCGGCACGACGGCTTCCGGCTGGCGCGGTGCCGCAACGAAGGCGTGGCGGCCTCGACCGCGCCCTACCTGGTGTTCACCGACGGCGACTGCATCCTGCCGCCCGACCACCTGCGGATCCACCTCGCCGTCCGCCGGCCTGGCCGGATCGTGGCCGGCGATTGCCTGCGGCTGGACGAGGCCGCCAGCGCCCGAATCGACGCGGCCGCGCTGCGGGCCGGGCAGTTTCCCGACCCGCTGCCGCCTGGCGAACGGCTGCGGCTCGGCCTCAAGGGCCTCCGGGCGAAGCTCTACGAGGCCGCCCGCACCCCGCTTCGCCCGCGACTCTCGGGCAACAACATCGGCGTCTGGCGGTCCGACTACGAGCAGGTGAACGGTTTCGACGAGCAGTTCGTGGGCTGGGGCCTGGAGGATCGCGACCTGCAGGTGCGGCTCGAGCGACTGGGACTCCGCGCCTGGTCGATCCTGCTGCGGACGGCGCCCGTGCACCTCTGGCACCCGGCCGCCCCCAGCTTCGCCCGCAACAACGAGGGCACGGCCAACCTCGCCTACTTCCAGTCGCTCGCCGACCGGCCGACCTTCTGCGACGACGGGCTGGTGAAGCCGGCGACCCGGCCCATGATCGTGCCGCTGGCGCCGGCCACGGTTCGCCCGGTCCGCCGCGCCGCGTGAGGCCGCTCGTGAAGACCGCCCCCGCCCCGCTGCCGCAGGCGATGCACCGCCACCGGCTGCTCCCGCCCGCCGCCTTCGCGCATGTCTGCGCCCCGCTCGTCGACCGCCGCGTGGGCTACGTGCGGCCTGAGGGCAACGTGGGCGACACACTGATCGAGCTGGCGATGATCCAGCTGTTCGCCGAGCATGGCATCCGCTGGCGGCGAGTCTCGGCCGCGGAGCCACGAGATCTGGACGGCCTCGACCTCCTCGTCTTCGGCGGCGGCGGCAACATGGGCACGCGGTATCCGGGCAACCACGCGCTCCGGACGCAGGCCCTCGCCACGGGCTTGCCGGTCGTGATCCTGCCCCAGTCGTTCACGAGCCCCGAGGACCGCCCATTCGCACGGGTCTTCGTCCGCGAGCGGGGCAGCCTCGCCCTGCGGCCCGACGGGATCCTCGCTCCTGATCTCGCCCTCGGGCTGGCCACGTGCGAGCCGCGGCGGCCCGATCGCGACCTCGGTGTCTACCTCCGCCGTGACCAGGAACGCAGCGGCCCCAAGCCGTTCTTCGCCCGCGATCCGGTGCGGCTGTTTCGTGATCCCAGCGCCTATCTCGCCTTCGCCGCCCGCCATCGTCGGATCGTGACCGACCGGCTGCACTTCGCCGTGGCCGGCCTGCACGCCGGCCGCGACGTGACGCTCGTGGCCAACGACTACCACAAGAATCGATCGATGCACGAGACGTGGCTGGCCGACCTCGGCTGCCGGTTTGCCGCGACCGCCGCCGAGGCCCTCGGCCGGCGTCAGACCCCCGTGGCCCCGCGCACCCGCTGGATGGTGCGGGCGTTCTTCTGACCGCCGGTGCCGAACGTGTTGCCCACGGCCGCGCTGCCGGTGTTGATGCCTTCCACGAAGATCGCGGCAGCCGTGTTGCGGGTGAACAGGTTGTTCGCCAGCCGGAGGTTCCGGGCGTTGATGAAGGCGAAGCCGTAGTTGTTCTGCGTGAAGGTGTTGCCCTCGACGACCGTGCCGCTGCTATCGCCCTGCGCGCGGATACCGGTGCCGGCGAACGTCGAGCCGGGCACCGACCGGTTGCCGGCGAACGTGTTGCCGCGGCCCACCGCGCCGACGGCGAGATTGCGGGCGTTCACGAGGAGGGCACCGCGAATGCCGCCCGAGAACCGGCTCGACAGGATCGAGCTGCCGGCCAGGTTGCCCGTGGCATAGAGCCCCATCGACTCCCGGGTGTTGAGGCCCGTCACCCGGACCCCGTCGACGAGCACGCCGGGCGAGTTGTCGAGCCGGACGCCGAAGTTGCGGAAGCCCTGGAGCGCGACGTTCTTGAGCTGGCTGCCCGCGGAGCCCGCCGCGAAGGTGATGCCATTGGCCACCCGCCGGTTGCCCGAAATCGTCACCCGGTTGCCGCCGTCGATCACGAGGCTGGTCGTGATCTCGGGCAACGGCGACCCGAGCACGAACGTGGCCGGGGCGTTGCCGAACTCGACGATGCCCGCGACCCCCGTGGCATTGGCCTGGCCGATCACGTCGCGGAGCGAGCCCGTGCCGGAGTCGGCCGTGCCCACGAGGCCCCAGCGGATTGGCTTGGTCGCCGTGACGCCGTCTTCGGCCGCGAGCACGCGGCCGCCAGGCACCCGGATCTGGCCACTGGCGTCGAGCGAGAGCGTGCCTCCGGCCATGATGCCGGGATCACCGACGACGAGGTCACCGATGCCCCGCAGCCGCACGGTGCCGGAAAATGTGATCACCGCCACGCTGGCCGCCTCGACGGCGATCGGATTCGTCACGCCGATGCCATTGCCGCCCAGGAAGCCAACCAGGCCGCCGGGCGCATGGATCGCGTTGCCGGCACCACCATCGACGGAACCGCCCAACGAGACGAAGATCACGGGCCCCGCCGAGGAGACAGCGGCGTTGATCAGGATCGTGCTCATGAACGCCCTGCCCTGAATCGGCCCCAACGGGGCGGCCACCGTGCCCACGTTGCCACCCAGGGTGATCCCCAGGTCGCTGGCGACGAGTTGGAGCCTGCGGCCGGCGCCGGTGATCGTGGAATCGAACCGCTGGCCGCCGCCTTCGAAGACGACGTCACTGCCGAGCGTCACCGCCCCCTGGTAGGTCTGGAGCGCCGTCGTCTGGACCGCCGTGGAGTTGACGGTCGCCGTGCCCGTGACCAAAAGCGACGTCAGGCCGGCGACCGGATCGACCAGCACATCTTCGTCGATCACCGAGCCCGGCTGGTCGCCGAACACCGCGTTGCCCGCGATCACGAGCTCGTGGCCGCCGCCGACCAGCCCCTCGAGTAGCGACACCGTCGCCCCCTCGAGCCGGGTCTGGGGCGGCGGCAGCACCGACAATTCGAGATCCGCCGCCTCCTCATCCTCGGCCGGGAGCAGCACCTCGAGATCGAAGGCATCCACAGCCAACACATCCGGCCTCACCGAGACCGAGACCGGCGCCGGCACCGAGTCGTCGAACGCGACGCCATCGGCGTATGTCTGGGTGCCGGTGGTCTTCACCAGCGAACCCATCACGAAGGTCGTGCCGCCCGAGTCGGTGGCGAGGCTGGCCAGCGGAGTCGTACCGCCCACGGCGCCGGCGAACGTCGTCGTGCCGCTCGTGTTGACCACGAGCGCGTAGGCCCCATCGACGGTCTCGGCGAACACGATCTCATCGCCCCCGGCGGCGATCGCGGGCACCAGGCCGACGCCGCCGGCCGTGAGGGTGGCATTGGCACCGAGCTTCACCGCGTCGTTGTAGAACTGCCCCCAGGCCATCAGCGCCCCGTCGTCATTACCGACCACCACCACGGGCGCCGCCGTCGTGATGCTGCCGCCGGAAATCCTGGTCGTGCCGCCCGCGTCGGTCGACAGGGCCGCCAGCGGCGTGATCCCGCCCACCGCCCCGCCGAACGTCGTCACCCCGCTCGAGTTGGCCGACAGGGCCCGGGCACCGTTCACCGCGCCGGCGAACGTGAGGAGCCCCGAGCCGGTCGCCACCCGCACGTCGGTGAGGAGCGAGGCTGCGCCGAACGTCGCGGCGGCGTTCGTCGTCGCGATCGTCCCGGCAAGCTCCGTGAGCGTGGGAGCCGTGCTCGTGAGCCCGCCGACGAAGGTGGCCGAGTCGGTCGCGGCATTGCCGAGCGTCACCGTGCCGGTGTTCGCGAACGTGACCGGCGCGGTGATGGTCGAACTCGCTCCGGTGAGCACCACGTCGTAGGCCGCCGTGTCGGCCGTGGCCGTGACCAAGCCGCCGAGGGTTGCGTCGCCGAGGAACCTGACACGGCTGCCTTGGCCCGCCTGGATCGTGATCGTGCCGCCGCTCGTGGCCGCGCCGGTATAGGTCTGGTTGCCGGTCGTCCGCAGCGTGATGCCGCCTGTCAGGCTCGATGTGCCGGATACCCACAGGCTCCCCAAAGCGGTCACCGCGCCGATGGAGCCGGAGGCCGAGAGATGGCCCCCGATCGTGAGCGACTCCTGGCCCGACGTCGTGCCATCGACGGCATCGGCGAACGAGACCGTGCCCCAAGCCGGTTCGTCGTGGAGGTCAAGCAAGATACCGTCCGTGAGCGTGACCGCGTGGTTGAAGTCAACGTCGCCGCCGGCAGTCTGAACGTCGCCAGCCGTGGAAATGCCCGACGGGGCCGACAGCGTGACCGCCGTGCCGCTGGCCGCCGCCGAGACGATGTCGCCTGCGGCGGTGATCGTGAGGGTGGTGCCCGCCGTGACGTCGAGCGACTGCAGGACGACGACGCCGTCGAGTTGGGCCCGCGGCGCGACCGCGGCAACCGTGCCGATCGTGAGGTCGTCGGTGTCCTGGAACGTGATCTTGCCCGAGTTGGCGGCGAGTGTGGCGATGTCGTTGGTGGCGAGCGCGAGCGACCACTCCGTGCCCACGCCCTCGAGACCGAGGCCGCCGGCCAGGATCGGCCGCGATTGGGTCACCGTCGAGGCCGGCGCCGCCGACACCGTCAGGAGCCGGACGGTGCCCGTGCCCGCCTTGATGCCCGTCACCGTGACCGTCTGCTGGACGTCCCGCTCGTCGTCGATCGTCGTGACCTGACTGATCGCGTAGCCGGAATCCTCGCGGAAAAGGAGATCGTCGTTCGTGGTCTCCGCGGCCAGGAACAACACGGCGTTGCCCGAGTCGGTCAGCGTGACGCCGCCATCGGCCAGGATGGCGAGTTGCGGGCTGGTGATCGCGGCCGCCGTGCCCCCCTGGGCGATCGTGCCGCCGGCCGTCGTGGTGAGCGAGACCGTTTGCGCGGCCCAGATGGGCGCGTCGATCTGGATCGTGCCGGCCGACGTGAGCCGTACCCAGCTGTTCCGCTCCCCTTCGGTTTGGTTGATCGGCGCCGAAACCGTGATCCGGCCCCCGCCCGACCCGGTTCCCCGGGCCACGAGATCGAGGTAGGCGGCCAGCGACGTGACGTCCACCGGCTGCACGACGTCGATCGTGCCGCCCACGATCGTGGTCGTGTTGAGGATCTGCGAGAAGCCACCGTACTGGGAGCCGATCGAACCGATCCGCACGGCGCCCGTGCCGGCGGCCTCGTCGCCGAACACCACCCGCTTCCAGCCCGGCTGGATCGCGAGGATGTCGGCATCGGTGATGTTGACACCGGCCGGAATCCCGGGAGGCGAGGCGATCGTCAGGGCCCGCGACGTCGTCCGGGGCTTGACCACGAGCGTGGCGTCTGTCGCGGCGGCATCGGCGCCGAGGCTGGCCATCGAGAAGTTGATCTGGTCGGTCGTGAAGGTGACATCGCCGTCCGCGGCCGCCCCGGTGGTGATGAAGTCGGCCTGGACCTGCACGAGCGTGGTGCTCGTGATCGAGGCCGCCCCCACCGAGACGTCGCCGGCGAAGCGGGTGGTGCCCGTCGAGTTGGCGATCGTGAGGGTGCCCCCGACGGTCAGCATCCCGGCGAAGGTCACGCCGGTCGCGTCGGTGATCGTCAGGTCACCGCCGACCGTGACGTTGCCCGAAAACAGGACCATCGTGGCCGCGTCGATCACGAGGTCGCCGTCGACGACGACCGTCGAACCGATCGTGAAACTGCCCGCCTTCGTGACCCGCAGGTCACCCGTCAGCGAGACGGCCTGCTGGAGATTCACCGGCTGGGCCGTCGCGCTCGTGAGCGTGAGGTCGTCGGGCCGTTGGACACCGCCAATGGCACCCGTGACCGTGATGGAGCTGTTTGCGACGATCGCGAGATCCTCGTTCAACTGGCCCGCGGTGCCGTCGATCCGGCCCCGGCTGTTGCCGAAGATCTGGACGTAGCCGCCCGTGGCCATGATCGTGCCACCGCCGTCAGCCACGACCACGTTGTCGTCGATCTCGACGGTGCCGCCCGTGATGCTCGGCGGCACGCTGACCGTGAGCAGGGCCCGGGGCTCGAGCCGCTCACCGGCCACGACGCTGCCGCGGCACCGGCGGCGAACCGGACGCCCGGCGCCCGTCACCCGCTTGGAAAACAACTGCGTGAACGTGTTCATACGCCCCTCGATCCTCGTGCCCTTGTGATGTTGACCTTGTTGGCATTCGCCCCGGTTCCGAAGACCGTGCCGATGTTCGCACTGCCCGTGTTGTCACCGACCACCAGGATGCCGGTGATCCTGCTGGCATTGATCCGGTTGGCTTCCACCGGCCGGCGGCCGCCGAAGACGACGCCGCGGGCATTGACGAAGGCCATTCCGTAGTTGTTGCCGGTGATCACGTTCGACTTGATGGTCGTGCCCGCCAGGTTGCCCTGGACGCGGATGCCGGTGCCGGCGAAGTCGCTGCCGCGGACCGACGCCGAGCCGATCAGCCGATTGCCGCGGCCGATCTCCCCGAAGGCGAGATTGCGGGCGTTGTCGAGCAGGGCGCCCCGGAGACCGCCGCGGAACACGCTGCTGACCACGCTCGTGCCGGCCAGGTCGCCGGTGGCGTAGAGGCCCATCGACGACAGGGTGTTGAGGCTCGTGACCGTGTTGCCGTCGAACACCAGGCCCGTCGCCCCGTCGAGCACGACGCCGAAGCCGGTGTTGCCGGTGAACGTGCTGCCTGCCACGCGGCTGCCGGCGAGACCGCCCGTGGCCCGCAGGCCGGTGCCGGACGCCTGGATCACGACCCCCTGCACGAGCGTGCCCGCCGAGCCGTCGAGCACGACGCCGGCGCCGGCGAAGCTGCGGAGGGTGACCGCCCGCAGGGTGCTGCCGGCCGAGCCGGAGCCGAACACGAGGCCGTTGCCCGGGGCCGCGGCCCCGTCGATCACGACCCCGGCAACGGTGCCGTCGATCGTCAGCCGGGTCGTGACCCGCGGCAGGTCGCTCGCCGGGCGGAAGACGTTGCTCGTGCCCGTGAACTCGAGCACACCATCGACGGCCGCGACGTTCGCATTCGACATCACCTGTCGCAGCGAGCCGGAGCCCGTGTCGGCCGTGCCCAGCACCGACCAGCGGACCGGCTTGCCGGCCGTCACGCCGCGGCCGGCGACGATCCTGCCGCCATCAGGCACGCGGATCCTGGCCGAGGCGTCGATCGCGATCGCGCCCGGGGCCGAGAGGCCCGCCGCCCCGATCGCGAGGTCACCGACGCCGACGATGGCGATGTCGCCGCTGCCGGTCACCTGCGCCGTGACCTCGGCGGCGGCGATCCGGATCGGTGCGGCCGGCGGGGCCAGCGGGGTCGTGGAACTCCCGACGCCCGTCGCCGCGATGAAGGAGACGTCGCGACTCGCCGCCTGGAAGACCGTGCCGGTGCCGGCCACGATCGCGCCGCTGTCGGAGCGGAAGAACGTGTCGGCCCAGAGATTCACGACGTCGTCCCGCCAGGCCTGGTTGCCCGTCGTGCGAACGAGGCCGCCGAAGACCTGCGAGGTGCCGCCCGCGTTGGTCGCGAGGCTCGCGAGGGGCACCACACCGCCGACCGGAGCGTTGAACGTGGTCGCGCCCGTCGTGTTGGCGGCCAGCAGGAACGGCCCGTCGATCGTCTTGGCGAAGCTGATGGCCCCGGCGGCGGCGTTGAGAATGGTGTTCGCGCCCAGCACGACCGTGTCGTTGAACACCTGTCCGCCGAGGCCACTGGTGCGGAGCGAGCCGCCGGCGAGGGTCGTCGTGCCCAGGGAGTCGGTCATCAGGCTGACCAGGGCCGCCACACTCCCGACGTCGTCCCCGAACGTGGTCATGCCGGAGGAGTTGGCCGTCAGGGGGAAGAGTCCGTCGACCGTGCTGCCGAATGTGATCGCTCCGGAGGCGGCGTCGATGACCGTCGTGGCGCCGAGTTCGAAGGCATCGTCGTAGACCTGTCCGGCGGCGGCAGTGGTCCGAATGGAGCCGCCGTTGATCGCCGTCGTGCCGCCGCCCGTGGTCAGCAGGCTGGCCAGCGGCGTGGTGCCGCCCACCGCCGCGGCAAAGGTCGTATCGCCGGTGGCGTTCACGACGAGCCGACTCGCACCGTTGACCGTGCCGGCGAACGTCGCGCGGCCCGTTCCGGTGGAAACGGTGGTGTCGGCCGCGAGCACGATGCCCGCGTTCGGGCTCGTGCGGCCGAACGTGGCAGCGGCGTTCGTGGTGCGGATCGTGCCGGCGAGGTTGGTCGCGGACGGGGCGGTGCTCGTCAGGCCACCGACGAAGTGGAGGTCGTCGGTCGCCGCGTCGCCGAGCGTCACGCTGCCCGTGTTCGCGAAGGTCACCGCGCTGGTGATCGCGACGGTCGAGCCCGTGAGCCGCACGTCGTAGGCCGCCGTGTCGGCCGTGGAAGTGATCAGGCCGCCGAGGACGACGTCGCCGAGGAACCGGACGGTCGAACCGGCACCCGCCTGCACCGTGAGCGCGCCACCGCTCGACGCCTCGCCCGAGAACGTCTGGTCGCCCGTCGTGCGGACCGTGGAGCCGGCGGCGAGCGCGGTGTCGCCCGACACCGAGAGGCTCTCCAGGGCCGTGCCCGCACCGATCGCTCCGGCCGCGTAGAGATGGCCGATCACCGTGAGCGACTGCTGGCCGGAAGTCGTGCCATCGACGCCCGCCATGATGTCAACGCGGGCGACGAGACCGGCATCGACGACATCGATGACCACGTCGGCGGCCAGCGTGACGGCGTTGTTGAGTTGGACGAAGCCACCGGCCGAGGTGATCGGGCCGGTGAGCGTCAGGCCGCCCGGGGCATACAGGTCGATCACCGTACCGACCTGCCGCGAGGCGAGGAGGGTGCCCACCGTGAGCTGCGCGGCGTCCACGACCGTCAGGCTGCCCGTGTCGGCCGAGAGCGTGCCGATGGTGTTGGCCCCGGTGAGCGTCCAGATGCCGCCGGCGCCCTGCAGGTCGAGCTTGCCGGCGGCGATCGGCTGCGTCTGCGTGACGGTGCCCGACGAGACGAGCGTCGCGGTGGCGGTGCCGACCGTGATGCCGCTCACGCCGTCCACCGTCCCGATTGCATAGCCCGAGAGCTCGCGGACGAGCACGTCGTCGTTCGTCGTCGCCACCGCGAGTGTGTCGAAGGCGTTGCCGACCGCGCCGAGCGACACCGCCCCGCCCGCCGAGACCCGCAGGCCCGAGGTCGTGATCGGGGCCACGGCCGACTGGGCGGTGGTCGTGCCCGAGACGAGGCTCACGGTCTGCGTCGACCAGATCGGCGCGTTGATCGCGATGCCCTGCGCCGCCTCCAGCCGCAGCCAGGCGTTCCGCTCGGCGGCCGTCTGGTTCACGGCGGCGTTGATCGTCACGCCACCCGTGCGGCCGACGAACTTGAGATACGAAGCCGTCCCGGCGACGTCGACCTTCTGGGCGACCGTCACCGAGCCACCCACGATCGTGGTGGCGTTGCGGATCCAGGAGTTGCGGCTGCCCTGCTGGGCGCCGATCGAGCCGATGGTCACGGCCCCTGTGCCGGCGGCCACGTCACCGATCACCACCGCTGCCCAGCCCGGGGCGATCGCCGCGAGGTCCGTGTCGGAAATGTCGAGCGAGCCGGTGGTCGTGCCCGTCGGCGTGCCGACGCGGATCGGCCGAGACGCGGTGAAGGGCTTCACGACGAGCGTTCCCGTGGCCGGGCCCACCACCGAGGCCATGCCGCCGCGGAGCTCGACCTCGTTGGCCGTGAGCGTGACGTCGCGCGAGGCGGCCAGGCCCCCGAGGAACTCGATCCCGGTCGCCGCCGTGACGCTCAGGTCGGCGGCGGCGGTCACGCGGCCCTGGAACCGGACAGTGCCGTTCACTCCGACGATCGAGAGCGTGCCGCCGACGGAGAGCGTGCCGCCGAACGTGACTCCCGTGGCCCCGGTGATCACGAGGTCGCCACCGACGGACACGTTCGAGCCGAAGGCCACCATGGAGGAAGCGTCGATCATGAGGTCGCCGGCCACGTCCACCACGCCGCCGATCGTGACCGCGCCACCGGTCACGTCGAGCGTGCCGGTCAGGCTCACCGACCGATCCAGCACCACCGCGCCGCGGGTGGCGCTCGTGACCGTCAGATCGTCGAGCTTCCAGCGGCTGCCGATCGCCCCGGTGACCGTCACGGTCGTCTGGGCCGCCAGCGTCAGGTCTTCGTCGTCGCCGACGTCGGTGCCCGTCGGTTCGCCGTCGATCATGCCCTTGCCGGTGCCGAAGATCACGATCTCGCCGGTCGTGGCCGTGGCCGAGCCGTCCACGCCCGCGTGGACGATCACGTTGTCGTCGATCGAGATCGAAGAGCCCGTGAGGATCGGGTTGGCCCCGTCGAAGTGGAAGGTGTTGCCCGAGCCCACGATCGAGACCGGGCCGCTCGTCTGGAAGCTCGCCACGTCGAGCGTGCCGCCGGCCCGCGGTGCCCGCAGCACGACGGCGCCGTTGAAGGCCGCCTCGGGGGAGTGGATCAGGTGCTGGCCCTCGATCCGGCCGATCACCACCTGGGCGAAGCTCCGGGCGAACTTGTCGACCTCGTCGGAATCGAGCGTGAAGTCGTAGGGAGCAGCGACCTCGATGAACGGCGCCTTGGCGTAGTTCTTGCCCGCGTTCGTGACCACGAACTCCTTGACGGCGAACCGGCCCGTGACCGGGTCGGGATGGGCGGTGTCGAGCACGGCCTGCACGAGCGCTTGGCCCGGCGAGGGGAGCGAAACGGTCGGTGCGGTCACGTAGCCCGACCCCGCGTTCGTGATCGTGAAGCCCGTGATCACTCCGTCTTCCCCGACGATCGCCACCGCGCCGGCAATGTTGCTCGGGGAGCCTGCGACGCCGCCTCCGCTGAAGGTGACGATGGGCGGATTGTCGGGATCGTAGTTCGTGCCTCCATAGATCACGTCGATCGCGGTCACCGCGCCCGCCGTGATCACGGCCGAGGCATAGGCCCGCTGGCCGGCCGGATCGACGATCACCAGCGGCGCGGTCGTGTAGCCGCGGCCGCCCCAGAACTTCGTGGCGTCGAAGCCGGTGAGCCGGCCGTTGGTGATCACTCCCTCGATCCGGGCCCGCGTGCCGGCCAGGCCGATCTCCGCGTTCATCCGCACGGGCTGGAGCGTGATCGTGCCCGAGCCGCCGCTCGCGTTGAGATCGACATTGACCTCAATGTCGTCGGCCGTGAGCTTGACGTCGCCGGAGCCGACGGCGATGTCGCCCCCCTCGTAGATGATCCGGCCCGTGGCGGGATCGCGGTCGTAGATCGGAATCGTCTTGGCGGCATCCTGCCAGAGCGGCCGGCCCTCCTCGTCGAGCGCCTGCCGCGGCGCACCGAGTTCGAGCGCGCCGCCGAACGTCGTGATCGAGACGTCGCCGTTGACGGTGGTGATACCCGAGACCGACTGATCCTTGCCGATCCGGATGCCGTCCTTCTCCAGGATGTGGACGCCGCCGGCGGTGGTCACCTGGGCGACGAACTTCTCGACGTCGCTCTTGATCGGCTTGAGCGGGTCGCCCACGCCCGCACCGGCCACGGCCACGAGCGTGCCGCCGAGGGCTCGGATGTGGACCCGGTTCATCGGGGTGACGCCGTCGGCGCTCAGGCCGCTGCCGACGCCGTTGGGAGAGTTGACGATCCGGCCGAAGCCGTTGGGCTTGATGGTGACGCGGGGCGGCTGGCCGTAGCCGTCGCCCGGATAGGTGACCCGGAGCCCCTGAATCGAGCCGTCCTGGGCGTAGGCATCCACGACCGCCGTCGCCAGCCCCTCGATCTCGATCAGCGGGGGCAGTTCGGCCGAGTAGCCGCTCCCGCCGCTGACCCGCGTGAAGCCGGTCACGCGGCCATCGGCGTCAAGCAGGGCCGTGAACTCGGCCCCGATGCCGACGCTCACGCCCGGGTAGGTCACCGGGCTGACGATGTCGTCGAGGCCGACCATGCCGCGGTAGCGGAAGTCGCCGTCGATCCAGTCGATCGTGCGGGACCCCTGCGGCGTCCCCAGCCGGGTGTCGGTCGGGAAGAACACCTCGCCCGACGTCGTCACGGCTCCCGTGTCGGCAAACAGCAGCACGCGGCCGCGGCCGTTGCCCGCCCCGAAGCTTGTGTAGCCGTTGGGGAGCGACGAGGTGATCAAGGCGTCGATCTGGATGCTCGCCGGGGGCGGCACGACCACGACCGGTGCGGGGCTCGCGTAGTAGCCGCTGCCGGGGGCAAGCCGCGTAAAGCCGGACAGGCCGCCGCCGTTGCCGGCGAGCGTGGCCGCGAACCGGGCACCCGTGCCGGGCGTGACGCCGTCGGCCCCCACGGTAATCGACGGCGTGAAGAAGTAGTTGTCACCCGCGTTCGCGAGCGTCAGGCTCGCCACGCCGCCCGCCGACACGACCGCGCTGGCCGTGGCTCGATTCGCCGCGGCGTTGAGGTCGCCCTCACCGGTGTTCGTGCCGTCGCCGGTGACTCGGAGCTTCACGTCGCCGCTGTTGACGGCGTGGATCGGGTGCTGCACCTGGAAGCCGTGATCGGTCGTGATCGCGACGGTGTCGGCCACGATTCGGGCGTTCTGGACCATCCGGCTGGCGTTGACCGTGAGGGTCTGGAAGAGGTTGACCCTCGCCATCAGGTCGAGCACGCCCTCCGGCATGTTCACGGTGACGGAATCGATCTCGCTCTGGTCGAGGCCCACCGGCCGCGCGGCGTCGCCCCATCCCACGAACCGCACCACCGGCCCCCGGCCCGTGCCCGCGATCGAATACTCGTAGATCGTCCTCTGGCCCGCGAAACTCGTTTGGTCGTCGAGCGAGGCGGTTCCGGGCACGTTCCGCGTGATGACGAGCTTGTCGCCGAGACTGCGGGGCGCCACGAAGGTGACCCGCGGATCCGTGTAGCCCTTGCCACCGTCGATGACCTGGATCGACACCACCCGACCCAGCTCGTCGAGCACGGCCACCGCCTGCGCTCCGGAGCCGGTCGGATCGACGATCATCACCTGGGGCGGCAGCTGGTACCCTGCGCCAGCCGACGCCACGGCGATCGATTCGATCTCGTTGCACGTCCCGCAGCGGGTCACCGTGCCCGCCACGGCCGGCGTGATCGCCTGCACGTCGTCGATCACGATGCCGTCACCCGCCACGTTGGCGACGCTGTCGAGCGTGAAGTCGTAGAGGTCGTCGCCCTGGCCGCCGCGGAGCAGCAGGCCGTTCATGTTGCTTCCGGCCCGGCTGGCGTTGCGCGTCCGCAGGTTGCGGGCGGTGAAGCTGTCGGCCTGGGTCGAGCCGCGAATCTCCGTGGCCCCGCCCACGTTGAACGTGAGCACGTTCTTCTCACCCGCCGTGGCCTTGCCGTCGGCGCTGGCGGCAAGAATCCCGTCGAGCAGGAACTCGATCGCCGAGGCGACCTGCGTGAAGTCGAGCAGGTTCTGCAGGGCCGTGGCGGCCAGGGCGGCCGTGTCGAGACCGTAATCCTCCGCCATGACGATCGTGGAGGTGCTGCCGGCCCGGGTCGTGATCGAGTCGTTGCCCTCGCCCGCCTCGATCCGCACGATCCCGGTGCCGCCGGTGAGCGAGTCGTTGCCGACACCGCCGAGGAGGTGGATCAGGCCGGCCCCGACCACCGTGATGGTGTCGTTGCCGTCCTCGCCCTCGAGCCGGCTCTCGGTCGTGGCATGGCCCGAGCCGAGGATCAGCGTGTCGTTGCCGTCGCCACCCTTGAAGGTCACGGGGAGTCCGTTCAACCCCGAAGCGTCGAGCGAATCGTCGCCGATGCCGCCCTCGAAGAGCACCCGCTGCACGCCGGAGTAGGTGCGCACCCGGCTGCCCGAGTAGTTGATGTACTTGACGTGAACGGTGCCCGAGCCCACCGAGTCGTTCCAGATCACATACGACTCGGCCCCATCCTTGGCCTTGAGAGGATCCTGGTTGCTGACCCGCTTGGGAGCCGCCTCGCCCACGTGCAGGAGGAGCGTGCCGGGGAGCTGCTCGACCCCCTCGCTGCCGTCCACCACGCTGCCGTAGAGCGGCGTGCCGTCGCTCCCCTGGTGCACGAGGTTGAAGAGCGTGATCCGGGCGAAGTCCTTGCCCCCCTTGATCAGGCCGAAGCCGACGTCGTAGTAGTATCGCGCATAGGCTTCGCCGCGGAGCGACAGGTCGAAGAGGTCCAGCGGGTTGCCCGTGTCGACCACCAGGCCGATCGCCTCGGTGAGCCGCAGCTTGCCGTCGTTGTTGGGGTCGTTGAGGTTGACCTCGCCCACGACCCGCACGCCCCCCTCGACGCCCGCCTTAACGGCGACGAGATCGACGCCGCCATAGAGGCCGAACGAGACGATCGCCTGGAACTCGGGCACGTCGGCGCCCGTGCCGTCGGCATTGGCCCGATCGGAAACGTAGAAGCCCTGGGCGATGTCGACCGCGTCGCCCGACACCCTGTACTGGTTGATGCCGTAGGTGTCGAAGCCGAAGGCCAGGTTCGAGTTCATCTCGAACGCGGCCCGCAGTCCCACCTCGAAGCAGACGATCCGGACGAGCGGGATGGTCTTCTCGAAGGAGTAGTTCAGCTTCGGCAGCTGGTAGGTGACGAGGGTCGCCGTCTTCCCCATCATCAGGTTGAAGAGCGTGAGCGGGTCGTCGATGATCGGCACCCGGATGCCGCCACGATCCTGGGCATTGTTCGACGTGTAGGCCGATTGGCGGTTCTTCTGGGTCGACGAATCGGGGTTCATGGCCGCCAGGGCCTGCAGCGAGGCCTCCGCGTCGCGGTCGGCCTGGGTGTAGTTGTTGGTGTTGATGCCGAGCGCCACGTTGTCGTACTGCAGGGAGCCGTACTTGTAGTCCCCCTTGTCGGGATCGGCGACCTTCGGGAGCCAGAACCGGCCCATCGGGATCTGGACGTTGACGCCCGCCGGCAGGGCCGCGATCTGGGCCACGAGGTTGTCGATCGCCGTGACCGTGTCGATCACGCCGCGGATGCCCTGGGCCTTCGGCCCGCCGAACTTTTCGAGCAGGTCCACGACCCGGATCGAGGTGCCCGCGATGTCGGACAGCACCGGCACCGGTGAGTTGAGGAACGTGAGGATCGGCCGGATCTGCGCCAGGTACGGTTCGGCCTTGTCGACGGTGGGCTTGAGGAACTTCGTCAGGAAACTGCCGACGTCGAGCCGGATGTTGCTGAAGCCGATCTCGGGCCTGAGGTCCATCTCCTTGACGAGCGGCGAGGCCGGATCGATGCCCTTGTCACCGCCGGGAGCCTGGCTGGACGTCTGCGTGGTTCCCTCCTCCTCCTGCACCCGCTTGACGAGGCTGACGTCGGGTTCGTCGCCCGATCCGGAGCCCGAGGTGAGGATGCCCGGATTCGTCTGCAGATCGACGGCTGCCTGCTTCGCCTTGTCGATCTTGGCCCGGGCCGCCCGGGTGCTGCAGTCGAGGTTGAAGTCGGCGTAGATCCTGGGGATCACGAGGTTCGGACTCGATGCCGTGTCGCCGACGGAGAGTTCCATCGTCAGGTTGGCGACGGCGTCGGCGTGGGCGTCGACCGTGAAGATGTTCTTGGCGCCGGCCAACCGCAGTTCGGTGAACGTGATGCGACCGGGCGAGGCGTCGGCGTTGATGTCGCGGATCGGTTCCCAGCCGTCATCGCCGCTGATGCCGGTGAGCGTGGCCGGGGTGCCGTAGGAGACGAAGGTGCCGGTGCGTTCGACCTTGCGGCTGACGACCCCGTCGCTTTCCTTCAGCCGCGCGAACTCGACCTGATACCACTTCGGCTTGGCCGAGGCCGCCAACTGGAATCGGAAGCCGGGCTGCGCGAGGTTGTAGCTCTGGCCGGCGCCCGTGAGGGCGTTGGGGAGCCCCACCTCGCCCATGATCGCGTTGCCGAGCGCCTGCGTGAGCTGCGCAGCGCGGATCGCCGGGCCGCTCAGGATGCCGTCCTCCCGCCGGAGCTTCACCAGGTAGTTGACGAAGTCGTACTCGATGTTGATGTCGATGTCCCGCGTCAGCGGCTGATCAACCCACTTGGCCAAGAGCGGCAGCGTGACGTAGGGCACATAGGGCCTGAGCCGGCCGATGTCCACGCCGATGACCGGGAGCGCTTCCCGCACTGAAACCATCGTCCGCTCGAAAATCAGTGGTGTCGTGCCGAGCGTCACCGTGCCGGTGGTGTCGATCAGGTTCCAGCCGGTGTCCTTGTTCGACCGGCCTTCGGCGACCAGCACGAACATCGGCTTGCCGGCGAAGTCGAGGTTGTCGTTGGCGTCGAACGACCGGCTCCAGGCGCCCGGCGACACGGTATAGACGCCGTTCTGTTGCGGAATCGCCTGGTTCTTCACCAGCACCCGGTCGCCCACCTTGACCTGAACGCCGTCGATGATCCCCATGCCGGAGAGCCCGACATTCGCGCCGGTCGCCACGCGGACGGGGATGTCCAGGGCCTCGTACTTGGCCGGTGGGGCGACCTTGAGCTTGAGGTCGTAATACTCCTTGGCGTACACGCCCGGGATGTCGCTCTCCTTCCAAAACCCGGGCACAAGGTGCGCCAGGCCCGGCTTGGCGATGGCGCCGGAATCGCCGGGCACGTCCTGGCCCTTCGCATCGACCACGCGCCGCATGTCCGGCGCCGGGGCGCTGGCGTCCACCCGGGTGCTGTTCTTCCCGGCCGACGCGCTCGGATCGACCATGTTGAGGCCGACCGCCGCCGTGAACCGTGTGGGCAGTTCGTTGTTGCGGTTGACCCCGGTCTCCACGTCGTCCCGCTGGGCGGCGGTGGTCTGCGGGCCCTGGCTGCCGTCGTAGTAGTATTGCGAATCGACGTCGGTGAAGCCCGACAGGCCGCGGCGAATCTTGTCGGTGGCCGCCAGTCGCAGGAAGAACAGGCTGCCCGACAGCTGGGCCGGGGCCATCGCGGTGACCTCGATCAGCGTGTGCGCATAGGGCGAGGCCTGGGGCACGTAACGGCCCTGATCGTTGAGTTCCGCGGGCACGTAGTCGCCGTTGCCCGTGCGGGTGCCCACGACCCACCAGACCGGCTCGTTGAGCGTGGTGGCCGAGGGCGGGTGGCCACAGCCGCAAGGGTCGAAGACGGCGGGGTTGGTGGGGACGAACCCCGTCACGTCGGCCGCGAACTTGTTGACCGCGATCGCCCGATAGGGCTGGCCGGTGGTGGCGTCGATCACGTCGCGGTCGTCGGTAGTCACCGCCGTGTCCATCGTGTCGACGATCTTCCAATAGCCGCCGCTCGCGTCCCACCGCTGGGTGTAGTGCTTCGAAGCGCCCGTGAGCGTGGCGTCGAACCGGAGCTGGGCCTCGAACTGGCCGGACGAGCCGCTGAAGTTGCCGGTGCTGCTGGCGTCGCCGGTGCTGTCCACCTTGAGATAGAAGCCGTCGGTCAGGCTGTATCCGAAGCCGAGCAGCATCTCCCAGCCCACCTGGAGCCGCAGGCCGCCGTCGAACGCCGCGCCGATACCGATGCTCTCGAGCGCGTCGAGTTGGAAGCCCAGGTCGATGCCGGTGTCGTACACCTTCTGGCCGAGCCGGAACACGATCTCGAAGGCGTCGGCCCCGCGGACGTTCTTGGCGAGCACGTTCCGCTTCTTGTCCATGAATACGACGCCGATGTCCTCCGGCCGGGTGGCCGAGGTCATCGAGTCGAGCGAGCGATCCATGCTGATCGGGTCATACTTCAGCAGGATGTTGGCGTACTTGGGGCCGAGGTACTCGAACACCCCCTGCCGCATGACGTCAAAGATGCCCTCACCGGAGCCCCGCATGCGGTTTCGCATATCGAGCAGCCAGCCGGTGCGCCAGCCGAAGATGCTGCTCACCGCCCCGCCCAGGCCGATCGAATCGCCGCCTCCGAACGGCAGCGCGATCTTGTCGATGCCTTTGAGCGCGCTCTCCACACCGCCGATGATGGCGTTGAGCTTGTCGAGGATCAAGCTGGGGTCGCGGACCATGTCGAGCAGCGTCTCCTCCGCCCCGAGCAGATTGCGGGAGTTTTCCAGCTCCGGGGCGAAGGCAAAGAGCACGCCGCCGAGATCGGCAGCCGCGAGGTTCAGCCGTTCCCGCCAGGTGGTAAGCGAGACGCCATCGGCGTCGACCGGCTGGTTCCGAGACAGCAGCCCCGTGATCGCGGTCTGCGCCGCCTCCATCCGACCGCGAGCGTCGAGGTAGCCCGCGAGGTCCGGCATCGCGAGGTAGAAGCTCGCGGGGTGGTCCTGGATGAAACCGAAGACGCCGCTCTCCTGGGCCTCGGTGGCGCTCGCCTGCGTGAGCGTGCCCGGGGCGAAGTTCTCGAAGATCGGCATCTTGACCGTGACCGCGCCGCTGAACCCCGCGCGGTAGTTGGCCACGTCGCGGGCGGCCAACTGGCCAGCACCGGGCTCGATGTGAAACAGCGACGAGGCCGGCGTGCCGGCCGGGCCGGCGAGGGTCACGACGAGCGAGCCGTTTTGCAGCCGGGCCACGCCGTCGTGGACGTCGAGCCCGGACTTCGCCGGAAACTCGAGCTTCTGCCCGTTGACGCTGAAGCCGATCGTGAACGACGTGCCGTTCGTGAGGCCGCGATTGGTCGAGCCGTCGTGACCGTAGAGGAAGGTCTTGCCGGTCGTGAGGTCGTAGCCCACGGAAAGGACACTGGTGGCGTTGATGGCCACGCTCAGCGGCGTCTTCGACTCGCCGTCGGTGAGCGCGTCGATGCCCTTGGGCAGCACGCGGCCGAGCTGCTCGTAATACGTGTAGAGATCCACGTCGAAGGCGATCGTCGTGGCCTTGCTCGCCCGGTAGGTGAAGTCGATTCGATAGGCCTTGCGGACCGAGTCGTAGGTGATCCGGAGATCCGTCGAGGGCAAGCCGAGCGACGTCTCGAGGGCCCGCTCCAGCTCCTGGGGCGTGGAGGCGGACAGCTTGCCGAAGGCTGAGATTCGCCCCGCGAGGCCCGCGTCGAGCTCGATCAGGTCGCGAAGCGACTGATTCAACAGCGGCAGTTCCGTGGCGTTGAACTCCTTCAGATCACGCTCGATCGTGTCGAACACGCGGGAGGCCTGGGTGAGCGCCGAGGCGATGTTCGGCACGCTCAAGCCCGCCTGGTAGCCGATCTCGCCGAGGTCGGCCGTCGGCGGCAGCGTCACGATCGCGTAGTTCGGGTTGGCCACCTCCTGCATGGCCTCGGGCTGGATCCGGCCGACGGTCCCTCCCGCCGAGAATCGGAGCAGGTTCGTGGCATCGACGGTCGTGGTCGTGGAGCCGGACTGCCGCTGAGCGGTCGCCAACGCCGCGTTGAAGTCGGCGACGAGGTCGGCGAAGGAGGTGTTGCCGGCGGTGGCCGATGCCAGGACGGTGACGGTGTAGGTGTCGGGGCCGCGGACGACCGAGAGCGAGCTGTTCGTGGTGAGTCGGCCCGTGGTCCCGCCGCCGGGGGCGAGGTTCGCCACCAGCAGGTTCTCGAGCACGGGATACGTGACTCCAGCCGCCGTGTGCATCACGCTCACGCGGCCGCCCGAGCCCACGAAGGCGACCTCGTTCGAAAGGTTCGTCATCGTGCTCGTGGGCGTGCCGTTGACCACCCGGACGGCGCCCGAAAGAGCCACGTTGAAGTCGGACACCAGGTCCTGGAACGTGGCGTTGTTCGCCGTCACGGCCTGCGTCACGGTCACCTCGTAGGTGTCGCCGCCGATCGTGAACCGGATCGCCGAGTCGGCCGAGAGCCGACCCGTGCCCCGCCCCGAGTCCTCGAGGCCTGGCACCGCGACCACCGCCCCGAGGGTGACGAACGCCTCGACGCGGTCGGCGGCGAAGTCGGGGACGGCGATCGTGATTTCGGCGGTGTTGCTGATGTCGTTGACGGCGGCGCCGACCCGCGAGAGCTTCGTGAGCTTGAGCGAGGCCGTGTCCGTGAACTGCTGCGTCAGCAGGCTCGCAGCGTTGACGAGGATGTCGTCGGTCGTGCCGCCGGCGGCCTGAAGCACGGCTGAAAAGTCCGCCGTGACGGATCCCTCGGTGTCGGCGAAGGCGATCGTGTTGATCCCGTAGGTCGCCTGGCCGGAAAGGTCGTTCAACGACCAGTTGATGGCGCTCTCCGCGAACTTCTTCGCGGAGTCTCCATGCGGCACGATCCGCGAGGTCACGCCCGACGGCCGGCCGAAGAACGTGATGTCGGCCTGGGTGGAGGAGGGCAGTCCGTCGCTGATCCCGAGGTCCGCGTTGCCCTGGGAACGAACCGCCGTGACCGTGATCCCGATCGGCATGCTCGCATTCACGGTGGGCGTGTAAAGTTCCAGGCCCGCACCGAGCTCGCTCTGTCGGGCCCGCAACGGCGTGCCGCCAAGCGCGGCATTGACGTCGGCGATCAGGTCGGCGATCGAAGCGTTCGTGGAGGTGCTGCCGGCCGTCACCGTGACGGTCGTGGCCGACCCGCCGATCGGCGTGACGGTGAAGGTCGCGTTGCCCGAGAGTCGGAAGTTGCCCGCCGGAGCCGCTCCCAGGCTGATCGCGATCGGCCCGCCCGGCCCGATGTCGAACTCGATGCCGAACCCGAGGCTGACGGTCGGGTTGAGCGTCGGTGCCGTGCCCCCGGTGAAGGTCAGGGCACCCAGGGGCGCGATATTGAACGCCACTTCCGGCGCGACCGTGATCGGCGTCGTGCGGGAAGATGCGAACTGCAGGGAGACGGTGCCTGCGCCGGCGTCGTAGACGGGCTGGAGGCCGAGTGCGGCGAAGGCCGGGTAGTTCTGGAAGTCGGCGAGCGTCTGCAGGTCGTCCGGCCGCACGCCGACCGTCGAGACGAGCTGGCCGGCGGTCGTGGAGGCGTCGATCGCTGAGGCGAGCGTCACCAGGGTGTTGCCGCCCGAAAGCGCGACGGCCTGCACGGTGCGGATGACCGCGTCGCGGGCGGCGGGCGTCGAGGGGATCAGCCCGACCGACTGGCCGACGGCGACCACGTCTCGCTTGTCGCCGACGAGCGTCAATGTCGTGCCGTTGGCCGCCACACTGAACGCCACCCCGGAGCTCGCGGCCGTAGGCAGAACCTTGGGCACCGTGACGTCGATCACGGAGCCGATCGCGTCGTCGAAGAGCGTGCCGAAGTTGAAGGCGTCGAGGAGCGACTTCCGCTGCACGAACGGGATTGACGCGGCCATCGGCTCGGTTGAGCCGAGGGCCTCATACGCCCCGCCGACCTGCTTCACAGCGTTGATCAGGTCGTCCGACGACAGGTTGCCGAACCAGACGAGGCGGCCGAGGTCGATGCCCGTGACCGTGGGCGCGGCGGAGGCGGCCAAGTTCGCCATGCTGATGCGCAACTTCGAGGTCGCGGACGTGACGGACACGCTGCCAACGCTGGCGGAAACCGGCAGGTCGATGACAGCCGCCGGGCTCGACGGCAGCGCGGCTGCCGAGGCTCCGACGCTCGACCAGCCGGATACCGCCCTGTTCGAACCGCCGGAGAAGCTCACGCTCGTCGAGTAGGGCAGCGAAACCTCACCGCCGAGGGTGGCGTCGAGGATGCCGAAGCGGATGCCGGGGCCGAAGTTGAAGACACCGGCGGCCAGACTGGTGGACGCGATGTCGAGGGAGGCCGTGGGCGCGTTCGGATCGCTGATATTGACCCGCGTCGTGAAGCCGGTCGTGAGGCGGGAGCCCGTCTGAAGCTGCGGAGTCGTGCGGAAGATCGCGCCGAAGTCGTTGCTAAAAGACTGGGCGATGCTGCCCCACATGGTGGGATTGGCGTCGGTGCCAAGGTCGACGCCGGCCCAGGACGCGCCCGACGCCGAGAGCACAACCTGCAACGAGACGTCGTTTCCAGAGACCAGCGGAGTCACGCTGATCGACCGCGAACCCGCTGCGGCGCCCGCGGCGTCGGCCTTCAGGGCCAGGGCGGCGTTGATCGCGGTGGCGAGACCCGAGAGGGTGGGGTTCGAGCCGGCGAGGTACGACGCCGCGGCTGCCTTCAGCGACAGCAGCGACTCGACATCGGCCGGGGAGATCGACGAGGAAGCACCGAACAGGTCCGAAATGCTGCGTTGGGACAGCGGGTCGACCGTGGATGATCCGGTCCGCCCCGCAATGGCCGACCGGATCGCGGGCGCGACCTGATCGTTCAACGCATCGAAGGCGTCCTGCATCGCCTGTTTCGTGGCGCTGGTGAACGTATGGTCGGAGAGCGTCGTCTCCCACAGCACGTCCACGCCGGCGGCCAGACGAGGATTGGCCACGTCGCCCACGACGTATTCCAAATCAAAGTCGCCGCCCAGTCGGGCCGGGCCCGTGAGGTCGGTGCTCGCGGCCACGCCGAAGCCCGAGACCTGGTGGATGCTGTCGATCAGCGAGGCGCCATCGCCGCCCGCCACGTCGCAGCCCCAGAGATAAAGATCGGCGCCGGGGCCGGCCATCCGGTTCCAGGCCACGAGGCCGTCGTCCCACCGGTCGATGCTGGCCTCATCGAAGACGGTGCCACCGAACGAGAATCGCCCCGTTGAGCCGTGGCTCACGAGGTGGATCGCGGAGACATCGCCAAGACGCTCAAGGGCGCCGCCCACCGAGGCGAAGAGATCGTCGCCGGGCTGCACGAGGACGGTGGCCGCGGCGTCGGCGAAGGAGTCGGCGAGCGACGCGCCCCCCTCCACCGCGGCATCGATCACCACGATGGCCCGTCCGCCCGGGGCGGCCACCTCGCTTCGCGTGGCGATGAGTTCGGTGAGTGGCGCGACGGCCATCACGCGGCGCTCTTCCAGCCGCTCGGCGTGGTGCAACCCCCGGGCGGCGGCTCGGCGGCGCCGACGGTGGGCCGTCAGCGGGTCACGGGCGGCGATCCTTCGGTTCCGCATCGTCACTCCTGCAAATCTGGTGAGTCTGTACTCGTCTGCCGGACCGGCAGACTTTCCCCATTTACGGGGACCCGGTCAGCGTGCCAAAACCGCCATAACACCACCCAGTCGGGGAGATTGCAACCATTCGGTCGGTGGGGCGACATTTTTTCGGCCCTGGGCCGATTCCGCCCGCGCGTGGAACGAATGCCGGCACGGGCCGACGCGACCGCCCGCTCAGCCGCCCTGCGCATCCGCGGAGGGGGGGAGGTCCGCCGCCTTGGCCAGCTTGGCCGTGACCGCGAACGAGAGCTGCTCCAGTTCGATCGCAAGATCGACTCCCACGTTTTGCACGTGGGGCGGCAGGGTGAGCGTGACGGGGGCGAAGTTCACGATGCCCTCCACGCCGGCGGCCACCAGCCGGTCGGCCACCTCCTGGGCCCGGTCGGCCGGCACCACGATCATGCCCAGGCGCACATGGCGGTCGCGGACGGTGGCCGCGAGCTCGTCGAGCGGCTGAATCGTGAGCCCCTGCACAAGGTGGCCCACCTTGGCCGGGTCGGCGTCGAAGGCGGCCACGATCGTGAAGTTCTGCCGGCCGAAGCCGCGGTAGCCGAGCAGGGCCTGGCCGAGGTTGCCCACGCCCACCATGACCACGTTCCACGCGTGGTTGGTGCCGAGGATGTCCCGCATCGCGCGGATCAGCTCGTCGCACCGGTAGCCCACGCCGGGGTAGCCGAACTGGCCGAAGAAGCCGAGATCCTTGCGGACCTGCGCGTCGCTGAAGCCCAGCAGCGTGCCGAGCTGGCCGGACGAGATCGTCTGCTGGCCGGCCGACTCGAGCCGCTGCAGCTCCCGCAGATAGAGGCTCAGGCGGCTCACCACCACCTTCGGCACCGCCGCATCCGACGGAAGATCGCCGGGCTGGACGGATTGCGGTCGGGATTCCGACATCGTAGACCCTGCCGCGGATGCTGCCCCAGGACCTGCCTCACATCCGCCGACTCTACCGGCCGGGCGGAAAATCACCAACCAGCGGCAGGAGTCGTGGCGATCGCGACGGTTGTACCGCGCCTGGGGGGATGGAAAAAGCCCGCGGATCAGGGCGCCTGGTCAACCTGCGGCGAGTTTATGGCCGATGGTTGAGTGTGCGGGGAGTGCGCCCATGGCGGGCGCGCCCGGCGGCCAATCGTCATTCACCGGTTCCAGTTCCTTCCGCAGATACAGGAGGCCTCCTCGACCGAGGCGGCAGTCATGAAGATCACGTGGGTATTCAGCCTGCTGGCGATCGCGGCCCTCGCGGCCCCCGCCAGCCGCGTCGAGGCCGCCTATTGCGGCCTGGCCAGCTACGAGCATGGCCAGGGCGTGATGACGACCGTCAGTTTCAGCGCCGCCCGGGCCGGCTGTGCCGACGACGAGGCCGGTGACCCGACCTGTGCGGCGGCGCCGTCGTGCTGCGGCACGCGGCTCGTCAAGGACGTGATCTACGAGAAGCAGGAATACACCTGCTACAAGACCGTCTGCGAGAAGGTGGTGGAGCAGCGGGAGATCGACTGCGTCCGCTACGAGAAGGAGCGGGGCTTCAAGGAGGTGGAATACACCGTCTGCAAGCCCGTCTGGGAAACCCGGACCCGCTCGATCCCCTACACCGTCTGCAAGCCCGTCTGGGAGACGCGGACCAAGGAGATCCCCTACACGGTCTGCAAGCCCGTCTACGAGACCCGCGAGGAGACGTACACCGTCTGCAAGCCCGTCTCCGAGACGATGACCAAGGAGATTCCCTACACCGTCTGCCGCCCCGTTTACGAGACGCGGACGCGGGAGATCCCCTACACGGTCTGCAAGCCCGTCTACGAGACCCGTGAGCAGACCTACACCGCCTGCAAGCCCGTCTATGAGACCTGCACGAAGGAGATCCCCTACACGGTCTGCAAGCCCGTCTACGAGACCCGTGAGCAGACCTACACCGTCTGCAAGCCCGTCTACGAGACCTGCACGAAGGAGATCCCCTACACGGTCTGCAAGCCCGTCTACGAGACCCGCGAGCAGACCTACACCGTCTGCAAGCCCGTCTACGAGACGATGAGCCGGGAGATCCCCTACACCGTCTGCAAGCCCGTCTACGAGACCCGCGAGCAGACCTACACCGTCTGCAAGCCGATCTACGAGACGCGGACGAAGGAGATCCCCTACACCGTCTGCAAGCCGGTCTACGAGCAGCGGCAGGAGACCTACACCGTCTGCAAGCCCGTCTCCGAGACCTGCACGAAGGAGATCCCCTACACGGTCTGCAAGCCCGTCTACGAGGAGCGGCAGGAGACCTACACCGTCTGCAAGCCCGTCTATGAGACGCGGACGAAGGAGATCCCCTACACGGTCTGCAAGCCCGTCTGGGAGACCCGCACGAAGGACGTCTGTCGGACCGTGTGCAAGCCGGTCAAGTACATGAAGACCGTCAAGGTCTGTGGCGGCCGCTGGGAGACCGAGATCGAGGAGATCCCCGGCCCGGTGATCACCCGCTGCGTCCGCGAGCCGGGCTGCTGGGAGTGCGATCCCTGCACCGGCAAGAAGCGGTACATCCCCGGCGAGGTGCACAAGGTCGAGGAGCAGTGCCCGCCCCGCACGGTCTGCAAGAAGACCTGGGTGCCCGAGGTGCACGAGAAGGAGGTCGAGTGCACCCGCTGGGAGCAGGAGACCATCGTCGAGCAGAAGTGCTACAAGGTCTGCCGGATGGTTCCCGAGCAGCGGATCAAGACCTGCACCTACCAGGTCTGCCGGATGGTGCCCGAGGAGCGGTGCCGGACCTACAAGGTCTGCAAGATGGTGCCCGAGCAGCGGATCAAGACCTGCACCTACCAGGTCTGCCGGATGGTGTCGGAAGAGCGGGTTCGCACCTACCAGGTCTGCCGGATGGTGCCCGAGCACCGCGTCCGCACCTGCACCTACCAGGTCTGCCGGATGGTGCCCGAACAGCGGTGCCGCACCTACCAAGTCTGTCGGATGGTGCCCGAGCAGCGGGTCCGCACCTGCACCTACCAGGTCTGCAGGATGGTGCCCGAGCAGCGGGTCCGCACCTACCAGGTCTGCCGGATGGTGCCCGAGCAGCGGGTCCGCACCTGCACCTACCAGGTCTGCCGGATGGTGCCCGAGCAGCGGGTTCGCACCTACCAGATCTGCCGGATGGTGCCCGAGCAGCGGATCCGCACCTGCAGCTACCAGGTCTGCCGGATGGTGCCCGAGCAGCGGGTCCGCACCTACCAGGTGTGCCGGATGGTGCCCGAGCACCGCGTGAAGACCTGCACCTACCAGGTCTGCAAGATGGTGCCCGAGCAGCGGATCAAGACCTGCACCTACCAGGTCTGCCGGATGGTGCCCGAGCAGCGGGTCCGGACCTATCAGGTCTGCAAGATGGTGCCCGAGCACCGCGTGAAGACCTGCACCTACAAGGTCTGCCGGATCGAGAAGGAAGAGCGGTGCCGCGAGGAGTGCTACAAGGTCTGCAAGATGGTGCAGGAGACCTGCACCAAGCAGGTGCCCTTCTGCATCACCAAGCCGGTGCACTACAAGAAGACGATCGACGTCGTGAAGATGGTGCCGGTCAAGGTGCCCTACACGGTGACGAAGTGCGTCCCCAAGACGGTGTACCGCGAGGTGCCCTGCTGCGAGTGAGCAGGCATCCCGCAACGTGAACACACGCGGCCCGGTCTGGCCCCCCAGACCGGGCCGCGGCAATTTGCTTCAGGGGGACGTCGTGGGTGACGAGGCTCGAGGCTGCCGACGTCGTGGGTGACGCAGCTCGGGGTTGCCCATGCCATCTCGCCGGACGCTCCCTGCGGGCATCCTGCCCTCCGGTCGCTCGGAGGAAACCTCGCTTCGCAATCCTGCTGCGCT
>Ga0214921_10001982_pt1 | contig 34219 bp, 26 predicted proteins | sample LL1505_MetaG_FD_177992 | JGI IMG/M metagenome (GOLD analysis project Ga0214921, IMG submission 177992) | Freshwater microbial communities from Lake Lanier, Atlanta, Georgia, United States - LL-1505 | ecosystem: Environmental > Aquatic > Freshwater > Lake | place: USA: Georgia | collected... | reverse complement strand
TCGGGCGTTTTGGGATCTCCGGTATCACGCAGATAAGCCGAATTGCCTTGGTCCCGTAACAGCGGGTAACCAATATCTTTGCCGGTACCCGCAAATTCCAGGTAGGGTTTGAAGAAGGTCAGCGGGTGGTCCACCGGCATGATGGGCAGGTCTTCGCCGGCCATGTTGGCAATCAGGCGGCCCCACAAGCCCGCGCACACCACCACGTATTCAGCAGCAATAAAGCCTTTGGTGGTTTCTACGCCCTGGATGCGGCCGTTCTCGATGCGCAAGCCGGTGCAGGCGGTGTTGGCAAACGATTGCAGTTTGCCGGTGGCCACCGCCGCGTCCACCAACTCGCCCGCCACCATTTGGGAGCGGGGTTTCACTAAACCAGCGTCCGGGTCCCACAGCGCGCCCTGAATCATGTTTTCTTCCAGGAGCGGGAACTTGGCTTTGGCCTCGGCCGGGGTGATCATTTTTACGCGGTTGCCAAAGGCCTTGCCCGAGGCCACGCGGCGCTTGAGCTCGACCATCCGCTCGTCGTCGCCAACGCGGGCGACCTCGATCCCGCCCACGCGCTCATAGCGCCCGAGTCGGTCGTAGAAGTCGATGCTGTACTTGGTGGTGAAGATCGTCATCTGATCGTGCATCGTGTTGAAGCAAAAATCAGAGGCGTGCGCCGTGGAGCCGATGTCGGTAGGAATGGCCGACTTGTCGATGCCCACAATATCGCTCCAGCCGCGCTCGATCAGATGGTGCACCACCGAGGCGCCAACAATGCCGCCTTGACCAATGATGACGACCTTGGCTCGTTCAGGAAATTTGGCCATGTTGCACTGCGCTCCTCGGGAATAAATGTCGGTGGAATCGGCCGAAAGTGTATTCCCCCTTGGGGGGGTAAAAGCGGTAATTGCGACTACGGTTTTCGCAATAACGGCGTCTCGTCTCCTCCATCCCAGCGGTAAACTGCCGCCTGGTTCCAGTGCTTTGCCACGCGGTTCACAAGCTTCATTCAGAATTTGTCCCCCGAGCCCGGCCCACGGCGCTGGCTCCCGCTAAGTTGTCATGCAAAAAATCATCGCGCAGATCGCGCAAGAAATTCGTGTTCGCCCCAAACAAGTCGAGGCCGCTGTGGCGTTGTTGGACGGTGGCGCCACCGTGCCTTTTATTGCGCGCTACCGCAAAGAGGTCACCGACGGGCTGGACGACATCCAGTTGCGCGAGTTGGAGGCCCGTTTGTCCTATTTGCGCGAACTGCGCGACCGCCGTTTGGTGGTGGCCAAGGCCATTGACGAGCAGGGCAAGCTGACCCCGGCGCTGCGCGCGGCCATTGAAGCGGCCGCCACCAAGCAGGAACTCGAGGACATTTACCTGCCGTTCAAGCTTAAGCGCCGCACCAAGGGCCAGTTGGCCCGCGAAGCCGGACTCGAACCATTGGCCGATGCCTTGTTGGCCAACCCGCACTTGGTGCCCGCGGACGAAGCGCTGGCCTACGTCGTGCCACAGCGTCCGTTGGCGGAAGGCGAAGACAAGCCAGCGGACTTCTCGACCGTGCCCTTGGTGCTGGATGGCGTGCGCGATGTGCTCAGCGAGCGCTGGGCGGAGGCGCCCGCCGTGGTGCAAGACCTGCGCGCCTGGCTGTGGGACCAAGGCCTGCTGCAAAGCAAGCGGATTGAGGGCAAAGACGAAAACCAGCCGGAGGTGGCCAAGTTTCGCGACTACTTTGCCTATGACGAGCCGATGGGTCGCGTGCCCTCGCACCGCGCGCTGGCGGTGTTTCGAGGCCGCGCGTTGGAGATTTTGGATGTCAAGCTGGTGCTGCCCGACGCGGCTTTCGCGCTCGCTACAAACGCCGCGGAGGCCCCCAAATCCAAAGGCCCGGTGGTGTCGCTGGCCGAGGCGCGCATTGCGCTGCGTCTGGGCTGGAGCCACCAGGGGAGGGCGTCCGATGATTTGATCCGCAAGTGCGTGGCCTGGACCTGGCGGGTGAAACTGAGCCTCTCGACCGAGCGCGACCTGTTTGCCCGCCTGCGTGAGGACGCTGAGGGTGTGGCCATCAAAGTGTTTGCCGACAATGTGCGGGATTTATTACTGGCCGCTCCAGCAGGGCCCCGGGTGGTGATGGGGCTGGACCCCGGTATCCGCACTGGCGTCAAGGTGGCTGTCGTCGACGCCACGGGTAAGCTGGTTGAGACCGCCACAGTCTTCCCCCATGAGCCACGCAAAGACTGGGATGGGGCGCTCCACACGCTGGGGGCTCTGTGTCTGCGCCACGGCGTGAACCTGATTGCCATTGGCAACGGCACCGCCAGCCGCGAGACGGACAAACTGGCGGGCGACCTGATCAAGCACATCTCCAAGGGCGGCGGCGGATTGATAGACAAAGTGGTGGTAAGCGAGGCGGGCGCCTCGGTTTACAGCGCCAGTGAATACGCCAGTCAGGAAATGCCTGACGTGGACGTGAGTCTGCGCGGCGCCGCCAGCATTGCCCGGCGCCTGCAAGACCCGCTGTCCGAGTTGGTCAAGATTGACCCTAAATCCATTGGCGTGGGCCAGTACCAGCACGATGTCAACCAGAGCGAGCTGGCCAAAACCTTGGCCACGGTCGTCGAGGACTGCGTGAATTCGGTCGGTGTGGACCTGAACACCGCCAGCGTGCCGCTGCTGTCCCGCGTGTCGGGCCTCTCCGGCACGGTTGCAAAGGCCGTGGTGCGTTGGCGCGAGGCAAATGGCGCGTTTGCCAATCGCCAGCAGCTGCTCCAAGTGTCCGGCCTGGGCGCCAAGACCTTTGAGCAAAGTGCGGGCTTTTTGCGCATTCGCGGCGGCGACAACCCACTGGACATGACCGGCGTGCACCCGGAAACCTATCCGGTGGTGGAGCAAATCATGGCCAAAGCCGGCAAGCCTGTGGCCGAACTCATGGGCCGCGCGGACATGCTCAAAACTCTGCGCCCGGAACTGTTTGCAAATGAGAAGTTTGGCGTCATCACGGCGCAAGACATTTTGGAGGAGCTGGAAAAGCCAGGCCGCGACCCCCGCCCAGATTTCAAAGTGGCACGCCTGCAGGACGGCGTCAACGACATCAAAGACCTGGTGGAGGGGATGATTCTGGAAGGCACGGTCAGCAACGTTGCAGCGTTTGGCGCCTTTGTGGATCTGGGCGTGCACCAGGACGGTTTGGTGCACGTGAGCCAGTTGGCGCACAAGTTTGTGAACGATGCGCGCGAGGTGGTCAAGACCGGTGACATCGTTAAGGTGCAAGTCGTGGAAGTGGACGTCGCCCGCAAGCGCATCGGGCTCACCATGAAGCTGGGCGAGGCGCCGCGAGCCGGCGGCGACCGCCACGGGTCGCGCGACAACCGCTTTGAGGGGGCCACCCGAAACCAGCGCCTGCCAGAGCGCGGACCTGAACCTCAAGGTCAGAGCGCCATGGCCTCGGCCTTTTCCAAGCTCCAGGGTTTGGGGAAATAGGCAGCCTGTAATGCGCGCACTCCACATCTACGCCGGACCGCAGGCCCTTGCGCACCTGCAGGCCCACGGCTTGAAACCCGAGCACGTGGGCGTTATTCCAGCGGCCGCAGGCGGGCCCAAGGGGCTCATATTGGGGCCACTGGACCGGTTTATTTTTGGCGATTGGTTGACCCGCAGCCGTCAGAAAGTCGCGTTGGTGGGCGCCTCCATCGGCGCGTGGCGCATGGCGACAGCCTGCCTGGACCATCCCGTTGCCGCCTTTGAGCGGCTGGAGCGAGACTACATTCACCAGCATTACGAACTGCCCGAAGGCCAAAGACGCGTCAGTGCTCAGCAGGTAAGCGACCAGTTTTCCCAAAATCTGTCGCTGTTTTACGGCGGGCGCATTGCCGAGGTGCTGCACCATCCTCGCTACCAGTTGCACATCATGACCTCGCGCGGCCAACGCTTGCTCCACCGCGAGCACCCTTGGTGGACGCCCGTGGGCTACGCCGCGGCTTTTATCAGCAACGCCGTGCACCGCCGTGCGCTTGGCGCTTGGCTGGAGCGGGTGGTATTTTCAGCCGATGGCGCGGCGCTGCCGTTTGGTGCGGGTGACTACCAGACCCTGCAATGCGCGCTCACCGAGGGCAACTTCATGGCTGCGCTGCAGGCGAGTTGCTCGATTCCGTTTGTGCTGAAGGCGGTGCACGACATTGCTGGCGCTCCGGCTGGGGCCTATTGGGACGGCGGCATCACCGACTACCACTTGCACTTGAATTACCCTGAGGCAGCCACCCCGCATGGGCCTATCGTGATGTACCCGCATTTTCAAAAGGCGGTGGTGCCGGGCTGGCTGGACAAGTCGCTCAAGCACCGGCACGGCGCTACCGACAAACTGTCGACGATGGTGCTGCTGGCGCCTAACCCGGCATGGTTGAAAACCCTGCCCAACGGAAAGCTGCCTGACCGGACCGACTTTGCCCGCTATGGCAATGACTTGGCCAGCCGGGTGACCGCCTGGACCGGAGCCACTGGCGCAGCGCAACAGTTGGCCGATGAATTTGCCGCCTGGCTGGAGCGCCCGGACCTGGGGCAGGTGCTGCCGATTTAGGGCGGGCGCCGCCGAAGTCTCAAACTTGCGGGGCGAGGAAATAGGCGACGGTACGCAGCCCTGCCACCGTCAACACCAGAGACCCCAGTAAATGCAGCGCCGACGTACCCAGAGCCAGCGCGTATTTCTGTTGTCCAAGCATAGCCACCACTTCAGCAGAAAAGCTGGAAAACGTGGTCAGCGCGCCCAAGAAGCCGGTAATCAAGGCCAGGCGCCAGGCCGGATCTAACTGCGGAAGTGCCTGAAATAACCCGACGGCGACACCCACCAGATAGCCACCAATCCAGTTGGCTGCCAGGGTCCCCAAGGGCAGACTCGTGCCGGAGAACGGTAAGGGGTTGAGCCACAGGCCCAATTTCCAGCGCGCCAACGCACCCAAACAGGCGCCGGTGCAAATCGCTAAGAGGGAAAGCATCGTAAGTACTCCGGACGGGCGGTGGTTAGGGCCGAGCCGTCGCCGTTCGCGCGGGCTCAAATGACAGGCCGTTCACGGTTAATCCAACCAAGGATAGGCGTTCGGCTCGCTGGTTGGTTAGACCTTTGACGCGAAGCCTGAGGTCCGCCCAATCCTTGAACGGCCCTTGTTCGCGCGCTTTCAAGATCAGCGCAGTGCTGGCCGGGCCAAGTCCTTTGATGCTGTCCAACTCGGCTTCGCTGGCCTGGTTCACGTCGGTGGTCGCCATGCTCAGGCCGGCTATCAGTGCACCGATGGTGGTGATCAATAGCTGGAGGACGATGCGCATCGGTCGATTGCTCAGGCTTGTGCTGCCAGCCACTGCACGTATTTGCCGACGCCCGTGGCCACGTCAGAAAAAGCGTGGTCGCAACCGCTGGCGCGCAGCGCGCCCAAGTCCGCTTGCGTGTAGCACTGGTATTTGCCTCGCAGCGCATCGGGGAAGGCGACGTACTCGATCAAGCCCATGACAGCGATCGTCTCCAGTGCAAGGGGCACATGGCCGTCCATGGAACGCAGGGTGTTAACCACGGCGCAGGCGACGTCATTGAACGCCTGCGCCCGACCCGAACCGAGGTTGAAAATGCCGCTTTTCTCGGGGTGGTCGAAGAACCACAGGTTGACCGCCACCACGTCGTCCACGAACACAAAGTCGCGCATTTGGGCGCCGGGCGCATAGCCGCCATAGTCCCCAAACAGCTTGACCCGGCCTTCTGCCCGGAACTGGTGGAACTGGTGGTAGGCCACGCTGGCCATGCGGCCTTTGTGCTGTTCGTGGGGCCCGTAGACGTTGAAATACCGGAATCCCACCACCTGCGGGCTGGCGTCCTGCAACTGTGCGCCGAGCTCCCGGCGCATGACCTGGTCAAACAAAAGTTTGGAATAGCCGTAGACGTTCAAGGGCGCCTCGAAGGCTGGGTCTTCTTTGAAGGTGGACGAGCCGCCATAGGTGGCGGCGGACGATGCGTACAAGAGCCGAGTACCCTGCGCCTGGGCGGCGTGAAAGAGCTGCTTGGAGGTTTCATAGTTGTTTTGCATCATGTACTTGCCATCAAGTTCCATGGTGTCGCTGCACGCGCCTTCGTGGAAAACCGCCTCAATAGGGCCGTATCGGCGGCCCGCGAAATCGTTGTAGAACGTATCGGCGTCTACATAGTCGGCAATTTTCAGTCCTGCCAAGTTGCGAAACTTATCCCCCTGCGTGAGTTCATCCACGGCGATGATGTTGTCGATGCCCCGGGCATTGAGCCCGGCAATAATCTGGCTGCCAATAAAACCGGCCGCGCCGGTCACTACGATGCGCGTCATGCAAACAACTCCTGGAAAGACACCGTGGCGGTGCCAAATTTACCCACCACGATGCCGCCCGCGCGGTTGGCCCACGGCAGCGCCTGGCGCAGGCTCAGCCCTGCACCCAACAGGGAGGCCATCGTGCCAATCACGGTATCGCCGGCGCCGGTGACATCAAATACCTCGCGCGCCTGGGCACTGACATGCAACTCACCCTCCGCGTCAAACAAGGTCATTCCCTCTTCGCTGCGGGTGACCAGTACGGCGTCCAAGTGCAGGCGCTCGCGCAGGGCGTGGGCTTTGGTGCGAAGTTCCTCTTCGCTGCTCCAGGCACCCACCACTTCCTGCATTTCGTTTCGGTTGGGCGTAATGACCGTGGCGTTTTGGTAGCGTGTGTAGTCGCTGCCCTTGGGGTCAATCAAGATCGGTTTTCCGGCGGCCCGGGCTTGGGCAATCATGTCGCCGACCTGGGCCAAACTGCCTTTGCCGTAGTCTGAAAAAATGATGGCGTCCTGGGCGGCAAGCAGCGCCGAAAAGCGTGCGGTCTGGTCCGACAGCACACGGGTTTTGGGGGTGTTTTCAAAATCCAGCCGCAACAGCTGTTGCTGCCGACCAATCACCCGAAGTTTGACGGTGGTCTTGAGCTCGGCATCGCGACCAAAGTGGGTTTGGATGCCCGTTTTCGCCAGCAGCGCTTCCAGGTGTTTGCTGGCTTCGTCGTCGCCCACCACCGCCAACAACGCGGCCTGCGCGCCCAGAGCGGCGATATTGCCCGCCACGTTGGCCGCGCCGCCACCGCGTTCCTCTTCACGCGTGACCCGTACCACGGGCACCGGAGCCTCGGGGGAAATGCGGTCAACCGCACCGTACCAATAGCGGTCCAGCATCACGTCGCCCACTACCAGCACGCGAGACGCGGCCAATTGTGCGGGGGTGACGGTGGCACCTGCGGCGCTTTGAGATTTCATAAAGGTCATCGAAAAAGGGGCGTCAAAGCTCTTCGACGCGTCGTGGCGGGTAACTGTCCCAGGCCTGACAGCCCGGGCAGTGCCAAAAATGTTGTTGCGCCTCAAACCCGCACGCGGCGCAGCGGTAGCGCTTCAGCGGTTTTACGGCGTGGTCCAGGGCGCGTTGCACCTGGGGATGGAATTGTTCGTGCTCCAACTTCTCACCAGCGATCCACTGGGCCGCAGCCACCAGGGACGGCTGCTTTTCGAGGTGGCGAACGTACCAGTCGCGGGCGGTGTCTTCAGACGCAGCACGGTTGCGCTCCAAGGCCACGATGGCTTCGAGCACATCCAGGGCTGGCATGGACGCGTAGGCCGCCTTGAGGGGGCCGAGTGCGGCATCCGGCGTGCCGCAGGCTTGCGCATATTGGCGCAACGGTTGTGCCATCAGCGCAACCGCGGAAGGTGCAGCCACCATAGCGTCGAGCACCGTCGCCAACGCCCCTGCCGGTTCGCCACTGTTGAACTGCAGGAGCGCCAGATCAAGCCGGGCTCGCGCCATAGTGGGTGCCAGGGCAATGGCCTGGGTCAGCACCTGTTGTGCCTGAGCACGGTTATCTGCCGCGGCCAGAGAAGCCGCCTGTTCGCAAAGATAGTGCGCCCGCCGGCCCGCAAAACTGCCTTGGTCTGCCGTTTCGAGCTTTTGGGCGACCTCTGCCGCCATCGCCCAGTCCCGGGAGCGCTCATAGTTGGCAAGCAGTGCGAGCCGGGCTTCGGCCTCAAAACGCGTGCCCTCAAGTTGCAACAAGGCGGCCTCGGCGCGGTCCAGCAAGCCGGCCTTCAGGTAGTCCAGGGCCAAACCGTGCTGGGCGCGGTGGCGGTCATCGGCGCTGATGTCTCCCCGGGAGAGCAAGTGCTGGTGGACCCGCACTGCCCGCTGGTATTCACCGCGGCGGCGAAACAGGTTGCCCAATGCAAAGTGCAGTTCCGACGTGTCGGGGTCGTTTTGTACCGCCTCTATGAAGGCGTCAATGGCTTGGTCTTGCTGCTCGTTGAGTAAAAAGTTCAGGCCGCGAAAGTAGGCTTTGGGTGCCTGGCGATTTTCCAGGCGCAATTGGCGCAGGTCCAGGCGCGATGCAAACCAGCCCAGCACGAAGGCAACGGGCAGGCCCATCAAAATCAGGGTCGCATCAAAGTCCATGCGGTATCGAGCCGGGCGAAGGGTCGGCAGCCGGAGTTGCCTCAGGGCCTGGAGACTCTGCGAGTTTGCGGGCGCTGGCGGCGGCACGTCGCTGGCGCCACCATCGGGGCACCATCCCCAGCACACCCAACAAAAGTCCGGCGGCAAAGGTGATCAGCACCACCAGCACCATCGGCGCGGTCCACTGGTAGCCAAAGAAGAAGCGCACGGTCGCGTCGCCCTGGTTGTTCAGCGCGAAGGCGAACAAGGTAAAAAAGAGGGCTGCCTTGAGCAACCACTGGACAAGCCAAACGATGGATTTCATGCAGTTCCTGAAGCGCTGGCAGATTCTATCGGGCGTCTCGCGGGCGGCGGCAGGTTTAACGCGGAACTTGCAGCGTTTGTAATTGGGCCGTTTGGGCGTCTACGGCCTCCCGTAAGGCTTTGCCAGGTTTGAAATGCGGCACGCGACGTTCAGGGATTGCAACGCTTTCGCCGCTGCGGGGATTGCGGCCCATGCGGGGCGGGCGGTGGTTGACCGAAAAGCTGCCAAAACCACGGATTTCAATACGCTGGCCACGCACCAACGCGTCGTTCATGGCGTCCAAAATCGCCTTCACGGCGAACTCTGCGTCGTGGTGGGTCAGTTGGCCGAACCGGTTTGCCAGTTCTTCTACAAGGTCAGAGCGGGTCATGGGTCGCGCATCAGGGGAGACAAAAAAACGACCGGTGCACAGGGCAACCGGCCGTTCCTGGGGTTCAACGAAGCGGTTTAGGGCTTAGTTGTTGTCCAACTTGGCACGCAACAAGGCGCCCAGGCTGGTCGTGCCAGCGTTTTCGCGGGCAGAGTTCTGGCTCAAAGTGGCCATCGCTTCGTTTTGGTCCGCTGTGTCTTTGGCTTTGATCGACAACTGGATGTTGCGGGTCTTGCGATCCACATTGACCACCACCGCCGTCACTTCGTCGCCTTCTTTCAACACGCTACGGGCATCTTCCACGCGGTCGCGGCTGATTTCCGAGGCACGCAGGTAGCCGATGATGTCTTCGCCCAGGTCGATCTCAGCGCCCTTGGCGTCTACGGTCTTGACCTTGCCGGTGACAACCTGGCCCTTGTCGTTGATCGAGGTGAAGGTGGTGAACGGATCGGAGTCGAGCTGTTTGATGCCCAAGGAGATGCGCTCGCGGTCCACGTCGACTGCCAATACCAATGCCTCGACTTCCTGGCCCTTCTTGAACTCGCGCACCGCGGCTTCGCCGGTTTCGTTCCAGGACAGGTCGGACAAGTGCACCAAACCGTCGATGCCCGCAGCCAAGCCCACGAACACGCCAAAGTCGGTGATCGACTTGATCGGGCCCTTGACGCGGTCGCCACGCTTGGTGTTTTGTGCGAATTCTTGCCAAGGATTGGCCTTGCACTGTTTCATGCCCAGGGAAATGCGGCGCTTGTCTTCGTCGATTTCCAGAACCATGACTTCGACTTCGTCGCCCAAGGACACGAGTTTGGAGGGTGCAATGTTCTTGTTGGTCCAGTCCATTTCGGACACGTGGACGAGGCCTTCGATTCCGGGCTCGAGTTCCACAAACGCGCCGTAGTCGGCGATGTTGGTGATCTTGCCGAACATGCGGGTGGCTTGGGGGTAGCGGCGGTTCACGCCCATCCAAGGGTCATCGCCCATCTGCTTCAGACCCAGAGACACGCGGTTTTTCTCGGTGTCGAACTTGAGAATCTTGGCCGTGATTTCTTGACCGGCAGTCACCACCTCGGAAGGATGGCGAACGCGGCGCCATGCCATGTCGGTGATGTGCAACAGGCCGTCGATGCCACCCAGGTCGACAAATGCGCCGTACTCGGTGATGTTTTTCACCACACCGTGGACCACGGAACCTTCTTTCAGGGTCGCCATCAGGTTGGCGCGCTCGGCACCCATCGACGCTTCCACCACCGCGCGGCGCGACAGCACGACGTTGTTGCGTTTTCGGTCGAGTTTGATGACCTTGAATTCCATGGTCTTGTTCTCGTAGGGAGACAAGTCTTTGGTCGGGCGGGTGTCCACCAGCGAGCCGGGCAAGAAGGCGCGGATGCCGTTGACCAACACGGTCAGGCCACCTTTGACTTTGCCGCTGGTGGTGCCGGTGACAAACTCGCCGGATTCCAGCGATTTTTCCAGGGACATCCACGAGGCCAGGCGCTTGGCGGTGTCGCGGCTGACGATGGTGTCGCCGTAGCCGTTTTCCATGGCCACGATCGCCACGGAAACAAATTCGCCTACTTGAACTTCGAGTTCACCTTTATCGCTCTTGAATTCGGCCAAAGGCACGTAGGCCTCAGACTTCAGGCCAGCGTTCACGACGACGAAGTTGTGTTCGATACGAACGACTTCGGCGGTAACGACTTCACCGATACGGGTCTCAGAGGCTTTTTGTGACTCTTCAAATAGGGCTGCGAAAGATTCGGACATTTTTTGTGCGGAAAAAAACCGCGGGGTTAAGTTGTTGAACCCCAAGACCATGCGCATGCAGCGCGAAGGGAGCCTTGGGGGCCTTGCAAAGGCGATGTACGCCTTTGACTTCTAACGCCAGCCTGATTAGCTCACCGAAGTGGCATGAAAAGGCTGCTTGCTTTGCCACCAGTTCAACACCTGGGTCACGGACGATTCGACCGTTAAATCAGAGTTATCCAGCAGCTTGGCGTCTTGCGCGGGCTTGAGAGGCGCGACCGCACGTTGTGTGTCCCGTGCGTCGCGGGCCATCAGGTCTGCGCAAAGAGTGTCGAGTGTAGTCGAAATTCCCTTTGAAATCAATTGCTTATGGCGTCTTTGTGCGCGGCGCTCGGCACTGGCGGTCAAGTACACCTTGAGCGCCGCATCCGGAAAGATCACGGTTCCCATGTCGCGCCCGTCGGCCACCAGGCCCGGAAGGCGCCGAAAACTGTGCTGCAACCCCACGAGGGCGGTCCGCACCGCTCCCAGGCTCGACACCGCGGAGGCATTCATGCCGGCTTGCTCGGTGCGTATTGCGTCGCTGATGTCTTGCGCACCCAGCCAGACGCGTTCGCCCTCAAAGCGAATTTCCAGCCTGGCCACCAAGGTGGCGATCGCATCCGCATGGGCTTGGTCCAAGGCCAGTCCAGCTTGCAGGGCTGCGTGAGCGGTGATGCGGTACAGCGCCCCGGAGTCCAAAAAGTGGTAGCCCAATTGGGCGGCGACGGTCGACGCCAGCGTCCCTTTGCCCGAGGCGGTGGGGCCGTCGACGCACAGCACCGGCGTGGCCCCTGGCCGGGCTTGCGCGACAGCAAACAAGGCCTCAAAGTAGTCGGGAAAGGTTTTGGCCACGCATTTGGGGTCTTCGATCCGCACCGGCAGCGCCGCAGGGTTGAAGGCGGCCAGCGAAAAGCACATGGCGATGCGGTGGTCGTCATAGGTGTGGATGCTGGCGGGCTTCCATTGGGCAGACGGCAGGGGGTGGATGCGCAGCCAGTCCGGGCCTTCTTCGACCTGAGCGCCCAGTTTGCGGAGTTCGGTGGCCATGGCGGCAATGCGATCGGTCTCCTTCACCCGCCAACTGGCGATATTGCGCAGTTCGCTGGGGCCGTCGGCGTAGAGCGCCATCACCGCCAGTGTCATGGCGGCGTCGGGAATATGGTTGAAGTCGCCCGTGATGGCACACAAGGGCCACTTGCCCCGAGAGATATGCAGCCAGTTGGGCCCCTGTTGCACTACAGCGCCCATGGCCTGAGCGGCCTCCACGAAGCGGATGTCCCCTTGAATGGATTCCGCACCCACGCCCTCTATTCGAATGCCCGGGCCTGAGACGATGGCACCCAGGCCGATGAAGTAGCTGGCAGACGAAGCATCGGCTTCGACGTGAATGCTGCCTGGCGACTGGTAGCGGCTGCCTTTGGGGATCACGAAGGCACCGTCGGGCTTGCACCTGATCACAATGCCGTAGCGCGCGAGCAGATTGAGCGTAATGTCGATATAGGGCTTGCTGATGAGTTCACCCACCACCTGAATGGTGATGTCCTGGTGTTGAGCCACCAGCGGCAGCGCCATCAGCAAGGCGGTCAAGAACTGGCTGGAGACGTCGCCGCGAACCTGAATCGGCGCCTGCAACTTGGAATCCGGTTTCCCGATGCGCAAGGGTGGAAAGCCTTCGTTGCCCAAATAGCCGATGTCGCATCCGAGCAGTCGCAGTGCATCCACCAGGTCGCCAATCGGACGCTCGTGCATGCGGGGCACGCCCGAGAGTGTGTAGTCGCCACCCAGCACTGCCAGCGCCGCGGTCAGGGGACGCATGGCCGTGCCGGCGTTGCCCATAAAAAAGGCAATCGGATCCTGCTGCGGGGCCCGTCCGCCCAAGCCGGTGATGGTGACGGTGCTGTCTTGCACATTGACACCGCAGCCAAGCTGGCGAAGGGCAGTGAGCATGACCCGGGTGTCGTCCGAGTCCAGCAAATCATGGACGACCGTGGTGCCTTCGCACAGCGCTGAGAGCAGAAGCACCCGGTTGGAAATGCTTTTGGAGCCGGGCAGGGCGACCGTGCCGCTCGCGCTCTGCAGTGGGGGGAGGTCTAGAAAGGCGGTAGAAAACATTGTTAGGGGGCGTCTGCGGCCAGTCGCCAGGCCGCACGTGCTTCACTGGCTTGGGATATCAAGGCTTCAATGGCCTGAGCGTCGCCTTGGTGAATGGCGTAGTCCAGTGCTTCCAAGCTGCTGCGAAACCACTTTATTTGCGAAAGGACTTGGACGGGGTTCGCCAGCAAAATATCTCGCCAAACGGCGGGATCAGAGGCAGCAATGCGGGTGAAGTCGCGAAAGCCAGGGCCGGCTAACGACAAAAAATCCTTTGCCTGGGGCTGTGCGCCAATCGCGTTCATCATCGCAAAAGCCAAGACATGCGGCAGGTGGCTGACCGCGGCAAAGGCCGCATCGTGGTCGCTGGCCGACATCTGTCGCACCCGGCAACCCAGCGCGCGCCACACGGCATCGGCCTGGGCCAGTGGTGTGTCACGGGTCTCCATCGTTGGGGTCAAAATGACCTGGCAGCCGGTGTAAAGGTTGGCGTCCGCGTGGGCGACACCAGCGACTTCTTTGCCCGCTATCGGGTGCGCTGGTACAAAGCAACCGATCGCTTCGCCCAGTCCTCGCCCGGCAGCCAGCACCACGTCACACTTGGTGGAGCCCACGTCCATCACCAAGGCGTTCAGTGGCAGGGCGGCCGCCATGGATGCCAATGTGGATTCGGTAGCGGCGACAGGCACGGCCACCAACACCAGGTCCGAATTGCGCGCGGCGTCTGCCGCCGTGGTGGCCACGGCGTCCAGCACACCCATGGACAAGGCCCGCGCCCGGGTCGACTCGGACGGGCTAAAGCCCACCACACGTTTGACCAGGCCCGCGCGCTTGAGCGCCAGCGCAAAAGAGCCGCCCATCAGGCCGCAGCCTACCAAACCAAGTTGTTCAAACATCTCGCCAGCGCCTCCTCAATCCGCCAATGGGTAGGTGCCCAGGACCTTGTAAAAAGCGCACAGGTTTTGCAAATCCGCCAAAGCGGCTTGCACCTGGGGCTCTGACGGGTGCCCTTGCAGGTCGATGTAGAAAAAGTACTCCCATTGGCCCGAGCGCGCCGGGCGCGACTCAAAGCGTGTCATAGACACGCCGTGCTGCTTGAGCGGCACCAGCATGTCATGCACCGCGCCCGGACGGTTGGGCACAGACACCACCAAGCTGGTGCAGTCGCGTCCGCTCGGGCCCGGTGCGGGCAGAGTGTCGGGTAGGCAGACGACCACAAACCGGGTGCGGTTGAATGCGTCGTCTTGAATGGCGCGCGCCGCAAGGTGCAGGCCAAACGTGGCTCCCGCGCGTTCACTGGCGATGGCGGCCCAGGTTGGTTCGGCGGCTGCTAATCTGGCGCCTTCGGCGTTGCTAGATACCGCGCGGCGCTCGGCGTGCGGTAAATGGGTGGTCAGCCACTGTTGGCACTGCGCAAGCGCCTGCGGATGGGCTAACACAACCTCGATGCCCTCGAGGCTGTTATTGGCGCGCAGCAGGTGGTGACGCACCATCAGGCTAATCTCGCCCACGATGTGCAATGGGGTCGTCAGCAGCAGGTCCAGCGATCGGGTGACGACTCCCTCTGTGCTGTTTTCCACCGGGACCACGCCATATTCAGCCGAGCCGGCGGCGGTCGCCTGGAACACCTCGTCAAAACTGCCGCAGGGCAGGTGCGCAATGCTCGAGCCGAAAAACCGCAACGCAGCTTCTTCACTGAATGTGCCGGCCGGCCCCAAATAGGCAACCCGCTGTGGCGCTTCCAAGGCCCGGCAGGCGGACATGATTTCGCGCCAGATAAAGGCGACGCTCTCCGTTTTCAGGGTGCCCTCGTTGCGGGTTTGGGCGTTCGCTTGCTGCAGGTTGCCGATCACCTGGGCCTCGCGCTCGGGCCGAAACACCACCGAGCCTTCGCCCTTTTTGAGCTCACCGACCTCGTGGGCCAGGGCGGCACGGCGGTTGAGCAGGGCCAGAAGCTCCAGGTCTAGTGCGTCAATTTGCACACGAAGGGCAGAAAGGGTCTTGGTCATGGTGATTTCCTGGTGCGGGGACTAACCGTGGCTGCGTTCAAAGGCCTGCATGTAGTCCACCAGCGCCTGCACGCCGGTCAGGGGCATGGCGTTGTACAGGCTCGCGCGCATGCCGCCCACCGACTTGTGGCCCTTGAGCTGCAACAGCCCGGCGGCCGCAGCACCACTCAAAAATGCATCGTTCAAGGCCTCATTGCGAAGAAAAAACGGCACGTTCATGCGCGAGCGGCAGTGCGCTGCGACCGGGTTGAAGTACAGGGCCGAGTTGTCAATCGCGTGGTACAGGGTCTGCGCCTTGGAGATGTTTTGCGCCTCCATGGCCGCAATGCCCCCCTGGCGCGCCAGCCAGTCAAACACCAAGCCCGCCATATAAATAGCGTAAGTGGGCGGGGTGTTGAACATGGAGCCGTTGGCCGCGACGGTTTCGTAATTGAAGGCACTCGGACAAATGTCCAGGGCATGGCCCAGCAAATCTTCCCGGACCACCACGACCGTTAAGCCGGCAGGCCCCAGATTTTTTTGGGCGCCACCAAAAGCCAGGCCCACCCGGCCCCAGTCCATCGGGCGCGAGGCAACCTGTGAAGAAAAGTCGACCACCAGGACGGCGTCCGACCCCAGCGTTTTGAGGTCGGGCAGGGCGTGGAACTCGACGCCGTGAATCGTCTCGTTGCTGCACAGGTGGATGTAGCTGGCGCCGGGTCGGATTTGCCAACTCGCGGGATCGGGAATCTCGGTATAACCCGAGGCTTGGCTGCTGGCGGCCACGTGCGTGTTGCTGTATTTGGCTGCTTCTTGCCAGGATTTTTGGCTCCAACTGCCGGTCAAGACAAAGTCGGTTTGGCCGCGCTCACCCCTGTCGGCACGCATGGCGCTCAAGTTCAGCGGAACGATGGCGTTTTCGGCCAGTCCACCGCCTTGCATAAACAAGATTTTGAAGTGTGCGGGGACCGCGAGCAGGCTCCGCAGGGTGGCTTCGGCATGGGCGCAAATGGCCATGAACTCCTTGCCCCGGTGGCTCATCTCCATCACCCCCATGCCGCACAGCCGACCGCTGGCATCGGGCCAGTCCAGCATTTCGTTGGCCGCTTGCGCCAGCACTTCCTGTGGCATAGCGGCCGGACCGGCCGAAAAGTTATAGGGTCGGGTCACGCAGGGGGCCTGCCTCAGGCTTCGGTCGGAGCGTCGCCATCCGCGCTGGCGTCGGTTCCGTCGGCGGCCTCCGGGATCTCTGAGGGATTGGCGTCGTTCTCCACAATCCGCTGCAACCCGCTGAGCTTGGAGCCTTCGTCCAGTCCGATCAGGATCACGCCTTGCGTGGCACGGCCGAGTTCGCGGATCTCGCTCACCCGGGTGCGCACCAAGACACCGCGGTCGGTAATCAGCATGATTTCGTCGTCAGCATGCACCAAGGTGGCCGCCACGACCTTGCCATTGCGCTCGGTCTGTTGAATCGCGATCATGCCCTTGGTGCCACGTCCATGGCGGGTGTATTCGGTGATGCTGGTGCGTTTGCCAAAGCCGTTTTCGGTTGCGGTCAGCACACTCTGCAGCTCGTCTTCGGCGACCAGCATGGCGATCACACTTTGGCCGTCTTCCAGGTTCATTCCCTTCACGCCGCGAGACTGGCGCCCGTGCGCCGTCACTTCGTCTTCGTTGAAGCGCACCGCCTTGCCGCCGTCCGAGAACAGCATCACATCGTGCTGGCCGTCGGTGATGGCCGCACCAATCAAATAGTCGCCCTCGTCGAGGTTGACCGCAATGATGCCCACTTTGCGCGGGTTGCTAAAGTCGTCCAGCGGGGTCTTTTTGACCGTGCCCATCGAGGTCGCCATGAAAACGTACTGGTCCGCGGGGAAGGTACGTTTGTCGCCGGTCAGAGGCAGCACGACCGTGATTTTTTCACCCTCTTGCAGCGGGAACATATTGACGATGGGCCGTCCGCGGGATCCGCGCGAGCCCTGGGGCACCTCCCATACTTTTAGCCAGTACAGGCGCCCCCGGTTGCTAAAGCACAGGATGTAGTCATGGGTGTTGGCGATGAAGAGCTGGTCGACCCAGTCGTCTTCTTTGGTGGCGGTGGCTTGTTTGCCGCGCCCGCCGCGCTTTTGGGCCCGGTATTCGCTCAGGGGCTGGCTCTTGATATAGCCACCGTGGCTCAACGTCACCACCATGTCCGTGGGGGTAATCAGGTCTTCGGTGCTCAGGTCATACGAGCTGTGCTCCACCAAGCTGCGGCGCGCACCGATCTTGGTTTGTCCAAATTCCTGGCGGATGGTGCCGAGTTCGCCGGTAATGATCGTCGACACCCGTTCAGGCCTGGCCAGAATGTCCAGCAGGTCTTCAATTTCGGCCATTACCTCTTTGTATTCGGCAACGATCTTGTCTTGCTCCAGCCCGGTCAGGCGTTGGAGGCGCATCTGCAGAATTTCTTGGGCTTGGGTGTCCGACAGGCGGTACAAACCATCGCTACCCATTCCATAGGCTTTTTCCAGGCCATCCGGGCGGTAGTCGTCGGCATTGACTACCCCGCCGTCGCTGCGGCTGCGGGTCAGCATTTCGCGCACCAGCTTGCTATCCCAGCTGCGGGTCATTAGCTCGGCCTTTGCGACCGGTGGCGTCGGCGCGTTGCGGATGATGGCAATAAAGTCATCAATGTTTGCCAACGCCACGGCCAGACCTTCCAGTACATGGCCGCGCTCGCGTGCCTTGCGCAGGTTGAAAACGGTCCGCCGGGTCACCACCTCGCGGCGGTGCTGCAGGAACACCTCAATCAGGTCTTTCAGATTGCACAGCTTGGGTTGCCCGTCAATCAAGGCCACCATGTTCATGCCGAAGGTGTCTTGCAGCTGGGTTTGCTTGTACAGGTTGTTGAGAACCACCTCAGGCACTTCGCCGCGCTTGAGCTCGATCACCAAGCGCATGCCCGATTTGTCGGACTCGTCTTGGATGTGGCTGATGCCCTCGATCTTCTTCTCATGCACCAGTTCGGCCATGCGCTCCTGCAAGGTCTTCTTGTTGACCTGGTAGGGCAACTCGTCAACGATGATGGCTTGGCGCGCGCCCTTGTCGATGTCCTCAAAATGGCATTTGGCGCGCATGACCACTTTGCCCCGACCGGTGCGGTAGCCGTCTTTGACCCCGTTGATGCCGTAAATAATGCCGGCCGTCGGAAAGTCGGGCGCGGGCACGATTTCCATCAAGTCTTCGATGGTTGCGTCGGGGTTGCGCAGCAAGTGCAGGCAGGCGTCCACCACTTCATTCAGGTTGTGCGGCGGAATGTTGGTCGCCATGCCCACAGCAATGCCGCCCGAGCCGTTGACCAACAAATTGGGAATGCGCGTGGGCATGACCAAGGGCTCTTTTTCTGAACCGTCGTAATTGGGCCCGAAATCGACCGTTTCTTTGTCCAGGTCGGCGAGCAACTCGTGGGCAATCTTGGCCAAACGAATCTCGGTGTAGCGCATGGCGGCCGCGTTGTCGCCATCCACCGAGCCAAAGTTCCCTTGACCGTCTACCAGCATGTGGCGCATGGAAAAGTCCTGCGCCATGCGAACAATCGTGTCGTAGACCGACTGGTCGCCGTGGGGGTGGTACTTACCAATGACATCGCCGACGATACGTGCCGACTTTTTGTAAGGGCGATTCCAGTCGTTGTTTAGCTCATGCATCGCAAAAAGCACGCGCCGGTGCACCGGTTTGAGGCCGTCACGGGCGTCCGGAAGCGCGCGCCCCACGATGACGCTCATCGCGTAATCCAGGTAGCTGCGCCGCATTTCCTCTTCAAGGCTGATCGGCAGAGTTTCTTTGGCGAACTGTGTCATGGATGCTGTTTAATTAGGGGGTCGGAACCGAGCCTGCGATTCTACGACCCTGGGGCAAATGCCTTTTTGCACCAAAATGCACTGCTCCATGTCAAAAACCGTGTCTAACCCGCAACGCCTACCACTTTGGTGCATTTGTGCTGTGGCACAATCTGCGCAACGTCTCGCCGTGCCCCGCGCGTCAGGCGCCCTGTACCTTGCCCGCAGCACTGCTGCATTTGATTCCGAAAAGGAAATACCGTGACTAAACTCAACAAGATCGCAGCATGCCTCGTGGTAGCAGCATTTGCATCCGTGGCTGGCGCACAAGAAATTCACAACTGGCGCAGTTCGGCCGGCGACGTTTGGAAAAACAGTTCCGGCCAATGCTGGCGTGATGGCAGCTGGACCCCTGCGACCGCAGCGGCAGGTTGCGACGGTGCCATTGCCCCCGCAGCAGCAGCGCCCGCTCCGGCACCCGCTCCGGCACCCGCTCCAGCACCCGCACCTGCACCTGCACCCGCACCAGTAGCAGCAGCTCCAGCGGCCGCACCTGCGCCCGCAGCCCCTGCCGCCGCAGCGCCTGCGCCTGCTGCCGCTGCGACCAAAGTAACTTACGCTGCCGATGCGTTCTTTGACTTCGATAAAGCCGTCCTGAAGGCGGAAGGCAAGGCCAAGCTGGACGACTTGGTGGGCAAGCTCAAAGGCATCAGCCTGGAAGTGATCATTGCTGTGGGCCACACCGATTCCGTCGGTACTGACGGCTACAACCAAAAGCTCTCCATCGCCCGTTCGGAAGCTGTCAAGGCTTATTTGGTGTCCAAAGGTGTTGAAAAGAACCGCATCTACACCGAAGGCAAAGGCGAAACCAGCCCAGTGGCTGACAACAAAACCAATGAAGGCCGCGCCAAAAACCGCCGCGTAGAGGTGGAAGTTATCGGTACACGCGCCAAGTAAACTTAACTGTACGCGCTGAAAAGACCCGCCTTGGCGGGTCTTTTTAATTGGAACTCCAAGAAGCAGCCGGTCCCCGGATAATCAAGCCATGAACCACATTGACAGCGTGAACGCCGACCCCGCTGAGCTGGCCAAATTTTCTGAGCTTGCCCACCGCTGGTGGGATACAGAGAGCGAATTTCGCCCCTTGCACCAAATTAATCCCTTAAGACTGGATTGGATTAACTCGATTTGCCCGGTGGCAGGACTTGCGGCCTTGGATGTGGGCTGTGGTGGGGGTATTTTGGCGGACTCGATGGCGCGACGCGGTGCCCAGGTGCTGGGCATTGACTTGTCGACGAAGGCGCTGCGGGTCGCTCAGTTGCATGCCCTGGAAGCCGAGACTTCCGGTGTGAGCTATCGGGAAATCAGTGCGGAGGCACTCGCGGCGGAGGTGCCGGAGACTTTTGATGTGGTCACCTGCATGGAGATGCTGGAGCACGTGCCTGACCCGGCCTCGGTGGTTCAGGCTTGTGCCGCCCTGGTCAAGCCGGGGGGCTGGGTGTTTTTCTCGACGCTGAATCGCAGCCCCTGGTCATTTGCGGCTGCGATTGTGGGAGCGGAATACGTGCTGAATCTTTTACCCCGCGGCACCCATGAATACGCCAAGATGATTCGACCTAGTGAGCTGGCCGCTTTTTGCCGCAGGGCGGGGCTCGAATTGCGTCAGACCCGTGGCATGGACTACAACCCGCTGAACAAACGCTACGCCATGGTGCAAAGTACCGCGGTGAACTACCTTTTCGCTACGCAAAAATTGGCTTGAGACACGGATGGCACCCTTTAGCAATATCGCCGCCGTACTGTTTGATCTGGATGGCACCCTGATTGACAGCGCCCCAGATTTGGGTGCCGCGGCCGACCAAATGCGGGTGCAAAGGGGCTTGCCCTCCTTGCCCTTGAAGAATTACCGGCCCCTCTGCGGCGCCGGCGCCCGCGGCATGCTGGAGATCGCGTTTGCCATGGGCCCCGACCATCCGGATTACGAGGCCATGCGGGAGGAGTTTTTCTGCAATTACGAGCGCTGCATGACCGAGCGCACTTTTGCATTTGACGGCGTTCATGGCCTGATTGACGCTTTACGGGCGCAGGGACTGGCTTGGGGCGTAGTGACCAACAAGTCCCAGCGCTTCACCAACCCATTGACCGCCGCCATGCCCTTGTTTTCCAGCGCTGGCACCATCGTCAGCGGTGACACTACGCCGCACGCCAAACCCCACCCCGCGCCACTGTTGGAGGCCGCCCGCCAATTGGGCGTTTTACCCGCACAGTGCCTGTATGTGGGGGACGACGAGCGCGATATTGTGGCCGGGCACGCCGCCGGCATGCTTACCGTGGCTGCGACCTATGGCTACCTTGGCAGCCAGAGCGACGTGGGGGCTTGGAACGCCCACGCGCAGATTAATTCTCCGATGGCGCTCTTGCAATTGCTTGCGAGCGCCTAAAATACGAAGCTTGGGGCTGCACTGGTTTCGACGTGGGTACGGAATCGCTGTGGTGCATGTCGAGCTGAATGCGCTCGTAAAACAGATTCAAAAAAACTAACTGCAAACGACGAACGTTTCGCACTCGCTGCTTAAACACCAGTGAGCCTTACAACAGCAGGCCGATGGGCTGGGCAAGGGTGATGGGGTGAAAGCCGCATCGTCCAGGCTGTGAGGTCATTCACATCGGCTGGCGCCAAACCGGGTACCTTGGTTTGGAGCAAGACAATAGGGTGCTGGCGACGGTGAAAGCGTGTGGCTGCGCGTTCACCAGGGCGAGACTTAAATCAGACCACTAAACATGTAGATCTGCTCGAAGATGGCTTGCGGACGCGGGTTCAAATCCCGCCAGCTCCACCATAACCCCTGACAAAGGCCGCTAGGAATATACCCCTAGCGGCTTTTTTATTGTGGGATTCAGCCCGGCAATGCGATCACCACCGCCGCTTCGTCCACCGTGGCCACCACCGTTTGACCTGCTTGAAGCATGCTTGTGCCCGAGTTAAAGCCGATGAGTTGCAAGTGCTTGGACAGGCGCAGAGCGGTCTCGTGGCCCGGCTCGATGGGCGTGGCGCCGAGGACTTGACCTTGGAGTGCGTTCGGCGCGTTGGGCGGCGGCGGGTCGGTGCTGATCTGTACCGCGGTCGCTTTGCAAAGCGCCAGAGCGGACATGCCGGGCTTCAGGCCCAGTAGTTCGGCACTTTCGCGGGTAATTTTCGAGACCAGGATGGCGCCGTGGGGCAACGCCAGCGTGACCCGGGTGATGCCTGCCCCATGCTTGATTGCTTGGACGGTGCAGGGCAGTTGGTTTCGCATGCTGGTTCGCAAGCCTAGACCTATCAGGCCGGTCATATTGAGGGCGTTGCCGGCGCGCTGCTCGATGGTCAGTAGTACCGTGCTCCGTGCCTGTTCAAGTAGCTCGGCCGCTTCGAGCAGTTGGATACCTGCTTGTGTCAAGCGAGCGCCGCCACCGCCGCTGCCGCCGACGGCTTTTTCAACCAAAGGGGCACCTGCTAGGTTGCTCAATGTTTCCAGGGACTGCCAGGCTGCCTTGTAGCTCACCTGCGCGCTACGCGCTGCCTCGGAAATGGAACCCAGTTCGCCAATCCGTCGGAGGATGTCTAGGCGTTTGTCGGTGACTTCGTGTCCAAGGGCTTGGGTGTAGTGCAATGGACTTGAAGTCATGGTGTCGCTCATCAGGGTAAACGCTATTCAAAATTAGAATAGCGCTGTTAGACTGGTTATTCTATTTTTGAACAGCGAAATTATCAATGCGCGTCTTATTGAGAATTTTCACGATCGTCTGGGTAAGCTGCTTGCCTGCCGGCGCCGCGGAGGTGAGTGTCGCGGTCGCTGCGAATTTCACCGCCCCGATGAAGGTGATTGCCCAGGCTTTCGAGCAGGAGACCGGGCACAAGGCCATTGTGTCTTATGGTTCAACCGGCAATTTCTATGCGCAAATCAAAAATGGTGCCCCGTTTCAAGTCCTGCTGGCGGCCGATGACGAAACGCCAAGCAAACTCGATTCGGAGGGGCTAGCGGTCCGCGGCAGCCAGTTCACCTATGCGATTGGAACCTTGGTCCTCTGGAGTAAACAGGCCGGCCTGGTGGACGAAAAAGGGGCGGTCTTGCAAAGTGGCAAGTTCCAACGCATTGCGATTGCGAACCCCAAACTGGCGCCCTATGGCGCGGCGGCATTGCAAACCATGACCCGATTGGGTGTAGTGAAGGAATTGCAAGGCAGGTGGGTGCAGGGGGAAAACATTGCACAAACCTACCAGTTCGTTGCCACAGAAAACGCACAGCTGGGCTTTGTGGCCCTGTCCCAGGTGATTGTTGACGGCAAGATCGCGCAGGGCTCTGGCTGGGTTGTGCCGGAGGATTTACACAGTCCCATTCGACAAGACGCGGTTCTGCTGAAGAACGGTGCGGACCAGCCCGCAGCGCTTGCGTTGATGCGCTATTTGCGCAGCGAACGGGCGAGGGCGGTGATCGCCTTTTTGGGGTACCGCCTGTGACCCAAGACGCCGTGGACGCGATCGGTTTGACGCTGCTGCTGGCCGCGTCCACTACGGTGCTCTTGTTGCTGCTGGCCACGCCTTTGGCGTGGTGGCTGTCTCAAACATCGTCGCGCTGGCGGGCGCCCATTGGGGCGTTGGCGACCTTGCCCCTGGTGCTCCCACCGTCCGTTTTGGGTTTCTATCTGCTGGTGGCGATGGGACCACCGGGCCCATTGGGGCAATTGACGCAGGCCTTGGGTTGGGGTGTTTTGTCGTTCACCTTTGCGGGGCTGTTGTTGGGTTCGGTGATTTTTTCATTGCCGTTTGCCGTGCAGCCGATTCAGCATGCGTTTGAGTCCTTGGGGCGCCGACCGTTGGAGGTGGCGTACACGCTGCGCGCGCGGCCGATCGATGCATTTTTCTCGGTCGCCCTACCGCTGGCGCGCCCTGGCTTGGTCACGGCGGCCATCCTGAGTTTTTCGCATACCGTGGGTGAGTTTGGTGTGGTCTTGATGATCGGCGGCAATATCCCTGGCAAGACCCGGGTGGTTTCGACCCAAATCTACGGTCATGTTGAAGCCATGGAATACACCCAAGCCCACTGGCTCGCGGGGGGTATGTTGCTTTTCTCGTTTGGGGTGCTGTTGCTTTTGTCTTGGGTGCGCAAACGTACGCCTCTGGGGCTGCCATGACGCAGGCGGACGGTCTGCACATCCGCCTGAGCTTGGCACGCCCGGACTTTGCACTGGCGGTCGACCTGGCATTGCCGTCCAGTGGGATTAGCGTGTTGTACGGGCCCTCGGGATCGGGTAAGACCAGTGTGCTGCGCTGTGTGGCGGGCTTGGAGCGTGCCACCCATTCACAGGTGCGTGTGGGGCGGGAGGTTTGGCAGGACGACGCCAAGGCGGTCTTCCGCCCGCCATGGACGCGCGACTTGGGCTACGTTTTTCAGGAGGCGAGTCTCTTTGCACACTTGAATGTGCAAGAGAACCTGGCCTTTGGCCTTCAACGCTCCCGCAAACCCGGGGCTACTGCTGCCTTGGACCGATCCATTGACTTGCTCGGTATCGGGTACCTGCTGCAACGCAACCCCAGCCACCTGTCTGGCGGCGAACGCCAGCGCGTCGCCATTGCGCGGGCCTTGGCGACCCAGCCGCGGCTGTTGCTGCTGGACGAACCGCTGGCGGCGCTCGACCAGGCGCGACGGCTCGAGATACTGCCGTGGCTGGAAAAGATGCGGGACGAGTTGCGCATTCCCATGCTGTACGTGACCCATTCCCCCGAAGAGTTGACGCGACTCGCTGACTTTGTGGTGGTGTTGCGGGCTGGGCAGGTCGCGGCATGCGGACCCACCCAACAGGTGTTGTCGCAGACCGAGGCGCCGGTGATTGTGGGCGATGAAGCCGGGGTGGTGGTGCCCGCCACGGTAGTCGAGCGCGATTTGCGCTGGCATCTGGCCAAGGTGGATTTTGTGGGCGGGTCACTGTGGGTGCGGGATGGTTCGATGCACCTCGGCCAGTCGGTCCGGCTCCGGATTCTGGCCCGTGATGTGAGCCTTGCGATGCACGCGAACCCCATGTCTAGCATCCAAAACCAACTCCCGGGCCACGTCGAGTCCGTCGTGGACGACGCCCATCCTTCGCAAGCCTTGGTCCGTGTACGCTGCGGAGAAGCGATTCTTGTTGCCCGGGTGACCCGGCGCGCCCTCAGCGCGCTTCAACTGAGCCCGGGTTCTCAGGTCTGGGCCCAGGTGAAATCTGTCGCGGTGATGTCCTAGCGCGTATGGCGCAAGGCGCTTGGCAATGCGTTTTCAGCAATTAGTAGTGCGGCGGCGTAATCACCCAAAGCACCTTGGTTGGGGTGTCGGTCGCGTTCGCACAGCGGTGGACTTCGGTGCTCTTGAAGGCAAAGCTATCGCCTTCGTGCAACTGAAAATGCCGCCCTGAGACCCACAAATCGAGGGTCCCCGATAACACCAGACCGGCTTCGGCGCCATCGTGGGAGTAATCCTCGCTGTCGGCATGCGGCCCGATGGTGCTGATGAGCAGTTCCAAGGGCCCGCTCAGGTTGGGCGACAACAGCTCCTCTTGGATGCCCAGCCCGGTAAAGGACATGCGGCGGCGGTTATTGCTACGCACCACCACATCGCGCTCGGTGGCATCGCCCTCGGCGCTTTGCTGAAAGAACCAATTCATATGGACGCCCAAGGCGTCGCTGATCCGCTTGAGCACGCCGATGGGCAAGCGCGAATGGTTACGCTCGAGCTGGCTCAGGTAGCCCACAGAAATGCCCGACTTTTCAGCCACCTCGCGCAGGGTCAGGTTTTTGACCAGCCGCAGCTCACGCAACTGCTCGCCAATCGCCTGCCCCGGGTCCAGGTCGTGGACGGCGTCAGGCAGGTCGTCCGGGCCGGACAGTCGGGCGGCTTGCAGCGCCATTCAAAGGCCCTTTACGCGCAAACTTTGCGGATCGTAAAAGCCCGCCAGCGAGGCGGTCGCCGCCACTTTGACGCCAGCCACCTCAATCTCGTAGCGGGCCGCCAGCAGGTCGGTATCCGAGCCGGCAAACGCGCCCAGCTCCACGTAGCCCATGCCCAGCGACTTGCCCAGCGCATGGCCGAACATGCCTGAAGTAATCCGTCCGACGATCTCGCCGTTGCGCCAAATCGGCTCATTGTGGTAGAGCAGGGCGTTGGCATCGTGGAGTGCAAATTGCACCAATTTGCGGGTCAGGCCGGCCTCTTTTTGTTTCAAGAGTGCGTCCTTGCCCAAGAATCCGTCCGGCTTTTTCCAGGAAACCGCGAAGCCCAGTCCGGCCTGCAGCGGCGTGTCTTCATCGCTAATGTCGTGGCCCCAGTGACGATAGCCTTTTTCCATGCGCAGTGAGTTCAGCGCGTGGTAGCCCGCCAATCGAATTCCCAGCGGCTCGCCCTCGCGCATGAGCTCGTCAAACACGCCCGGCGCGCACTCTACCGGTACGTACAGTTCCCAGCCCAGCTCACCCACATAGGTAATTCGGCTGGCGCGCACACGCGCATAGCCCAGGTCAATCACCTGCGAGGTGCCAAAGGGAAAGGCCTCGTTCGAGAAGTCAGCGCCACTCAGCCGTTGCAGCAGTTCGCGTGAGCGCGGACCCATCAGGCCGAGCACCGCCATGCTGGCACCCAGATCAGTGGCCATGGCGCGGGCGTCGGCTGGAATCTGGCGCTGCAGCCACGCAAAGTCGCGGGTTTGGGTGGCCGCCGCCGTGACCACCAAATAGCGGTCGGTGGCCTCACGGGTCACGGTCAGGTCTGCCTCGATGCCGCCGCGTTCATTGAGCCATTGGGTGTAGACCACCTTGCCCACGGGCACCGCCATGTTGTTGGCGCAGATTTGGTTCAGTACTTTTTCAGCGTCGGGCCCTTGCACCACAAACTTCGCAAACGAAGACTGGTCGAACAGGCCGACGGCATTGCGCACTGCGTTGTGCTCGGCGGCCGAGTAGTCAAACCAGTTTTGGCGGCCGTAGCTGTAGTCGTACTCTGGCTTGACGCCTGGGGGGGCATACCAGTTGGGCCGCTCCCAACCCGCCATTTCACCAAAACAGGCTCCGTTTGCCGCCAGCCGGTCGTGCAAGATCGAGCGACGCACGCCGCGCGCGGTCTCGGGCTGGCGAAATGGCCAGTGCATGGCATACAACAGGCCCAAGGTTTCTACGGTGCGGTCATGCAGATAGCGGCGGTTGCGCTGGAACGGCATGGCCCGGCGAATGTCCACGTCCCAGAGGTCCATCGGCGGGTGGCCGGCGAGCATCCAGTCGGCCAGAACCTTGCCTGCGCCCCCCGCGGACTGAATGCCGATTGAATTGAAACCGGCCGCTACAAACAGGTTGCGCACCTCGGGCGTCTCGCCCAAGAGGTAGCGGTCGTCGGGCGTGAAGCTCTCCGGTCCGTTGAAAAACAAGTTAATGCCGGTTTTCTCGAGCGCCGGGGTGCGGTGCATCGCGGCCGTCAGCAGCGGCTCAATGTGCTCAAGGTCGTCGGGCAAAGAGTCAAAAGAAAAACTTTGCGGAATCCCTTTCATGCCCCAAGGCTTGGCCACCGGCTCAAACCAGCCCACCAGCAGCTTGCCCGCGTCTTCTTTAAAGTAGGCGCAGCCGTCGGGGTCGCGCAGAACCGGCATATTGGAATGCAGGCCCTCCATGGGCTCGGTGACGATATAAAAGTGCTCGGCGGCGTGCAATGGCACGGTGGTGCCGGCCTTGGCGCCCAACTCATGCGCCCACATGCCCGCGCAGTTGACGACCATATCGGCGCGAATCTCGCCAAACTCTGTGCGCACGCCGACCGCTGTGCCGTTTTCAATCAAGATTTCTTGGGCGGCGCAATTCTCAAAAATGCGCGCGCCCCGGCTCTTGGCGCCCTTGGCGAGGGCTTGCGTGGTGTCGATCGGGTTGGTGCGGCCGTCTTTGGGCAGGTACACGCCACCGACCAAGTCGTCGATGCGCACGCCAGGCCACAGGCTCGCGATCTCGGTGGGGCTGAGGGTCTGCACTTCCAAGCCAAAGCACTTGGCCATGGACGCACCCCGCTTGAGTTCTTCGAAGCGCGCTGCGTTGGTTGCCACGGCTATCGAGCCGGTCTGCCGAAAACCTGTCGCTTGCCCGGTTTCTTGCTCCAGCGAGGCATACAAATTGGTGGTGTACTGCGCCAGTCGGGTCAGGTTGTAGGTGGCGCGGAGTTGTCCAACCAGTCCCGCAGCGTGCCAGGTGGTGCCGCAGGTCAGTTGCTTGCGCTCCAGCAAAACAACATCGGTACAACCCCGGAGTGTGAGGTGGTAGGCCAGACTGCAGCCGACGATACCGCCGCCCACAATGACAACGCTTGCCCGGTTCGGTAGATCCATGCGGCCTCCAAAAGTAAAAAAAGTGTCGAAAATTATTCTAGTGTAAAAATATCGACCAGAATTTTAAAACTGTGCTTACAATCCGCAAAAAATTGAGATGGCAGCCATTAGAACCTTGGCGCACTCATTGCGCAATAGTGCGACGGAGCCGCCGGATACAGCTGTTCGGGCTGGGATAACCGTTGATCGGAGACAACTATGACAGAACATGCACGGGTGGTAGTCATTGGCGGCGGTGTCGTCGGATGCAGCTGCCTCTACCATTTGGCCGCGTTGGGGGTGAAGGACGCTTTGTTGTTGGAGCGCGACGAGCTCACCTCGGGCTCGACCTGGCATGCTGCAGGCAATTTGCCCACCTTCAGTACCAGCTGGAGCATCTTAAAGCTACAAAAGTATTCGGCTGCGCTGTACCGCAAACTGGCGGCCAATGCCGAAAACCCGATCAACTACCACTTGACCGGATCGGTGCGTTTGGCGCATGGCCGCAGTCGCATGGACGAGTTCCACCATGTCAAAAGCATGGCCAAAGCCAACGGGCTCGACTATGAAATCTTGTCGCCCTCGGATCTCAAAGACCGCTACCCCTTGATCGAAACGCACGACCTCCAGGGTGCCCTGTGGGATCCGTTGGACGGCGACATCGACCCCTCCCAGTTGACCCAAGCGCTGGCCCGTGAGGCGCGTTTGCTGGGTGCCACCATCCGCCGCCACACCCGGGTGACCGCACTGGCGCAAAAACCGAATGGCGAGTGGTTGGTCACGACAGACAAAGGCGAAATTACGGCCGAGATCATCGTCAACGCCGCAGGCTACCGCGCCGGCGAAGTGATGGCGATGGTCGGCCGGCATTTGCCCATTGCCATCATGTCCCACCAGTACCTGGTGACCGAAGACGTGCCTGAGCTCGCGGCGATGGCCGCACAAAACGCGCGCCTGCCTTTGCTGCGCGACCCGGACACCTCGTATTACCTGCGCCAGGAGCGGGAAGGTTTTATCCTGGGCCCCTACGAGTGGAAGGCCACGCCCATGTGGCTGGACGGCATGCCCGACGACTTTGCCAACCAGCTCTGGAATGACGACTTTGAGCGCCTCGAGCAGTACATCGAAGACGCCATGGCCCGCGTGCCGGCGCTGGCCCGTGCCGGCATCAAGCGGGGCGTGAACGGCCCCATTCCTTATTCTCCCGACGGCAATCCCTATATCGGCCCCGAACCGGGCCTGCGCAATTTCTTTCATTGCAACACCTTCAGCTTTGGCATTACCCAGGGCGGCGGTGCGGGCAAGGCCTTGGCCGAGTGGGTGGTTCATGGGCAGACCGAATGGGACTTGTGGTCGCTGGACCGCCGCCGCTATGGCGACTACGCCACCACCGAATACACCGTGGCCAAGGCCATTGAGGTGTACCAAAACGAATACGCGTCGTCGTTCCCCTACGAAGAGCGGCCCGCAGGGCGTCCGCTGCGGACCTCGCCGCTGTATGAAACCCTGAAGGCCAAGGGCGCACGGTTTGGCGCGCGTGGCGGCTGGGAGCGTGCGGTGTACCTGGACCTGAAGGGTGACGTGCCAACCGATACCCATTCCTTCCGCCGCGAAAACGTCTGGCATGGCGCTGTCGCCGAGGAGGTGAAGGCGGTGCGCGAGCGCGTGGGGATTCTGGATTTGCCCGGCTTTACCAAGTACGAGCTCAAGGGGCCCGGTGCCGCGCAGCACCTGGACTACCTGTCGTGCTCTAAGCTACCGAGCCAAGGCCGGGTGTCTTTGGCGTATGCCCTGACGCCAACCGGCAAGTTGTGGAGCGAGTTCACGATTACCCGGCTGGGCCCCGACCATTTCTACATCATCAGTGCAGCGATCGCCGCCACGCACGATATGGACCTGCTGCGCCAGGGCTTGCCGGAAGACAGCCCCATCACCGTGACGGATGTGACCGCCGACTTTGGCACGCTGATCGTGGCCGGGCCACGTGCGCGTGAGGTGTTGGGTCAGGTGACCCAGGCCGATTTGTCCAATGCGGGCTTTCCTTGGCTAACCGCGCAATACATTGAAACCGTCACTGGCCGCTGCTTGGCGATGCGCGTCAACTACGTGGGCGAGCTGGGTTGGGAATTGCACGCGCCCGTGGCGCAGTTACCGGCGTTGTACGCCGCCTTGTGGGCCGCAGGCACAGCCCACGATATTCGTGATTTTGGCCTCTATGCGATGGACAGCTTGCGGGTCGACAAGTGCTACCGCGGCTGGAAGAGTGATCTTGAGAGCGGCTACACCCCCTTGGAGGCCTCGCTGGACCGCTTTGTGGATGTCCACAAGGCCGACTATGTGGGCAAAGCCGCCTTGGTGGCCGAACACGCACGCGGCGCCGCCCAGCGTTTTGTGCCCTTGATTTTTGATGAAGACGCCCATGCCGAAGCGCCTTACTGCGCGCAGGTTTTTGATGGTGACACCAACGTCGGCCTGACCACGTCGGGTGTTTGGAGCCATACGCTCAAGAAGAGTGTGGCACTGGCCTATGTGAGCGCAGCCAAAGCGGTGCCCGGGACCAAGTTGCAGGTCAATGTGCTGGGCCAGATGCGCAGCGCCACCGTGCACGCCGAACCACTGTACGACCCTAAGAATGAAAAGCTTCGCGCCTGAGTTGCGCGAGTCGTTTCCTCGAATTTTTTGACCATTTGACTTTTTAACCGGCTGCGGCCAGAGGTATTCCATGAGCGCAATCCCTGAGAAATCCACCCCCCGCGGCGGCGCCCGAGAGGCACGCCGGGCGGCCCGGTCTGCGCCCCTGCCTGATAGTTTGCGCCCGGTACGCCCCGGCATGAGTGGCGGCGCCTACAAGCCACTCAGCGATGCCGATGTGCTCAAGATTCACAACGCCGCGCTGGATGCGCTCGAACACATCGGTCTGGCCGATGCGCCCGAGAGTGGCATCGAACTCATGACCAAGGCCGGCGCCAAACTCACCGACACCGGTCGCCTGGTGTTTCCGCGGGCCTTGATTGAGGACACGGTCGCCAACGCGGCGCGCCACTTTGTGCTGCATGGCCAAGACCCGAAACACGATATGGAGCCTTGGGGAGACAAGGTCTATTTCGGCACGGCCGGCGCCGCGGTCAGCATGGTGGACGCCTTTACCGGCGAGTACCGGGACTCCACCACGCAAGACCTGTACAACATCGCCCGCACCGTGGACACGCTGGAACACATCCACTTTTTCCAGCGCTCTGTGGTCTGCCGCGACTTGGACTTGCCGCGCGAGATGGACTTCAACACCACCTACGCGAGTGTGAGCGGAACTACCAAGCACGTGGGCTCGAGCTGGGTCTCGCCCGAGCATTTGGAGGAGACGCTCAAGATGCTCCACATCATCGCCGGCGGCGAGGACAAGTGGCGCGCTCGCCCCTTCGTCAGCCAATCAAACTGCTTTGTTGTGCCGCCCATGAAGTTTGCGTACGACGCCTGCAAGTGCTTAGAGGTCGCGGTCCGCGGCGGGATGCCGGTGCTGCTGCTGTCGGCGGGCCAGGCCGGGGCGACCGCGCCCGCGTCCCTGGCCTCCGCGCTGGTGCAAGAAACCGCCGAGTGCCTGGCCGGACTAGTCTATGTCAACGCCGTTAAACCTAAGGCACCCGCCATGTTCGGCACCTGGTGCTTTGTCTCGGACCTGCGCACCGGCGCCATGTCGGGCGGGAGCCCGGAGCAGGCGCTGTTGTCTGCCGCCAGCGCGCAGATGGCCCGCTTTTATGACCTCACCGGGGCCACCGCCTCCGGCATGTGCGACGCCAAGATGCCTGACGCGCAGGCAGGTTTTGAGAAGGCCTACAACCACGCGCTCGTGGGCAACGCGGGCGCCAACTTGATCTATGAATCTGCCGGTATGTTGGCCAGCTTGTTGGGCTTTTCTCTGGAAAGTCTGCTGATCGACAACGACATCATTGGCGCGGTACAGCGCACTATTCGTGGCATTGAAGTCAATGACGAAACCTTGTCGCTTGACACGATCCGCGACGTCTGCCTGACCGGTCCGGGCCACTACCTTGGCGCTGAGCAAACGCTCAACCTGATGCAGCGCGACTATCTGTACCCGCAAATCGCCAACCGTGCCAGCCCCAACCAGTGGGTAGAGCAGGGTCGCCCCAGCATTGTGGAGACGGCGCACAAGAAGCTGAAGGTGATATTGGACAGCCATTTCCCGTCCCACATCCCCCCGGAGATGGACGCACGCATCCGCGCCGAGTTTCCGGTCCGGTTGGCGCGTGCGGGCATGCAGCCCAGCGTCTAAGGAGGCGGGCCCGGCCCGGCCGGGCGGCTTTCTACAATGGGACCATGCCCTTTTCCGCCCCCCATGGTTTGACTTCGACTGCGCCTGCCCATCAGGCGCATTTTTCTGACGGCATAGAGCTGCCCATGTTGGCGGCCTTGAACCCGGAACAGCGCGCCGCCGTCACTTTGCCAGCCGAGCATGCGCTGATTTTGGCGGGGGCCGGGTCCGGCAAAACCCGCGTCCTCACCACCCGTATCGCTTGGCTGCTGCAGCACGGTTATGTGTCGCAGGGGGGCATTTTGGCGGTTACCTTTACCAACAAGGCGGCCAAGGAGATGCTGACGCGCCTGTCTGCGATGCTGCCGGTCCATGCTCGGGGTATGTGGATTGGTACCTTTCATGGCCTGTGCAACCGCTTTTTGCGCGCCCACTTTAAGACCGCAAATCTGCCGCAGGCCTTTCAGATTCTCGACACCCAGGACCAGCTAAGTGCCGTGAAGCGCCTGTGCAAGCAAATCGGCGCGGACGAGGAGCGATTTCCGCCCAAGCAATTGGTCTGGTTTATTGCCAGTTGCAAGGAAGATGGCTTGCGCCCGGCGGCGGTCGAGGTGCGCGACCCGGATACGCGGCGCAAGGTCGAGATTTATCAACTCTACGAAGAACAATGTCAGCGCGAAGGCGTGGTCGATTTTGGTGAACTGATGTTGCGCAGCTACGAGGTGCTGCGCGACCACGCCGATATCCGCACGCACTACCAGCGCCGCTTTCGCCACATTCTGATTGACGAGTTCCAAGACACCAACAAACTGCAGTACGCCTGGATCAAGATGCTGGCAGGGGTCGGTTTGGAGGGGCCGGACGGGCCGGGGGGTGCGGTGCTGGCGGTGGGGGACGACGACCAAAGCATCTACGCCTTTCGCGGCGCGCGCGTGGGCAACATGGCGGACTTTGTGCGTGAGTTTGACGTCCAACACCAGATCAAGCTGGAACAAAACTACCGCAGCCACAGCAATATTCTGGACTCGGCCAACGCACTCATCAGCAACAACAGCCGCCGCTTGGGCAAGAACCTGCGCACCGACCAAGGGCCTGGAGAGCCGGTGCGTGTGTACGAGGCGCCCAGCGACTTTGAGGAAGCACAGTGGATGGTGGACGAAATGCGCCACCTGCTCAGAACTCCCACAGACCACCCTGGCGGCGATTGCTACCAACGCAGTGAGATTGCGGTTCTGTACCGCTCCAATGCGCAGAGCCGGGTCATTGAAACCGCGCTGTTTAACGCCGGGCTGCCCTACCGGGTCTATGGCGGCCTGCGCTTTTTTGAGCGCGCCGAGATCAAGCACGCGCTGGCCTATTTGCGGCTGCTGGCCAACCCCAATGACGACACCAGCTTCATGCGGGTGGTGAATTTCCCGGCACGGGGCATTGGCGCGCGCAGTATTGAACAGCTTCAGGATATCGCCAAGGCGTCAGGCTGTTCCTTCCATGACGCGGTGAGCGCGGTCAGCGGCAAAGCGGGCACGCTGTTGGGGGCTTTTGTGGCAAAAATCGACGTGCTGCGTGAGCAAACGGCCACCCTGAGCCTGCGCGAAACCGTGGCCCAGATGCTGGAGCACAGTGGATTGCTGGCCCACTACCGCCTTGAGCGTGAAGGCGAAGACCGGATCGAAAACTTGGAAGAGCTGGTGAACGCCGCTGAAAGTTTTGTGCGGCTTGAAGGCTTTGGTCGCTCGGGCGCGACCGGGCAGGGCGGGGAGGGCACCCTTGCGCAAAGCCCGGCCAGTCAGGGTTTGACCGCTGCATC
>Ga0214921_10001981_pt1 | contig 34221 bp, 35 predicted proteins | sample LL1505_MetaG_FD_177992 | JGI IMG/M metagenome (GOLD analysis project Ga0214921, IMG submission 177992) | Freshwater microbial communities from Lake Lanier, Atlanta, Georgia, United States - LL-1505 | ecosystem: Environmental > Aquatic > Freshwater > Lake | place: USA: Georgia | collected... | reverse complement strand
CCCACACCTTCACCTACTGCAACACCAGCCACTCCCACACCTTCACCTACTGCAACACCAGCCACACCCACACCTTCACCCACACGGACACCAGCTACTCCTACACCCACACCTACCGTGACTCCACCTTCCAATCTGATAGTTGGAATTGGTGGAGATACACTGGTTACTATTACAGGAGATAACATAATTCAAATATAAATATAATATATGGCAAACAAGAATTTTACTCAATTTAGCCTTTCATCATTTGCATCACCTACTGACTTTATTGTAGGGTATGATAGTACTGGTGCACAAGAATTAAGATACACTGCAAGCGATATCCGCAACACCACATATGCGCTTGGTCTTCTTACTGCCGGTAACTTTGATTTTAAAATTCGTGGAATAACTGTTGGAGGCGGTGGCTCGAGTTCAAATTGCGCCTTCGGTACTGATGCATTAAAATTCGGTACTAGTACACCTAATATAGGCATAGGCACATCTGCCGGTTATTCATTATCTTCAGCTGGTTTCTGTGTAGCCATTGGCTATAATGCATTGAAAACCTACGGTGGAAGTGGTGGTTATAATGTAGCTATAGGCACTAGCGCAATGGAGAGTGTACGTGGATTTTGCGAACACAACGTTGCTGTAGGCTGGAACGGGCTCGCTAACCTTGTGCAAAGCAGCAACAACACCACGATAGGTGATTTTGCCGGTCGGTACTTAACAGGTGGCAGCTACAATACATATGCTGGTTATAACGCTGCTGCTCTTGCATATACAGGTAGCTACAACACATTCATTGGACATTATGCAGGTATTGGCAATGATAATCGAACTAACTGTACCGGGCTAGGTTACTATGCAAATACAACTGGCAATAACCAAGTACAACTAGGCGATTCTACTACTACCACATATGCATATGGCGCTGTACAGAATCGATCCGATATTAGAGATAAAGCAGATGTACGCGATACCACACTTGGGTTAGATTTTATTATGGCACTCCGTCCTGTAGATTTTAAATGGGATCTTCGTGAAAGCTATAAAACACCACCGCCAGCTGCACCTTCTCCTGAAGCAACTGAAGAAGAAAAAGAAAACCATGCATTGCAACTGCAAGAATGGAAGCAAGCAAATGACATTTCCAACATTACTCATGATGGTACACACAAACGTGCACGTTATCATCATGGGCTCATTGCTCAAGAAGTGAAGCAGACATTGGATGCAAAGGGCATTGATTTTGGTGGGTATCAAGATCATTCAATCAAGGGCGGAAAAGATGTGCAATCCATTGGATATAATGAACTGGTAGCACCCTTGATCAAGGCCATACAAGAGCTTAAACAAGAGTTTGATGCATACAAAGCATCTCACCCTTGATGACAATACAATATAATCACTGTATAAACATAACTTTTCCTTTAAATAATTAAGTGCAATATCTTAATGTAGTTTTGTCTAGCTACCAATTACCTGGCCAGCCAGACTATTTAAACCACTACTTTTTCACTGATCCCATATTGGGATCTAATTTCACATATCCCAACACTGCCAACGGCAGCCTATTCAATGCAACCACAGGCACTTTTGTTTATCCTGCCACTGCCAGTGGTGGTCCCTTCTACCCATGGGGCTACTCTGTGCAAAACACATACACCATCATGGATCTTGGCATCCTCAAAGGACCTTACACTCTCACATTTGTGCCTTCTGCCATTGACAACACAGTGTTCACAACAGCTAAGATTTTATATGCATTTGGTGATGGGCAAACCACAGAAGTGGAGAAGGATATTGTCATTGATTACAACAAAAAAATACGATTTGCTGGCACTGATTCTGCTCAAGTAGGCAATCCAAATTTTGTCAACATTGATCATGAATATTACCCACAGAGCACAGGCACCACCACATACAATCCCATGGTGTCTGTCATCAATGGCAATTTTGTCTGGAATGTTTTTGACATAAGATTCTCCCTCATACCTGCATCCATGTATGATTTCAATGATTTAACTGTATTGAACAGTGTGGGCATCTCTTCAGACAGTAAGAATGTCATTGTTGTTGAAACAAATGAGCCAAGATATGTGGCAAATCTCAAGGTGTTATCTGCAGGACCATATTCGCTTGTACCCACACCCACACCCACTCATACACCCACACCACCTCTGCCCACACAAACACCCACACAAACACCTGTGCCTTCAAACACACCCACACAGACACCCACATGCACACCCACACAGACACCTTCCAACACACCCACACCTTCCATCACACCCACCATCACAATCACCAATTCACCTACACCATCCAAGACACCCACACAAACTGTCACACCATCACAGACACCCACTAACACACCCACTGTGACACCCACTGTTACACCTTCTGTTACACCTTCTGTTACACCATCAGAGACTCCAACCAACACACCCACACCTTCCATCACACCCACTCAAACATCCATTATTGCAGAAACACCCACACCTACACCTTCTGAAACGCCTGCAAGTACACCCGCACCCACGCCTACACCCACTGTGACATACACACCACAAGCACTGTTGGGTTGTGGCACAGTAACTAACTCCGACAATACCAACACAACACAATTCAGACTAATTGATTTCGGTACAGGACCTGGCATCAATAGCATCACATTTGATCCCATGACTGAAGGTGATAGCATTGATTTCTATAATGCCACAACAAGCAATTTGATATCTAGCTTTGGATTCAGAACCACACGGTTCACATGGTCAGAACCTGCAGGCGCAGGTCCAAAGATAGTCAGATTTGTTATTACATCTTCTGGCTCAACCAAAGACTGGATGCTTTCTGGAACATGTATTACCCCGTGACGCACACACTAAATGCAGTTTTTGCATAAATATTTCTATAAAAATCATATTTTATGCAAATTTTTACACTATCAACTACTAACTGTTTTCCACTTACATCCAATTATTATCTGGACAGTACAGTAAAATTCAAAGAACAGCTCATTTTTACAGAAAATGATGTGACTTTCCCACTCAATGATGCATTGAAAGAAGCAAATGACACAGCAACCAACAACTTCTCCAATCTGTATCTAGGGAGAAAATCATCATTGACAAACAACATTTTTATAGAGAACTTGGATAAACTACCAGATGAGGGATTCAGAACTTATCTGGCAGTAAATGCTTTGTTGGGTGTCAATTCACTTTCCCGCTTCTGGGTAGTTGAAGAGCCACAGGATGTGACAACAAATTCAACAATTGTTGCTGTGTCTGGTTTGTATGTGAATTTAGATAACAGATATTATTTTGAAATTGTATTTCTAGATGATCTCTTATGCAAAATAGCACATGAAAACAATGGCATCAAGAGATATTTAACTCTTGATTTAAACAGTGGACTGACATTCTGCAAAGATTTGAATGATGATTATTTGGGCATGTATTCACCACAAATATTCACATACATTTACGACAGAGACAATGATTACATTGTTTTTCAGAAGAATACCAATGATGTTGTAAAATACCTCTCCATATCTCCTGATCCTTTGATCACAAATCTAATTCTGGTTGACTCATTAACAGCTAGCTCCATTGCCTTCAATTCGAGTGCCATTTTTAAATGCTCACCTCGAACAGACGAGCCAAACACTACCATTTTAATTGATCCATGGGTGTCATATGATAGAAATTTTTATAACAATGAACCTGTAATCAACCCTGACAGAAGTTATGATGCAACAGATGACAGTTATTTGTTAAACAATGAATACTTTAATATCTCAGGCAATGAATTAAATTTAAATTTTTTAACTCTCAAAAACACAAACACACCTGAAAATTATCAAGCAAGAAGCAATCCCTTCTTCAATGAACGGCCTGTTGAAATGAGAGATTACAAGAAAATATTCTCTGGCTCTAATCAGACATATGGTAATGACAACATATTATTAGGCTATGAGGGGTACACATCTAACATCATCTTTAAAAATGATAAAGTTACTTACTTTCATATTCCACAGAATTTTTATCCATTCAAACAGTTGAACATTAATGATTCAGGGTTAATTGAAGCAGGTGCCATGGCAGGTGACCATCCTTTGAAATCTGATAAAGTTTTTAAGAAAAAAGCAGATTACGAAAAGACCAGCATATTTGGCAATACTCTGGAAGAGACCACAGGAGACTTCCTGTGTGCATGGCTCTCTGGAAATCCTGATGTTACTGCCAAACCCATATGGGTGGACCGCTATTATAACCCATCAAAATTAACTTTCATAGATGCACTTACATCTTCCACATTCCAGTCCATCAACTATGTATCACTGTATGAGTGTCTCATGAAGAACGCTAACATTGATTTTGAAGTGTTTGATAAGCCCTCTGATTTAATTTTTGAAAAAGGCACATATTATGCATATCAACGTCTAGGCGCTCAATACAGCAGAGATTATTTAAATGTTCTAAATGATGTGTTAGTGCAAAAAAACTTTGACATATACAGAACAACAAATCAAGCTAATATATCTCAACCCCTTGTCTCTAATTCTGAATATATTTTTGATGGCAGTACATATGCTGCTACAAACAATCTATCTGCCATTGATGCAACCAACAGTTTCACAATTGTCATGGACATAGCAAACAAAGATTGGACAAAGCCATTTGCATATCAAATGATAGGCAATTATTCAAATGATGGATTTGGTGTTTTTAATATGAATCATCTTACACCCACTCTGTTCATTCCATCTGAAAATACTCTGCATATAACTAATACCGATTTCACATCACTCAATACAATTGAATTCAACTCAAATATTGAATTCATAATAAGATTTGATGGATTTGATTACTATCATGTCATGCTAGCTGATGGCACTTTCAAAAGGTTAAATAATAAAAATATTGAAATGTACAGCATTACAAATGCTGCATTTTCTAATATCATAGACTATGATTATGACAGCATCAATGCTTATTTCTTAGTATATGCAGGTGCAGGAAACAAATTGTACAGACTCAACTTAATAACAGGAGTGTTAAAAGAATTTACTGCAAGTGAATATGATTACAATGTGAAGCTTAGTTACAACACAAACAACCATCAGTTGCAGCCTGCAAATACTCTTGATGTTGTAGATGGAGTAGTGTATTTAACTGATGGAGTCAAATCAAAAAGAACTGGAACAAACATATATTATGGCACAGGATCATTGATAACCTTGTGGCGAGATATCAAACAATCCATACCCACACTATTGCCCCAATATTTTTCTCTTGCATTAAAAGACTTTAATGTGGATGTAGATGGTAACATATGGATTCTTTATGATGATAATACATATGCAAAATTTACATCTTCACAGGTACTGACACTGTCTGGTCAAATTGATGGCAATAGTATTATTAACACAGTAGATTTCATATATGAATTAGGTGAAAATGAAGTAAAAGAATACACTATTATAAGCTCTATTTCTTCCTACAATTCAACACAAACTATCTTATTTCATAAATATGACAGCCAAACCAACTTACTTTCATCCTTCTCATACCCTATTCAATCTTTAAATCTGCCAATTACACCAATTAATTACATAAGAGAGTATCTGTATGATCTCTATCCTGATTCTAATTTAAATTATCGAATCAAACTCACCAACACATCAGATGATACAGATGTTGAAGATGTCAATTTGATCTTCAACCTCTCTTCACTTGATGCAGGTTATCATAATTTTGTGTTCAGGGTGGATACTTACAGAGGTGAAATGCAGCTTATAATTGATGGCCATGTGGTCAAACAGCAAACGTTTCAACCAAGAATGTATCAATTTTCAGACTTGATAACAAGACCATTCTTCATAGGCACAAGCCCATACACAAACAGTATACCAATGTTTGAATACCTTAAGACTAATAAATTCAATGCAAAGAATATTACAGTGAAAAATTTCTATTTGTACAGCACACCATTAAATTACTTTGATATCATGTTTCACAAGAAACAGGATAAAGACAGTCTTCAAGATGTGGTGTTCAATGTTGCTTGTGGCAAGAGAGGATATCTTGAAGAGATTGAGAGATACTTTAAATTTACATTGCCTGGACACAAATCCACAGCAATGAATGTGGTGTTACGCAACAGCGGAATATACAACCCTGAGCTTCAACTGGAAATTGAAAAACGCATCTTGCTAGTGCTCAAAAATTCCATACCTGCATATGCAAAGATAAATAGTATAAAGTGGAGTAATTAATGAACATAGAAGACACATTCAATCAAAGTGGCCTGCTGTATGACAGATATCTGGGTGACAATCTGCAGCTGCCTTATTCTGAAACAGACATTAAAATAGCTCCTAATGATACTGTTACTGCAGACTTAATCAATCTCAAACTCAGCAATCTGTATCAAAATTTTCTATATCTGTATAAAAACACCAAAATGGCATCCACACTTGTGCCCATATCTGCTCTGGCAACTGCAGGTGTGTCTGCCAATGATACAAAATTTACATGGTACAGAGGCTTATCAACATCTCAATTTCAGCCCTTTGAATCACTAGGCAATACCCTCTCTGCTTTGGATAATTTCAAGGAGATATTTGCCTTACAAAATGCAGATCTGGAACAGTACACATTGCTTTGCACCACAGGAACAGAACTATATGCTATCAATTCAAACAATGCAGAAACATCTCTTGCCATAGCTCTGAGCACATTAGACTATAACACAGAGAGAATCACAGATAAGTTTTTTGTGGATATCAATTCATTTGCCTTGGGGCCAGATAACCAACTTCTGTTGCTTGACCGTGGATCAAACTTACTATACAAATATGATGCATCAGGATTTCTAACAAATGATAACATAGCAGCTAACAGATTATTTTTTAAGAAATTCATAGGTGGATATGGTGATATTCAGGCCAAATTAAAATTTAATTCACCTGAAAGTGTCTGCATGTCCAACGATTTTATATATGTTCTGGATTCAGGTAATTCATGCATTAAGAAATATGATAAATATCTCAATTGGCAGTACACCTACACACTGCAAAGAGATTTCTTAAGTTCTTACCCATTCAAGCTCAAGGTAGATAGTGACAGTAATTTCTATGTTTTAACTGATGATATGTTCATTTTTAAATATGATAATGATTTTCAAAATAGATATGTAATCAGCCTATCTAGCATTCAAGTAAATGGTGAAGTGTTCAAAGATATGGTGTTCTCTAGTTATGATCCTAATATATTTTATGTAGTAACAGACCAAAATGTATATAAAAAGTTTACAAGTAAACCAGATGATACAACAGGTAAATATTTATTTTACCTGCATAAATTTAATAATACACAGACATTAAAAGCTTTTGTATCTTTGAAGGCTACAGATGGTGATAATAATATATTATACTCAAAAAATAATAACACTGCCATATTCACTTCTTTTTATGACAATGCCAATCTATATGATATTCTGACTATTCCTGATTTTGATGTGTATGATTTGGAGGAAATAAAACTCAAAGAACAAGAAAATGTGCAAAGTTGGGTGCTTAACAAAACATTTTCAAAGATGATTCTCAATCACATGCGCTTGAGAGATCAGATCATTGGCAAGTTTGTGTACATACTGGATGCACGTGGCAATTTGGTGTTTAATTTCAATAGATATCTCACAGAAACAGAAAAAGATACAATTAACTACCAATCAAACATCACATCATTTGTTGGTAAGAATGAAATTATTCAGAATTCTGTTTTGAATCGATGCCTTGTGACTGTGCACAAATTTCAAGCCAGTATCCTGGAAGTATTAAGAGAAGAATTAAAAAAAGAATTAAACAAACTTGTTCTACTAGGAGCATATAACAATGTTGATACCCTGGCTGATCTGCGCAGTCTACCCTTATCCTCCTTGCAAGGCATTACAAATACTATACAAGTCGATCACCATAGCTTACCATCTGATACTGGCGGTGGAGCTTTTGTTTATAATACACTCTCCACACTTGCTGATGATAATGGGGCCATCATTAGACCAAATTCCATTGGACCAACATTTCCTGGTAGATGGATACGGCAGTTTGTTAATGGATATGCAGAGCCAGAAATGTGGGGAGCATTTGGCAACGGTATCAATGATGATGCTCCAATCATTCAAGCAGCCATTGATTATTGCACTGCAAACTCTCTTTCTGCACTCACATTTTCTGCAAAAACATATTTCTTGTCCGCTTTTGCTGGCGCTAAGGATACTACAGCATTTCCTTCTGCCAAACAAAATGCTGGATACAACGGTAATTTCTACGTAGCACCCAAATTGAGTGTGGGGTACTGGCCTGATGTACCCAACCGTAGGGTTAATATTACCTTGCTAGGTACCACAGGTACTGTGTTGTGTGCTAGCAATATAAACTCACAAAAGACATGGAACGGCACCAGTTACGTGAGTCCATCTGGGAGCCCTCAAACAATGATCACAGTGAGAGATCAAGTATCTACATTCCGCTTGAAAAACATAACACTGTTATGGGATGGGGAACTTACAGGACAGTTGGTTACCGGCACTGTGGGACTGGAAGTCGCAGGTAATCGAGGAGGGACCAGCTGGGGTGTCCCTACCTACCCAGCTATAAAGCGAGATCTTATTGATGTAGATAATTGCACTTTCAACAACTGTCACCGGGCCATTAACATGGGTAGCACTTTTGTACCAGGCAGTGGCACACAGGTAGCGAACATTAAGAATAGTCGTTTCCTTTATCCCAAAGGCAGTGACAGCACAAGAACAGATGGTGGCAGTCAAATTGTTTTCATGAGTTCTGATACTTATGAAGTGAACGCTATGGATAATTTTGTGGAAGGATCCACTTACATGCCAGTGAACAGTCCCAATGGTCTGCCCTTGGATGGGTTCATATTTTACACAGGTATCAAGAGCAACATTTACCGTAATACTTTTACACGCATGGCAGTGGAATCTTTGTACCTGGGCTGCAACATGTCTGCCTGGTATCTGGGTGGTGCAGGTTCTTATGACATCACCATGCCTGCTGTGGGCGGCACAATAACTGTGCAGCTTCCTGGAATTACAACCAATGCAGATCAAACCACTAAATTCAATCAACTCACATCCATTGTAGAGGCAGGTCTCACTGTGGGACAATATGTTGCCATCAATTGGTCTGGAGGTGGTGATAATGGCTATGATGGAGGCATTTATCAAATTAACAGTTACAGCAAAGCTACTAATCCTTATTCTTGCACCATGACCCGCGTGAGCGGTATTAATGGGGGTGGTGCATGGGCCAATTGGAATACCATGCCAACTGGTCAACATTTGAGTGGCGCCAGTAGATTCATTGTACCATATGATGGCATGCTGCGGTTGGGAGTGCATTCAGAAGTCATAGACAATGTTTTTGAAATGAGTCTAGCTACTGTGGGAGCTGCAGGTGCCAGAGGAGCTACATACATGTCCCATAATCCTTGCATTCGTGCTGATGGTGGCAGCCATCATGTGCAAGGCAACAAATTCAGTGGCACAGGCATGGTGTACGCAAACAGCATCATTCAAGATGTGCACACCAATTGGCTAATAGAAGATAATGATTTTTATTATTATAATCAAGATCCTCTGCGACCTCGTAAGGAAAATTTGGAAGTGGCAGGCACAGTTCTTACCTATGCTAATGTAGGCATATGGTGTTCACTGAGTGCAGGCGTGATACAAAACAACAGATATCACTTATGGACTGATATAAATCAAAATACTGTATATCATGTACCTAGTGCCAATCCTCAAATATATGTTAATTGTGATGACGATCTAGCTCCCTACAATGCAGTCGACGGGTACACCCCTGTGCGAGTGTATACACAATTGACAAATTACAGTAAAACTAGCTTTGGAGTCTCGTTATCCAGATCAATACACCGCAACAACCACACATACATATCTGTGCCCAGTGCTGTATCTTTTGTGACAGATAAGCAGGGGGATCTGGCAACAGATGTTGCCACAGCCACAGGCAATGTGGTGCATGGGTTTGACAGTGTGGCACGATTACGCTCCTATGGCACCGTTCTTACTAATACTGGATCATATTCTGCCCCTAATGATTACCTGTATAATGGTCTGGGTGCTGTTGTAACAAACATTGGACAGTATACATACAATAGCAGCAGCATGGCAACAGATAATGGCAGTAATGTACTAAAGCCTGATGCAATTAATATAGCCAATCCAGGCAGATGGATAGCTGTTTAAAGTTAATATACACTCTTAATTTCATTGTAAAACAGCATATTTCTAATAAATAATTCCAATGGCAACGGTATCTATCGTCAAATTAAAGGTTAGACGCGGCACAGATTCTGAAAGAAAACAGATTGTTCTGGACAACGGTGAAATTGGATTTGTCACCACACCTGCTTCTAATAGATTGTTTGTGGGCGATGGTGTCACCCAAGGGGGCATACCTGTGTCTGCAAAGCTTCATTACGCAGGCACTGACATTGACACAGGAGCAGGTCTGGAGACAGCTCAGAAAGGTGATCTGGTGTATGATTCAACCATGCGACAAATGTTTGTACTCACAGGGGTTGATACAAATGGATTCCCTGCTTATGATGAGCGAACAGCATATCAATTCATAAGCTCTCCTGTAGACAAGCAAACCATCACATACACACCCAATGGTGTGTTGCAGGTGCCAACCCAAGGCATCAGTGCAGTCAACATCAACAACAACCTTTTCAATTCCTTGGGTGGATTTGTAAGATCATCACCCAATGGCACTGTCAGTGTCAATTATGACAATGTGAAGATAGTTTTGAATGTTAACAGTGCATTGACTGTGAATGAACCACAATTAAATATTGAAAACATGGTTGTGCAAGGCAAAACACTGGACATCACTGGCACTGGTCTGGCTCTGTCTGTGCCTGTTGACCCACTAGGTTTTGGTACTGGTCTCAGAACTGGTCAAATTTACAGAGATGTCAATGGATTTTTAAAGGTAAAGTTATAATATGGCAGAAGTCACTTCAGATACAGTTGTAAAAATTCTCTTGAGAAGAGGATTGGAGTCAGAGCGCGTTGACACCTTGCTATCAGAAGGTGAGTTAGGATACTCCATAGACAACAGACGCATATTTGTTGGTGATGGTATCACCTTGGGTGGCAATGCTGTTGGCAACATATTCATTGGCAATGTGACAGACAAAGTTTCTTTCAATGGTGTGAGTATTGCGGGTGACACTGTGTATGAGAACAACATCCTGTATGCACGTGTTGGTGGCAGCAACTGGTTAAACATTCACCCTCGATTGTACACAGACCCCAACAATGGTGCATATGGCATAGAGTATGCCACAGGTGAAAACAGGTTGCGTTTATCACAATCTATATTAGGTGAAGGCTTCACCATGAGCTACAACCCTCTTTCATATAATTCTCTCCAGCGACAGACAAGTTTGATTCAATTTGACGCAAGGTACTTGTCCTTGTGTGCAAGCAATAATAGTTTTTATTTTGGTAACATTTACAATAAAACTGTACTCAATAATCTTAATGCAAGAGTTAACGTGGACAATTCTTTTTTTATCAATGACAATGTTGCACAGCCACAGCAACTGCAAATGTACGCTAGGAATTCTTCCAACAGATCTTCCATTGAATCTGTGTCTGGTGATTTTGATGTAACAGGCAGAAAAACACTAAACTTGCTTGCTGGCAGACGCAATTGCATTAAAATGCGTGGTGATAACACAGAAGGCATAGGAACCGCCTACACCACAGTGTTTTCATCCAATAGAACTGGTTACATGGGAAAACCTGATTTTGACTTTTATGGCATTGTACAGTTCAGAGATGATCATATATTTGAAGACAATGTCACTGTGGGTCAAAGCTTGTCAGTCCTAGGCAATTCAACCATATATGGCAGTCTTTCTGTGCTAGGTGACATGTCTTATTATGATACAATTGTGTCAGTAACAAGTACCTTGAGTGTTGTCAATGTGGGCCCCAATGCTCCAGGTGTCGATTCAGTGGTCATTGTGCAAAAGAGCACAACTGCAGCTCAGTACTTACTAAGAATACAAGGTGAAAATATCTCTACTCCTTATTTTACAATCAAAGATGGTCCTGTGGCATCAATCAATTATGAACCAGGTACTGATGTTACTTACAAGCTCATTGTTGGGGGCAGCTCCAACCTGCATGGCAATTTGATTGTTGACAATGTGGGCAATGCTGGAACTGGTCATTTGAACGTCAGTGGCAGTTCTATTCTTGGTGGTACCAGCACCACCACTCTAACAGGCAGAGGTGCTGTATATTTCAAAGATGCTGAAACTGAAATAGGGCAAAAAGTATGGTTTGGCAGGGATTATTCAACCACAAACTTATACAGAAAGCAATCTGGTACCAGCCAAACAGATTTATCCCTGAAGACTGATGGCAATCTTACTGTGGGTGGTAATTTATCTGCCACACTTGTCATGGGAGATGGCAGGGGGATCAAGAACATAGGACAGGCCATGTATTATGATAACCCAATACAAGGAGGGCCATATACGGAGGGAGCCATCACCAATTCTGGTCTCACTTTCATATGGACTTTATAATGAAAAAAGGTATGGTTGTACGACCACAAGGAAATAAATACATTATATGAGTTATCTTACAGTATCTGTTAATTTTGCTTCTGTTGCACAGATAAACAGCGGATCCACCAATGTCACAAGTATTAGCCCTGCAAATCTGCAGACATCTTTGGGTGGCGGATCATACAATAGCAATGTTAATGCCACCGGCCTCACTTCACGCACTGGTGGTGTTGCAGTTAATGGTGGTGGCAATGTTGTATTGGATTCTGGATTACTTCAAATAGGCACTGGTGCTAGTCCTGTGACACTGTTCAGAGCAGCTGCAGACACATGGCAGACAAATGATGTTTTTGTAATAGGCAATGCCACCGCTTCCAGTAGCAGAACAACAGGAGCATTGCAGGTGACTGGTGGAGTAGGTGTGCAAGGAGCCATGTTTGTGGGAGGTGATGTAACAGCATATGCAACATCTGATGCCAGACTCAAAGACAATGTCAAGATCATCATCAATGCACTGGACAAAGTCGATAAACTCAATGGTGTTGAGTTTGACTGGAACGCTAAATCAGAGAAAACAGGACATGATGTTGGCTTGCTGGCACAAGAAGTTAATGAAGTGTTACCAGAAATTGTCACCACACGTGAAGATGGCACCTTGGCCATCAGATATGAAAAAGTTGTGCCTCTGTTAGTACAAGCCATCAAAGAGTTGAAGACAAAAGTAGAACTATTGGAAAACAAAGCGGAGTAAAGTATGCCGCACCCCACCGCTAATGACAATTATTCATTGCATGAGCTGGCTTTAGCAACTGGAGCCACACCTGAAAGCTTGGGCTATGCTGCTGGCAGCACTGTCACCCCCATAGATTTTCAAGATTTTACAATTGACAGTGTCACTGCACCAACCATCGATGTGTCCAGCTTGCCTTATGGCAGTGATGTAACTGTGACAACAAATTACACAGTGGCAGGTCCAAGATTCCTATCTAAGATAGGCAGTCGTCCATCGAATTATAATTGGATTATAGATACTACTAGGTGGAGTACACAATCTAATTTTGGTTATTATGTGATTGTTAGAAATGGATATAACCCAGGAGGTACCGGTTGCAGTTCATCTTTCACAGACACTATAGGAGTTAGACTTTATGATCAAGGGTTCAATGAGCCAGCTACAAATTATAATACTGTCCTATATACAGGCAACATTACCCAATATTCACCACCTGCACCCATTTTAAGTCAAAACCCCATTTGGATGACGGCCCCACAACGGCCATGTAACACCTCACCAGCATGTCCAAATGGCAATTGCAGAGGTGCCACCATTCGGGTTGTAGGCGGTGCTGGTGATTATCAAGGGGTCCCCGGTGGTGGAGTAACCCACTACATCAATAATGCATTGAAATTCAGTTCAGCCAGTTCACCATATGATGTCACTCATACCAGAGATGAAAACAACAACCTGTTGTGTGGCAACACTTTATACACATTAAAGGTTGCAAATAGCTATGGTTGCACAGTTACCACCACACGCACAACCCCTGCATACGTTTAAAATAAAGAGTTTACATTGGCAGAAGAGCAGTTATAATATTGAAATGGATCAGAGAATTGAACCCATCTACTCAGCTTTCAAGGACATATGCACACAGCAACACTCTGTATTCACAGAAGAAGAGTTTAAAAACAGACTCACCCATGAATTGACAACAAATCCAAGAGTAAAGAATCGGGATAGTATTGAAACAGCTTTAAATTATCTACTAAATGATGAAAAACTTACTACAGAGAATGTAGCAAGTTTTATTCACAAGACTCTTGCTCATAATAAAAAAAATAATCAACCCATTACAGACTTCAAATTTGATAATGCCAAGCAATGCTGCATTGCTCCTTATTCTACAATTAATTTTGATGCTCAAGGAACAATGAGAGTTTGTTGTTATAATAACAAATTTTTACTAGGAACATACCCATCTGTCACCATTGAACAAGCGTGGCGGAGTGAAGCTAGAGAACAATTCATAGAAAAAATAAAGAAGCTCGATTTTAGTAATGGTTGTGACAAATGCCGCATGCAAATAGTGACAAAAAATATTAGTAATGCTCTTTTTACTAAATTTAATCAGTTTGAAAGCATAATTGGTGATGACCCTGTTAATTTTGAGTTTGATTTTGGTACCATTTGCAATTATGAATGCATAATGTGTGGTGGCAGATGGTCATCGTCAATTAGAAAGAATAGAGAAAAACTCCCACCCATCAAAACACCTTATGATGATGCTTTTGTTGACCAACTTAAACAGTATATTCCTAGCATGCGTATAGCTAATTTTCTGGGTGGAGAACCTTTTCTCACACCATTATATTATAAGATTTGGGATTTGATCTATGAATACAATCCAAATCTGCCCATCTACATCACCAGTAATGGCTCTATTCTAAACAATAGAATCAAAGAGTATGTTGTTAAACTGCCAAATGCAAGAATCACCATCTCACTTGATTCACTTAAAAAAGAAACATATGAAGTTATCAGAAAAAATAGTAACTTTGATCAAGTAATGAGCAATATAAAAGAATTAATTACTTTAAATAAACTCACTTCCATTGCTTTTTGCCCATTAATACAAAATGTATATGAATTGCCTGATATAGCTAACTTCTGTATTGAGCATAACCTTACTCTGGCTATCAACACTGTAACCAATGCATTGGGTGGCTCAATAAAGGGCATACATGCCAATGAAAAGCATAATACTGTTGTCTGGGCAGGTCTGGGTAGTCCAAATCTTGAGACTTTTCATGGTACCAATCCTGAGCTAATTCCTGAATTCTGCCTTCATACTTTACCGCACTTAGAATTAACCAAAATTATCAGCCATCTAAGACAATATAGCTTTCATGGCAATCCAGATATTCATGACCGATATGCAAGCTTTATTAATTCTTTAGTGAGTATAAATATACAAAAATAGACCATGAACATTGACGTACCGAACATCATAAAAATAACTACAAAAGACAACAAGATTGACTTCATATTAAATAGAAAAAGCATATTTTCAAATAAAACATATAACGATGCAACTCAAATACAAGCGGTTGAGTATGATCCTGAACCGCATGAACTAAAATATTTTAAAAAGAATGAGCTTGTGACCATTACTGCCAATAATCCTGATTTATTTTTTCTCGCAAGAGCTCTCAAACTCAATATTATGCATATCGTCAATTGCGATAAATCACAAATACTATCTAGCTACAAATTAAAATTGATAAAACTTCTAAAAAGTATTTACAGACGCAGTGTTCCGCTAAATGTGGAACAGCTGATACTCAACTCACCTGATGCATCTGCTTTACTACAATATCTTCCCTTCATTAATTATAATGAAGACAAAAAATCACAATACCTACATTGTTTGAGGATGAAAATATACTACTTACTGTACCCAAATCCTGAGTATCAACCTTTCATAGAATTGGATGACAGAGCATATGCATGGGTAATGAATTGTTTGTCTCAACTAAATATTCCAGGATTGCAATTTGCTGAATTTGAAACACCCAATGAGAGTATTATGGCGATTATGAGAGAAAAATGGAAAAAACTTATTGATGAAACTCATAATAAAGCTGCAGACTTCTTGCAACAAGAAGAAAATGCTGCAAAAGCATTTGATGATGCTGATGCCTTGAGAGAGATACAAGCTATAAAGGAAGAGATGAGCAAAGTGATTGCTGCAATAGACCTCAATACATATAAAACTCCCAAACAACTTCTGCGATTTTGGCCGGATATTCTTCTACCAGGCCCATCACTCATATACCGTCTTAGTTAATATGAAGTTTGATGCAGGTGAGGAGGCAGCTGCCAGCTTTGTAAAAAACAAAGATACTATAATTGTTACCAGTACAACACATCACTTTATTGACATGGTATTTAATTGGTATCACTCTCTTGATACCATAGGTCTCTCTCACTTAGTTTTTATAATTGCATTAGACCGCGAATCCTTAGCGTTACTGCAACAACGTGAGATACCATGTGCCTTTATTGATACAGGTAATCTTAAAAATGATACAGAAGCAGATTGGATTGAGAATGCTAAAAAATTCAAACCCAAAGGAATATTACATCTTTATGAGAAGTACAATATAAATGTAATTCACTTAGACACAGATATAGTTTTCTTTAAAAATTTTATACCTAAGCTACAACAGGAAGCTGTTGACTATGACTTGGTAATGTGTTCAGATAGAAGATTTGACCCCTATAATCATATGCGATGTCGTGACAAGATTATCAGTGTAAACCACGACCAAGCCAGTGTTTCTGATTGGGGTTTAGCTGAGCAAGCTAAATTTGGTGAGAAAAATGGTGCCATAATGTACTTACCGGTAAATTCAAAAGAAAGGGTTCTAAACTATTTAAAGAAATGCACAGACGAAGAAATATATAAAAAATTCCCACGTGGTGTTCAAGAGGGTAGCTTGCAAACAGTTACAAATAGTCAAGACATACTAAAAGAAACAGGTATCAATATCAAGGTGTTATCAGTTTATGAATTTCCAAACGGTAGCTTGTGGAAGGTACCATATCTAAAAAATCTTATTAAGGATACATGTTATTTAGTACATTATAATTTTCATTCACATGCTGATCCGGAAAACAGATTAAAAGAAAAAATACAAGCCATGGCAAAACATGGTCACTGGTATTTGTAGATTTAATTTGTAAATAATTATAATTTGCTATGAAATCCGTTATCAATCATTTGGATGAGAGTAGTATGACCTACTGGTATCACTGCAAACATGGTATTGTCAATGGAACTCGATTACTATTAGGCGCATTAGCAAGCTACATTCATAGTATCATACCATCATTATTTACACGTTACAGTATTATTACAGTACTTGCTCTGTACCATGAAATTAAAAAACATCAACACATTCGAAAGATAGAGCGTACATTTCTAGATGAGCTCAGCAAACAGTAAGCAGACAATCTGTATTGTGGGTGGTGGTACAGCAGGCTGGGTGACACTTGCCTATCTCGCAGCTACAACTGATGCAAATTTAATTTTAATATCAACAGATACAATAGATATAATAGGGGTGGGGGAAAGCACAACGCCCACGGTTAAGTATGTTGCAGATGCAGTAGGTGTCAGTGAATTTAAATGGATGAAAGATGCAAATGCGACTTTTAAATACGGGATAGAATACTATAATTTCCATAAAAAAGGATCACTCTGGACCCATACATTTGATGATTTGATTCCTGGTCAGTGCTTCTCTACGTCATTAACTCATTTCGGAAAGCAATTATTTACAAAAGATGTATCTAGTATTGAGTATTTCTTAACTCTCAGAAAACAAAATTCTAAATATAATATATCCAAGTATAATGATATGCACGGCAGTAATCAATTTTTAATTAAAAATAGACTCAGCCCATTTGATGCAGGCAACAATGCCAATATAGGATTATTTCCTGGCTATAGTTATCATATAAACGCCAATCTTTTTGGTAAAAGTCTTAAGAATTCTATATCAAAAGAGCGCTTCCATGAAATTAACTCTGTAGTAACACATGTTACTTATAATGAACATGGCATCAAGGACATCCTGCTTTCCTCAGGAGAGATGGTTCAAGCAGATGTTTTCATCGATTGTACAGGTTTTCATAGAAAACTCATATCCCCACTCAGCGAATTTAAGCCCTACACAGATCTACTGAATAATGCTGCCATAGCTGGTGAAATAAAAGACACTACAACTGATAAGCCTGCAACAGAGTGCTGGGCACAAGATGCCGGTTGGATATGGTCCATACCCACCCGCATCCACATTGGCACCGGATATGTATATTGTGATGAATTCATTACAGATGAACAGGCCATTGATACAATAACTAATTTTTGGAAAAAAAGAGGAAAAAAATGGTCGTTTGTCAAGAAGATTAATTTTACTGCTGGTAGACTAGAACACATGTCCATCAAGAATGTTGTTAGCAATGGACTCTCGCAAAGCTTTCTTGAGCCGCTGGAAGCAACCAGTATCATGATAACTTGTGTTACTGCAATACAATTTGCCAGAATATTCAATAAACATGGCAGGTGGAATGATAGATGCAGCACCATTCATAATAAAATAATGGGAGCATTTCTTGAGAATACAAAGTTATTTGTTAAGAATCATTATAGTCTCTCCAAACGCAATGATACAGATTATTGGAAGACCTGCAGAAGCTCTACAGCAGAGCATCAAGTTAGCGAACACATACAAAAACACTTTAAGACAAACTGGACAAACATGGGACAAACATTGTTAAATCAGTTTAATTGGGCTAGCATGCTTGTAGGTTATGAGGGCAAGTACACTGGTGATTTGCCCCATCTCAATGACTCACAATTGGCTAACTATTTAAATTACTGCAAATTAATAGAAATGAATTATAAAACGTTATCGAAAAATAATGTTAAAATAAAACAAAAGCTAGATGAAATACATGCATGAAAGTCTTAATACTAGGTGGCACTGGGTTTATAGGCAAGCATTTGGTGAAGCTATTGACAGAACCAAGATATGATGTAACGCTTGCAAGCAGAACTGCTTCATTATATTTCCCTAATATAAACACAATTACATTAGATAGAAACAACCCAACTGACCTTAATTTAGGGTTTTTTGACATTGCTGTTGACCTATCATGCTATTCTCTTGTTCATTTAAAAAATATTATAAACAGCTTTAATTGCAATAAGTTTATCTTTATTTCATCAATGGCAGTTACCCATGCATCAAGTCTCAAAGATAAAGAATTATTGTATGCAACTGAAAAGAATAATTGTGAAGCTTTTATTATCAAGCATATTAGAAACTATACCATAATCCGACCAGGATATGTTCTAGGAGAAGATGGCACACGTAATAGATTTTACGTAAAAGATAGCAAATATTTTTGGAAAAAAAATAATCTGGAAGTAACAGAATCAATATTAGTAGAAGACTTAGCATGGCATATAAAAGATAGCTTTATTAATAATAATAGGTGCATAAAACTATGTATAACATAATTGTAAATAAAATACTAAACATAAAACAGAAAATTCTTTATGTTTTTAACAAATTTTGCATAGGTTATAAGATGCCTTTTTCGAAAAAAACGCCATATAACATAATTGTTAATGAGCAGTCTATAGCTTCTACGTTAATACAAATAGAAGATGTGTATACTGAAGCATTTAGCTATTACAAGAATAATGCTGCACTAACTTCCTGCGATTTTATTCTTTTTTGTAATGATAGTAATTATATTAATACTTTTAATTTTTATAATAGCTATACATACGATAACCCAATGTCTAGAAAAGATGCAATCATGATTAAAGGACATAGCAATAGACAAATTATTAAAGAATCTCTTGTAGAGCAGATTTTAAATATAAACGATATAAAAAAGCATCTTCTTGTAAGTACAGAAAACCCGAAAGGTGTTACAGTAGCATTTAGATTCTTTAAAAATAATTTTAAAGTAATAGAACACACACATTCTCCATCTACGATCTTTTGTTACATGGCAAAAGGCACAGGCAATATATATCTTGGTACAGAATGTCATTTCCTTGATACACAGCAGCACATACTTTTTAAAGGTGATACCCCTCATTCATATGATAGTCTAGGTGAGTCTATATTATTATTAGCACAATTAAACCCATTATGATTTTAACGTTCATAAAGCTAGATCACAATAATCCTGAACATCTCAGATATACCTATGGTTTATTAGAACACAGGTACAACCTGCCAAATACCATAGTTGGTAAACAAAAATTACCATCATACAACAAGCATGTAGAAAACTTGAGAAAGTATTTTATTGACTATAGAATCATATATTATAAGGATATTCGTCTTGGAATAGCTGCCTTGAATATTGATGGCTCGCTAACACATAATTATGATCATAATTCCATTAAACAGCATATAAAACATATCGTGAGGAAACCCTTTGAAGTGAGCTACGCTATTATTTCACAATATATCAGCTTAATGGGCATTCGCAAGTGTCATATTAAAATAAATCCAAAAAACCAAAAAGCATTAACTAGCTTTATGAAGATGATAGATGAAAACAAAACAGGTAACTTATATATAGACAGTATTCAATTGAATATCAAACATGAATTACGCTGATCCCTATAAAATTGTAGAGCAATTTGAAAACGCTGTTGCGCAATACACCAATGCACCACATGCTATAGCAGTAGACAACTGCACTAACGCAATTTTTTTATGCTGCAAGTATTTAAATGTAGAAGAAGTTACAATTCCAAGTAAAACTTACCTATCTGTTCCACAGGCCGTTCTGCATGCAGGGGGACGTATTGTCTTCAAAGAGTCTGTCAACAACTGGTCAGGAATTTATCAATTATCACCATACCCCATATATGATAGCGCAAAAAGACTAACAAAAAACATGTACATGCCAAATACTTTTATGTGCCTGTCCTTCCACTCAAAAAAACATTTAAAAATAGGCAAGGGCGGCATGATACTAACTGACAACATAAATGCCAGTTCATGGTTTAAACGAGCAAGATACGAAGGCCGTTCTGCAATGGACTACCATGATGATGATATTACTGAGATTGGTTGGAACATGTACATGGCACCTCAATTGGCAAGCATAGGTTTAGATTTATTAGAAAAATTACCTACCATAAATGAGGATTTAGATGAACCTGGTGGATACAAAGAACTTACAGAATATACATTATTCAACAAATTCCCAAAAATACCTTGACAACCGGCTAATGTAGTATATTCTTAACAAAGAATGTGCAATCTGCTGCAGAATATAAAAGACAGTATCACCACACTTAAACAGTATTTCAATGCATCTTACTGGAATAAACCCAACACAGTGGAGTTCATCTGCTTCATGAATAAACTTGTTATTATTATTCCAGGCTTAGTATTTGGCTATCAATGGTGGTGGCTATATTTGTTTGCTCTGTGCTCCAGTTTGGGACTCATTTGGAGTGGTACAGTAAAACTTCAACCTACAATTATTCTCTTTAATTATGTCTGGGCAATCCTTGCGCTAACCAGTATACTGAAACATTTCTTTGCATTGTAGTCCATAATACACATGTTGATATATAAGTTTTATCATTATAAGTACTAATTATGAAGCATGCTGTATCAACAATGATGATTAATGATGTGGAGAAAATAGTTAATGTTGAAGCAGATGATATAGCATATGGTGATGATAGTGTTTGGTTTGAGCGTGATAAACCACCTGGCTACAATGCAACATGGAAAAATGAAGGGTACTGCATTCAACAATTCTTATCCATACAAGAGTACACAAAAATAATTGATAGTATTACATTAGGAATTGCCCGTACACTAGCCAAACAAGGAATTGATACAACAGGCTTCACATTAGCTAATTATCACAATTACGTTAATGATGAGCAGCATCTAAATCTCATTGACTATATACGTGCTGGTAGTGAAGGCACAGGTGGGTTGCATTTTAGCAAACTGCCCATAATGCTCGAAATTATTGAAAAGAGAATAAGTGAAATTTGCAACACACCTGTAACTGCTATTAAAACATTCTTAATGGAGAGTGGTAGCTTCTTTACAACAAAGCATTTTTGGGTGAGAATTATAAGACCTCAAAAATATAATGACAATAATCTACCTCATAAGGATGTACATATTGAGAGGGGAGGAGCTGAAGGGAAGAAAGCAGTAAATTTGTATCTCCCTCTGGCAGGCAGCAATGAAAAATCATCACTACCAATCCTCCCCAACAGTCATCTCTGGTCAGAAAATGAAATAGAGAGAACATGTGGCAGTGTATACAGTAATGGGGTGAAGTATACTAACCCTGCTGTGGTATCAACAAAAAGAGGATTAAATTTAATCACACCCAACCCAGGGCCCAATGAAGTGATGGTTTTTACACCTTATATTATACATGGTGGCGGATTCAATTTTAATGCAGATGTAACCCGGGTTTCTCTTGAAATGCGATTTTGGCACCCTTGATATGCATCTCCTCGATACAGCTAAAACTGTTCTACACTGTGGCGCTTTAATCGCCATACATTACAGTGACAGTGAAGATAATATTAAAAGAACTACTGTATGTAGCCGCTCTCTAGCAGCTGCTGTTGGTATATGCGATAAAATAGAAGGTGAATACATAGACATTATTCTAGAAGAAGAATTTATGTTCGACAAGAATATAGTCGGTATTGAATATATAGGAGTACCTGCAGGCCTCACATTGTCAGATCTAACAGAAAAAACAACACTCAATCAACAGTTCGGTGATCAATTTCTATTGAACGATGCAGAGTATCTTCATAAGATAAAAGAGTGTTTTGATAGTGAGCGTTCTAGTTATATTAATTTCTATCTCTCACAAATAGAGCCATATAATACTGGCACAGCTAGTATTGTAACAGATTTATACTTCTTAAGATTTTATCCTAAAATTCCAAGCAACCAAACAAAAGAAGAGTTAATAAAGGAAGTCGAAGAGGATGTAAAGGTGAAATATAAGATTCTACAAGAAGATAAACAACCTGTGATGCGTGTTATAAATATGTTCGGTCTCAGCAACAAAGCATTTGCTAATACAGACACAGAGTTTATTGCTGCAGTCAAGCGACTATGGTTCAATTTAATGACAACAGAGGCAAATAAATGCCTGCAACTTCTAGGCAACCAACAGGCTAGATTTGAGCTGGATCTCGCACATTATGACACAATACCATACACAAGGGTAATATCACAGGGTGATTTAATGCATTATATTTGTCAAATTAAACAAATCAGGGAATTAGTGCTAACACTTGCTCCCAGCATGCTAGATAAATGTAATACAGTAAGAGATATATTTTCAACCTGGCCAAAATTCCTTCAACCTCAACCGGTTTATATAGATGAATATTAATTTTCTATGGATTGGTAGTAAGCTTGGTAAGCTTGAGCAACTATCCTTAAAGTCTTTTATAGACAACAATCATGAAGTGCACTTGTGGTTATATGATTTGAATTGTACCAATGTACCTCATGGTACTATCTTAAGAAATGCAGCTGAAATACTCCCATCAGAAAAAATATTTTCCTATGTAGGTGGAGGGGATTGTAGAGCAGGAAGCTATGGTGGTTTTTCTGATTTATTTAGATATTATCTGTTAAAAAAATACGGGGGATGGTATTGTGATATGGATGTAACATGTTTGAGCAATTTCTTAGAATTGGATAAGCAGATGTATGTGTTTCGCCCTCACAAACGCATAGGTGTAGTGGGAAATATTATGAAATGCCCTCAAGATAGTGCAATTATAAATACCTGTATAGAGGAAACCGAGAAACAAATTGACAAGCATAACACTAGCTGGGCTTTACCAGTTAAAATTCTTAGAGACTGTGTGTATAAGCACGGCTTACAAGAATTTATTACACCAGTTGATTGGTTCGGAGATGATGATATAGAGGTTATAAGAAAGCTGTTGGCTTTAGGTTCATTTGTACCTACAGATATTATGCCTAAATATGCTCTACATTGGTGTAATGAAGCAATAACCACAGGACAGTGGGACCGATCCATAAAGAGAGATTTTAATGCACCTATTCCCACAACACTCTACTATAATTTATTAGCAAAACACCAGCTTCTATGAAATTGGCTTTTGTCACGTTATTAAGTGATGATTACTGTCTAGGAGCCGCGCTGTCCATATATACTCTGTTAAAATCAACACCAAACTTCACCCATCCTATCATAATTTTAGAATGGGGTCAGCTCTCAAGTAACAGCAAGAACAAGCTTAAAACACTATATTCTAATATCACATTTAAAAGAATTGTCACAAGCGATTATCCCAAGCCAGATTTTGACAAAACACACAGGAGATGGGGATATAATTGTGGATACAGATTCGATATATTCACTTTAACACAATTTGATAAAATATTATTTTTTGATAGTGATATACTATTTCAACAAAACATGAATAGTGTAATTAATAGAGAGATTGATTTCGGTGTCATAGAGAGACCCATAGAAAGAGGCATACAGTTTAACGGTAAGAAGTATTTTAATGGTGGATTACTATTAATAGGTAAGAAATTTTTAAATAAAAAAGTAAAAGATGATCTATTACACCTACTAAAACAAGCTGCACCTAAAGATCCGCGGGATATACTTATAACATCTAATAAATGGGTTGGTAATGAACCAATACTCAACACTTACTTTGAACCATATGCAACTTTCATTGAAAAAAAATATAACTTTTGCATTGATGAATGCAAAACAGACATACTAAAACACCAATATAATTTACATTTTATAGGTGAAAATAAACCTTGGAATGCTAGTAAATTTGATGCATATATAACTAATATGCTAGTAGAGCAAAATACCCAGGTCCAAGCAATCCGGTTACAGCAACATTTATTTAAATTTGTACATACTAATTTAAATTTGCTTTATCGTGATTTCCCTATGTTCTTGACTAGGCAAACATTACATACTGCAGCAAAGTTTAATCTTTTTTTGAGAGATTTAGACGTTAAACCCTAATTTTTCATTCTCACAATAAGGAAAATTATATTTTTTAAGATACTGCTGTAGAGGTGCTTTGTATGCTCTATTTTTTAATTCTGGAATTAACCATAAGAATTCTTGTACTAATTTTGTATCGAGAAACGGGTAACGAGTCTCTATACCAAGGCTTCCCATAATACATTCATCTTTCGTCAAGTACTTTCTCATTGTTCCATTAAAAAAATTCTTCCACGGAAAAATCGTCTTGAGATTGTCAGGGTATGTACCTTTGAAGCATGTGGAAATATCCTTTTCATAGGTTTTGGCAATATAATAATCACCATAAAGTTCATCACTGCCAGTACCAGATAGAAATACTCTACAGTTATTTAATTTTGCTCTATATCCAATGTGCATTAATGGTTTTGCAGAGGCATCTTCTAAGTAATTATACTCAGTGTGTTCTGGTAATTCACAATATTTTTTAATATGCAAAGATGCAAGTATGCCATGTCCACTACTAAACGTAATATCTTCATACTCATTTATTAATCTCTTCCTGCCATCTAATACTGCTGCATTTTCATTATTATTAATAATATAAGCAGAAAATGGTATTTTTTGGTTTGTAAGAAATGCAGCTATGCACCCGCTATCATATCCACTACTCAATCCCATAAAAAGCTTTACACTTGTTTTTGCTCTTTTTGCAATTGCACAGTCAAGCGCATTACAGAAATCTGCATAACTATCTTTTTTTTGTGTCAAATCAAATGTTGTTACTAGTGAAAATTCGCATGTCTTGTTATTCATATCATATATTATGACTGTATTAGCTGGCAAAGGTACCACCTCTTTACAGCCAAGACTTGCAAGTGCATTCTTATAAGTAGAAACATGCATACCATCATCATGGCAGGAGTACCATATAGGCTTTGTCTTAAAAGTATCAGATGCAATTAGAATCTTTTTTGTAGCAACATCAAGAATCACTATTGCAAATTCACCATCCAAATAACTAGCAAAGCGATTACCACATCTCTCATAACAATCCAATATGTAATCCACTTCACTTCTTTCATAATTATATATCTCACCATTAAAGAGCACTGTTAAGCCATTCCGCGTATAAGGCTGCACACAATCACCTTCAATCTGTAGTCGATTGTGAATTAATGTACCATTTTCATCCTGCTTAATATTAGTATTGTCAGGTCCCCTGAATTTTAATAACTGATTCGACAAAGCTATCTCTTGCTCAGAAAGAATCTTACTTGTAAACAAAAAGCTACACATGCCATTAAGATTTAGGCTAAATTTATTAATTTTCAAGAATTGATTAACGCCGCATCACATATAAATAATGCATATGATTAAAAAAATGAGAATATTTTTCTATAAAAAATATCTTGAATGGAAGCTCATGCGGCTGTTAAAAAATACTAACGCATTTATATACGATAATATCCATAACCAACAATGATAAAACAACTGCTAGTATTCGGTGATAGTAATAGCTATGGGAGCGAAACGGTTGCGGATAATGATCATTCAAACGTTAGAAGCCCTGATCTTGCTTATGGTAAATATGTGCAACAGTTGCTTAACATTAGTGAATATGCGAACATGGCTAAACCAGGCTCTAGTAACAGCATCATTGTAGAATCTGTTCTATCATACCTGCCATACATTAAAAGTAAATCTGAAACGTTAATCTTAATTGGGTGGTCAGAGTCCAATAGAATAACTCTAAATATTAAGAGTCACGGCTATAATATTACAGAGTCTATGATTAAGATGTTTATTTTATATAATAGATTCAAAACTGTGCAGCATTCAAGCGAGCGACATCTCATCGCAGCTGGTGATATAGGAAGACTAGCCCCATTAGTTGAAGAGCCATTTATGCTCGATTTCATTAAAGGTCTAATGCTCTATTACTTCAGTTCCGACTCTCTTGCTATAACTGATATCTCTATGAGATTGTGTGTGGACAGCCTCTTGAGCACAGGTGGTTATAAATTTTTAGCATTTCCTACCCTAGGAGACCCCAACCATCCATGCTTCCAAACATATATGAATTTATTTTCTCCGTATTCTATGTTTGGTCTTGATTTTCTTAGACAATATTCAAAATATGGTGTATCTGCAACCGGTGGCCATCTAAAAACAGAAGCACATAAGAAGGTTGCAGATGCATTAGTAGAGGAAATAAAGAAGCGCAATATATTATGAGCATAACAGAAGTTCTTGCATTTTTTGATGAAAAAAAACTTTGTCCACAATCCATTGAGAACTGCAATCAATTGAGAGGGGAATATTTCCTTGAAGTTATAAGTGCAAAAACCTCGGGTTGTACAGAGTGCCAAATAATGGCTGTTCGTGATAAATATGTAAAATTATTACTTAAAAAATAATCTATTTTACTTACTTCCCACCCAAGCCTTAATTACTACAGATTTTGGTTTGCTCTCAACAAATAAAGCTAAAATTCTGTGTAACCCATCTACAATAGTTAATTTACCTTGTTCCTTTAAAATAATTATTGGTTCTATATCATGCTTAAAATTAATTACATCTGTTACACCAGTAGATAACATTTTTCTAATAACAAATCCATCAATAGACTTCTTATAATCTTTTATAATTAAATCTTTAACAAAAGAAATTAATGGCTTGTCTTGATTTATTAATAGTTTATATAGACTTGTTCTATGGAAGTAGGTACTGCTAGTAACATCATTAATATTAATATCTAATATTGTATCCGCCCACCTGTACTGCTTGTAATAACTCAAGCTACGCTCAAAATTTGACATTATATGCGGCTCAATTAATTCTAGTTTTGTATTTATATGACGTATCCTAGTTGTATTGCAAATAAAAGTGAAGAGTTGTTCTGGAAGTTGACTTTTAAATAATGCATCAATGCAGAAATCCATACAAATTTACTTACACAGTAATAGCCAAAAAACAATTAATATCGCATAATTTTATATATCTGGACTTACATGAATATTATGCATAAGTTTTATTATTATGGATAAGGTTTGCATTATTGTGCCACATGGTGATGATGAAGCAATCGGGTTTGCAGGAGCAATACAGAAGCATGTGGCTAAAAAGGACCGTGTTTCTGTTGTTTTTGTCCGTGGTGCAAATTCAAATGATAAGAGATCTGAAGTGCAAATTCAACACACACAAGTAGCAAAAAAAATCTTAGGATATTCTGATATCAGACATTTACACATACCAGAATTTAGTATATCTGATAACCCGTTAATTGTATACCGTGCACTTGAGACTGTATTACTTGAGCTGCAGCCTAGTGTAGTTTATACAACATTCTGGGGTGATAACCATCAAGATCATCAAATTACATATGACTGTGTGTCAAGATTAGTACGGATTTGGGGCGGGCTAAAGGTTAAACAATTTTATGTAGGGGAAATAGCCAGTTCTACTGATCAATCAATCAAACTGCCTCACACTATGTTTGCACCTAACTATTATGTTAAGATGACAAGAGCAGAGTTTCAGAAAAAAGTTGACTCATTACTATGCTATTCAGGTGAAATAATGACCCCTCCTCACCCGCGATCAGCTCAAGGCCTAGAGACATTAGCTAGATTCAGAGGAATGGAATGTGATAGTGATTTTGCAGAAGCATTCATGTCCTTGCGAACCATTGTGTAGTTTCATTATATCTCAAGTTTTCTAACATAGTCATTAAAAATATTTTTTAAAGTCTCTGTAGCTTGCGGTACATTTTCATTAAATTTAGCTAGCTCCTCTTTAATAAACTCACCAAAACATTCACTATGTACCGTTGAATGCCATGGCTTAGTAAACCCATGGTATTGCAATATGCATGCTTCTGTTAAATTTTCTTTTGTTATTATGGATGATACTACATTAAATTTTTGTGGCAAATAGTATACTTGCTCTTGAAAGCATACATTAAAAACAGGCTGATCACTTGACCAACTTTTTCTGGAAGCTAGATTAATTAATTTGAATTTAAAAAATGGTCTTAAATATTTCCGTGAAATAGACATTAACCCGCAATTAAATCTTGTTTTGGTAATTTCATCTGGGTCGTCTATGTTAATTTCAGATATACCTAAATGTTTTTTACATGCAGCAAAATCTTGTTGATAGCTAAATAGCTCTTTGATATCCTTGAGAAAGACCATATCAGAGTCAAAAATAATAATTCTATCATAACCCAAATCCCCCATACCAAACACATCGAACCTATAAAATAAATTATATCCCCATGTTTCTGTAGTTGGCATACAGCTAGTGTAGTCAGCTTTTTTTGCTTGTATAACTTTTATGTTGCTATAAATTTTTTTTAAATCGGTTATACTGCCCTCTGATAAATTACCATCACTAAGCAGAAGTATATCATAACTAAACCATGGATTTGTTTCAAGTAGGCTCTTTAAAAATACTTTCATGCTCAAAACAAAAGCATCATTCAATGCTACTAGTAGCGCAATCATATAATTTGCCGTTGCTTTAATTCGGAAACTAACCATTGTGCTACTACACAATGTGCTGATGCTTTTAGATGGCCACCTGCTGCTTTACCATACCTTGAGAAAATATTAATATATTCAAAGCGCTCTTTTGTACCTTCTGTAACTTCTATATAATCATTTCCTGTAATATTATTTTTAGGTGCAAGCAAGGAATAATACCAATCTAAATATGACGGTAAAACAAGGGGCAAGGCTGGAAAAGCAAGATAATTAGCATTCAATTTCTGTAAATGCTGATCAAGTGCTATAATGGATAAGAGATGTGTTAACTTTGTTTCATCTGAATTAACAATTGACTCATGAAACACTCTGCAAAACTCATGGGTGGGGTCGAAGCTTTCTAGTGTTGTGAAAAGCTTAGACATATGAGGGTCTTGTGTACTTGCCTTTAAATGCCACATCTTAGCTAGAACAGGTGTCATTCTCAAGTATGCTAGTCCTTGTAGACGTAAGGTCAAGAGTCGCTGAATATGTGCTCTAGTATTACTACTTGTTGGTTTGCCTAATGATAGAGATCCATTTAAAATAACTCTGCCAGGCTCTGTCCAGCCAATTAATAACAATGTATCTTTAATCTGATCTGCATTAGAATTTATCCAGTTAAACACATCATTAACAATTTCCATGTTTGTAGCGCCGCCTTCAGCTAAATTTTCATATTCTATGTTCAGTTCTTTTGCTACCAATGCACCATATGCATACAGTTTATTATGTGGCGCACCATACTCCCAATCATTGCATGCCTCTGAGCCAGCTGCATTGCTATCACCAAATACAACAAGTTTCATTATTATTGTGGGTAAATGCCCTGTGTGCCTTTTCTCAATTCACGCCAAAATTTTATACGCAAAATGCTTTTTCTGATCATTCGCATAACATATCCTAACATGATATTATCTTAGGCATTAAATGCTGCATATGCAACTTGCTACACCTTGATTTATAGGAATTTCTATATAGAATACTTAAATGCATAAGGTTCTCATAGTTGGTTGTGGCTACGTAGGTTCTGCCATTTCATCTATTTTTAAGAAATCAGAAAAAACGATTGTAGATCCAAAAATGAGCAGTTTGCAAATTAAAGATGTTGCAGATAAAAAGTTTGATGTTGTATTTGTTTGTGTTGATACACCCTTGCAAGAGAATTTTAAGACTCTGAACTCCATTTTAAAAGAACTGAATGACATGCTCCCAGGTAGTATAGTTTGTTGCAAATCTACAGCACTGCCTGATTTTTACCGCAAAGCGCAAAACAAATTCAAAAATCTGCAAATAATCTTTTATCCAGAGTATTTGTCACATTGGAATCATATTAAAGATTTTCAAAACCAAGAATTCATGATTTTAGGTGGCAACAAAGCATCTGCATCAAAGGTAGCAGCCATATTGAAACCGCGTCTCAAGAAATTGAAGACAATTAAAATTACTGATATTGAGACTGCGGCACTTGTGAAGTACATAGAAAATTCCTTTCTTGCGTCAAAGGTTACATTTGCAAACGAAATGCATTTTTTACACAAGAGGTTGAAACTCAAGAGCACCTATAGTGAATTAATTAGCTTGGTTGCATTGGATGAGCGCATAGGTGCATCTCATTGGCAGGTGCCAGGTAGGGATGGAAGTCATGGTTGGGGAGGTCATTGTTATACTAAAGACAACAGTGAGTTTGCTAGATTCAGCAGAAGCAAATTGCTGAAATACATCATAAAACTGAACAAACAACACAGGGCATACACATAATGATATATTATTTAATAGGATTAGCTGCTACACAATCTTTGCTGATACTTTGGTTTTATAGTCCTCTTCGCTCCTCTCTTGGTAGAATGTTCATTGATAAAAATATAACTACAAATGATGATTTTAACATAGCACTTCAAGTCATTTCACCGTTTCTATCCAAACTCTTTTCATGTTACATTTGCTGCTCTTTTTGGTTTTCTCTTGTTATTGGCTTTGCTCTATGCATACAATCAAATCTTGCACCATATTTTCCTCTCTTAACTTTCCTGACATTTCCTACTTTCACATTCTCCTATAAACTTCTAGTAGATAAATTAAAATAAATCATATATAATAATTAAATATGAATCTGTTCTTAGAAAAATATACAATACATGTAAAAGATACAGGCTCCAAAAAGCCGTTCAAAATGACCATTGATGAGAATCACCCCCAAGATGCACATCAGAAAGCCTACAACAAGCTAAATAATCACCAGGAAATAGTCAAGATCATGGACTATACTGGCAACACAGTGTTCACAAGCGATGTAGGGTTTGTAAATTAATAAGTTGATAATTAATTATACAAGTATAAAATTAATTTATGAATAATACAGAGCCAGAAACAACAGAGTTAGTTACAAATCTAACTCTCGGTGATTTAAAACTTTTAACCTCTCTTATAGATGCCTGTGCTGTTAAAGGTCTCTTGAGAGCAACTGAACTAACGTTAGTAGGTTGTGTATATGATAAGATTAATAGCATCCTAGCTTCTGCTGGCGCTAAATGAAGATAGAATTGCAGAATACTGGCAGCACAGACCGTGCACATCACATTTCAGTTGTCATAGACGATGGCCAAGCAGGCATTCTGTATCTCAATGATGCAGAGCTGGATAAACTGATAAAAATTATCAGATATGGATGCAGAGAAAATGAAGTTGAGTTCATTAACAATGCCTACATAGACAATGATTCAGATGAAGAAGTGTTTTAATTTGTAGCTTTTTAGAATAAATATTTACATATGATAACATATGTAGATACCGTAATAGCTATATGTGAAGAGTTTACAGACACTGTCTTAATAGACAGAGCCAATCATTCTATTTTAACCAGCATCCCCAAAGTTTGGTTTGATGCACTTGACGAGAAGTTACAAAAACTGAATTATAAGCTAATTTTTAAGCATAAAATACTAGAGTCGTACACATGCACATATGTGTTAGTAAATAAATCTTGATATACAAATTAATTCCTTTAGAATAAGGAGTATGATAAGCTTTGATAGTATAACACATACATATAAAAATATATTCACCAACGAAGATTACACATCTGCTACAACCTTAATTAACAAGTTTAAGAAGAAGTTTGATGCTGATTTCTATGCTAAGAAAGTAGCTAGTAAAGAAGGTGTAACGCCAGAGGAGATCAAGAAGCGGTGGAAGCAGATTAACAATGATAGTAAGACCCGCGGAAGCAATATTCATGCAGCTATTGATGCATACAATAAATCTGGTACTACACAAGAAGGGTTTGAAGAAATTATTGCCTCTCTTGCCAAACTAAATCTCTATAATGCCAAGAACTCAAAATGTGAAGAGTTGGTATACAACCATGAGTTTAAACTTGCAGGAACTGCAGATGTCATTGAAGACAATGGCGCCTCATTTAATGTGTATGACTTCAAGACAAATAAAAAATTCAATCTAACCTCAGATTACAAGTCTTTTCTGCTTGACCCTGTATCTCACATGAGTGAGTGTGAATACACCATCTACAGCTTACAACTCTCATTGTACGCGTTCATGTACAGAACCATGACAGGCAAACATGTGGGCAAACTTGGCATCGTGTATCTGGATAGCAGCAACAATTTCAATGTGTATCATACACCCTATTTGTACTCTGACATATTAAAGCTTCTTTCTTATGGAAAGAATTAGCTGGGAAAAACACGCTCTATTATTAGCGTGGGCAGCAACACGCCGCAGTGAAGATCCATACATGAAAGTGGGTGCATGTGCACTTGGCCATGCCAATGAAGTGCTCGGAGTTGCATACAATGGTCTTGCAGCTGGCAAGCAAGTGCAACCAGAATTCTGGAATGATAGGAATATGCGCCGACCGTTTATGATTCATGCAGAAGCTAATCTGTTGGCTCAAATCAAGCATGGACAAGCCAAAACAATGGCCATCACATTGCAACCGTGCACATGTTGTGCACAAGCCATTGCTGGGCATGGCATTAAGAAAGTTATCTACACATTGAAGTATGATTTCGATCAAGGTGGGTTGGATGTTCTAGATTTCTACGGTATTGAGTATAAGTGTATTAGTAAGGAAGAAATAAGAACTGAATTCAATTTAATATGAGATTTATAGATATAATTCTTGAGAATTCTCCAGTAAAAGAGGCCAAGCTGTATGGACCTGCAAAGAAAGCCTCTGAAACACCAGACAATGGCATCACTGTTCAGAACCCTGCAGCATATCACGTGATTCAAGATTGCGCAAACATGACACAAAAATACTTGCCCCATTACATTTTTGGTCTATATGCCAATCCATTTGAAGAGCTCAAAGGCAGATTCAATTACCAGAATGTGAAAGAATTTGTTGATGCAGCCTACAGTGACATGGTTCTCAACCAACTTTTGCTTTTAATTCTTGACAAAGTTAAGAAGTTGCCCATGGCTGTGATCACCAATG
>Ga0214921_10001980_pt1 | contig 34228 bp, 53 predicted proteins | sample LL1505_MetaG_FD_177992 | JGI IMG/M metagenome (GOLD analysis project Ga0214921, IMG submission 177992) | Freshwater microbial communities from Lake Lanier, Atlanta, Georgia, United States - LL-1505 | ecosystem: Environmental > Aquatic > Freshwater > Lake | place: USA: Georgia | collected... | reverse complement strand
CATAATGAAAACACTTAAATCATTTCTTACTGAAGAAAAAAATGTTCATATGGAACATTTAAGTGATTTGCCATTTAATGAAGGCGTAGATGGTACACGAAAGGCAATTTTATTTCTTCGTGATCTTCGCGATATGCTTGCTGGTAATTCATTATCCTCTGTTACAGCAACAGTAAAATGGGATGGTGCACCTGCAGTTTTTGCTGGTATAGATCCAAGAGATGGTAAATTCTTTGTTGCAAAGAAAGGTGTTTTTAATAAAGATCCAATAGTATATAAGACACAAGAAGATATTGATCGTGATATTGGTCCTGGTGATCTAAATCATAAAATGTCAATTGCCCTAAAAGAATTTAAAAAACTTGGTATTACTTCGGGTATTTACCAAGGTGATATTATGTTTACACATGATACTATTAAATTAGAAATGATTAATGGTAAGCGATACGTAACATTTCATCCAAATACAATTGTTTATTCTGTCCCAGATGCTACTGATTTAGCTAGAACAATTAAAGCCGCACAAATTGGTGTTGTTTGGCATACTACATATTCTGGTTCTTCTTTTGAGAATATGAAAGCATCGTTTGGTAAAAATATTACTGATAAGTTAAACCAAACACGTTCAGTTTGGATGATTGATGCTACATATCAAGATTATTCAGGTACTGCAACATTTACAAAACAAGAAACAGATGAGGTTACTGCAATCCTTTCTCAAGCAGGAACATTATTTAGTCAAATTGATGCTGCGGCACTAAATGCTATTAAGAATGATCCTGATCTTTTAGTTATGGTTAAGACCTATAATAATTCAAAAGTTCGTGCTGGGGAAGAGATTACTGATACTCATGCGCATGTTGCAGGTTTATTCCATTATATTTGGGATAAATTTGAAGAAAAAATTAATAACATGAAGACTGAAAAGGGTAAACAATCTGCAATAATTAAACGTGATAGATTATTACAATTTTTTAAGAGTCATGATAAGAGTCATATTGTTAAGATTTATGATCTTGTAAATTTGCTTGATAAAGCAAAACATATGATTATTGATAAAATGAATAAAGCAAGTCATATTTCAACATTTCTTAAAACTCAAAATGGGTTTAAGATAACTGCACCAGAAGGGTTTGTTGCAATTGACAAACAAGGTAATGCAGTTAAACTTGTTGATAGAATGACGTTTTCTAAAGCCAATTTTAGTTCAGATATAGTGAAGGGTTGGGAAAGATAAAATTAAAAATATATAAATAACTGTATTACATTTTATAGATGGATCTAACATGAAACAATTTAAAAACTTCTTAAATGAAGAATACCTTATTGAGGCCATTTCTTCAAGTGATTTCCCAAAAGCTCAAGGTTTAATTAAAAAATACTTAAGCAAATATTTGGGTGCAAATTCAGTATATTTTTACCCACATCCTGAAATATTTACTAGCCGCGGTGCTCGCGCGGTAGGTATTCGCATATACCTAAAAACTGGTAGAGCTCAAGCATTTCGTTTAAATTGGTCATTAAATGGTGGATCAACATCAATTGTTTCTGCTGATTATTGGGATGGCTCAAAAATGCCACAACCAAACCCAAGTCATCATATTAAATTTGAACATGATCAATCATTAGCAACAGTACTTCCATTTGTTCGTGACTTTATTTTAGGTAAAGTTGATATACAACATGATGTTTATATGCAAGAACAAACTGAAAGTAAAAATACAGTATTAAACGAAATTACATTTACAAGTTCCCGCACATTTACTACAGCTGATATTACAAAAACTGTTTCTAATACAGTGCATGCTTTAAAAATGGGTATGCAATTTCGCCAACAACAAACTGAAGGTGGAAAAAAAAGATTCGGCCCAAAATGGGATGAAGTAAAGGATGCTATTAAAAAGCTTTATCCAGAATTATTTGAACGTGCTGGAATGGGTGGAGCATATATAATTTCAAAAGATAATGCTGAAAAAATTAATATTCAACGAGTAGTAGCAGAAATACTTGGTGAAAAGGGTGTTATTGGATATTCTGTTTCTACCGGATCTCCAGAAAAAATTGAAGTTCCTGGTGCAAGCCAAGAGGATATTGAACGTATGTCTTATGAAGAGCAACTTGATTCTCTTCGTACAGGTATGCGCCTTTTAATGGCAAATGCAACTAATGCACTTTTTATTGGTGGCCGTGGAGGTACAGGTAAAACACAAAACGTAGAAGATATGCTTCATGGCGCCGGTAAATCTGATGGCGAAGGTTATTTTAAAATCACCGGTTCTGCTACTCCAGTTGGTATCTATCGTATTCTTTATAACCATCGTAAAGATATTGTTTTATTTGATGATTCTGATTCTGCTTTAGCTGATCAGGAAGGCCGCAATTTGTTTAAAGCTGCTTCTGATACTAAGAAAATTCGTAAGATTTCTTGGATGAAAGGTGGTAAAAATTTCGTAGATCCTGCTGATTATGATGAAGATGATGAAGATTCAGATACACTACCACGCTATTTTGAGTTCACTGGCAAAATTATTTTCATTAGTAACCTAGCATTGAATAAGCTAGATCCTGATGGTGCCCTTCGCACTCGTGGTTATGTTATTAATGTTGATCCAACAAATGAAGAAATTTATGATTTTATGATTAAAATTGCAGATAAAATTCCTCTTGATGTAAATCATCCACTCAGCTCTAAAGATAGAGCAGAAGTAGTTGATGTTCTTCGTAGTCGTAAAATTGCTGAAAAATCAGCAAACCTTCGTACTCTTGTTCGTGCTTTAAATACTAGAGCTGGCGTTGAACAACAAGGTGGCACAAAAGAAGAATGGATTAAATTCGTTAAGATGTTTGCATGATTAACTATCGTAATCTTCTAGAATCATTACCAGCAAAAACAGTAGTTTTTGCATTTGGCCGCTTTTCACCCCCAACTATTGGTCATGAATTATTATTAAAGGTAATTAAAAAAGTTGCCTCAAGTAATAAAGCAGATCATATAGTATACGTTTCACGTACTGTTGATAAGAAAAAGAATCCTTTACCAGTTGATAGGAAATTACATTATCTTAAATTAATGTTTCCTAATATTAATTTTATTGCTGCAAATGATCAACAAAGATCATTTCTTGAAGCAGCAAAAGAATTAAATAAAAAGTATAATAATATTATAATGATTGCCGGCTCAGATAGAGTTCAGGAATTTAATACATTATTGAATAAATATAATGGTAAAAACTTTCAATTTGATTCAATACAAGTAATATCAGCAGGTGAACGAGACCCAGATTCAGATGATGCATCTGGTATGTCTGCTACTAAAATGCGTGCAGCTGCTGCCAAAGGTGATTATTCTACCTTTAAGCGTGGTGTACCTCAATCTATGCGTGAGATTGATGCAAAGCTTATGATGAATGAAATTCGTCATGGGATGGGTTTAGATACAGTAAAAGAACAAATTAAATTTACTATAGATGAATTAAGAGAAAAATATTTTAAAGAAGAGATTTTCTTAGTTGGTGATATTATTAGTAGCAATAATCAAAAATTTGAAATTATTTCTCGTGGCACTAATTATATTACTGTAGTAAATGAATCTGGTGAAATTTCAAAAAAATGGATTCAGGATTGTGAAATCATAGATCATATAAATGAATCTATTGTTGAAGAAACAAGTTTAGTATTCAAAGGATATAATCCTAAAAATATTCTTTTAGATGAAGCAATAGAAGCACTTCTTGGTACTATAGAAAGACATGGCCAACAAGATCCTATGTCAGTATTAATGGCTATAAAAGCAACAGATACATATATGGATTTTGATGCAGACCCTGAATTAGTAAAAGAAGCACACGAAAAAGCAAAAGAATCATTAAACAGATTAAATGAATTTTCATATCATAAAGAATATTGGAATACATTTAAAATTACAAACGAGGAAGAAATGAACGAAGAATTATCAACAAAGACCATTAAGCAATCTGATGCATTAAAGGTCGCACGGATAATTGCGTCATTCTTAGGGTTAGACACTGCTGAACAGATGTCTAACCCAGCCCAAATAATTAACTCTGCACTAAGAAAAGTTAAGTCAAAAACATTGAATAAAGATTCAATTGAAATGCTTAAGCGCATGCTTACACTTGCAAATGAAGTCCATATTGAATATGATACTAATCTAGTTCCACATACAATTAAAGAAGGTCTAGAAAAGGCTTGCTGGAAAGGTTATGAAGCAATTGGTACTAAAGAAAAAAATGGTAGAACTGTGCCAAATTGTGTTCCAGTAAAAGAAGATGATACTAAAAATAAAATAGACTCAAGAGTTACTATTGATAAAAACTCAACCTATAATGCAGCAAAGGATGTTCTTAGATATAGTGATTTTCAAAAGCTTTTAAAAATGAATAAAGGCGACATTAAAGAACAGCATAATTTAAAAGCTACTAATGTTCCAGCCGCAGAAATTGCAGATGAAACTTTAGAAAATCAAGATGATGAGCATACTAAGCCTGGTCATACTATGAATGTAGATTCAGATGATAATTTACGCCGTAGAAAAATTGCTTATCGCTCAGAAGAAAAAGATATCGAAGTTAAAAAGCAATATAAGCCAAAAGAAGATAAACTTCCAGCTGAAACACAAAGCAAAAAGTTTGACGCATTCTTTGGTGAAGAGACAGAAGAAACTGATCATTTAGATAATGTTTCAGAAACTGAATTAAATAAATTAGCAGATACTGTTAATGATATTGATGATATCATTGATGCATACAATGATCATGAATTAGCAATTATTGATGATACTGGTGAAGAGGTTGAAGAAGATCTTAAAGAAGAATCACAAGTTATTATGGAAGTACTTTCACGTATGGAGCGTATTAAAGCAAAAATTAGATTTGCAAAGACAAAGGCTAAAAGAGAAAGAAAAGTAATGTTAGCTCTTAAGCGCCATTCAGATTCATCTACTATTAATAAGCGTGCTAGAAGATTGGCTATTAACTTATTGAAAAAGAGAATAGCTAAAAAAGATTTGAGCAAGTTATCTATTGGAGAAAAAGAAAGATTAGAAAAAATTGTTGAAAGAAGCAAAACAACAATTAATCGTCTCGCAATGAAACTTGCACCAAAGGTTCGTAATATTGAAGCGAATCGTTTGTCACATCATGGTTATACGAAAAAACCTTAACAATAACAACAATAAAAAGAGGTAATAAAATGGATCAATTAATTGCAGCAGTAAGAATAGCATTAGCAAATACATTTACTATGTATTTTAAAACACATTCATATCATTGGAATGTGGAAGATAGAGACTTTTCTGAATATCATAAATTTTTTGGTGATATCTATACTGATCTATATAATACAATAGATCCTTTAGCTGAAAATCTTCGTAAGCTAGGAGCATATGCTCCAATTAGTCTTAATGAGCTTTATAACTATAAGACAATATTAGAAGATTCAGTTAGAGTTATAACTGTAGAAGAAATGCTATCTAATTTGATTAAAGATAATGAAGAAACATTACAAAGTCTTAGTAAAGTATTTGATTTAGCTACTGCAGCTAAAGAGCAAGGTTTAGCAAATTTTGCTGCTGACCGTATGGATAAGCATAGAAAACACGGTTGGATGCTAAAGGCATCATCAAAGAGATAGGAATAAAAATGGTTTATACTTTTTCTGCTTGGCAAAACTTTATTGAAGAACAAAAGAAGTGTTCTTGTTCAGAGCAAGATGCGCAACAAATGGGTAAAATTAGCATTGCTGATGAGGTTGATCCCGAGCAGAAAAAGAAACCAATGAAAGAAGACCAAGAATTACCTGAAGATGCATCAACATCAGACTATAAGTATAGTGTTTGGGTTGATGCTGATGGAAAAACAAGAACACGTAGATCACCTAAAAGAGTAATGAGAACAAATGATGGGGAAGGCCCCGTTGATGAAGAAGTTTCAATCGATAGAATTAGTGCATATGCTGATTTAATGGGTGAAACATTTTCTTCAATTAAAGAACTTAATAATGCTGAATTAGAAGAAGCAATGTATAAAGGTAGAAAAGTAACTTTAAATAAACCAATGAAAGGCGACGTAAAAAAGTCAAAAGTTTATGTTGCTGATGGAGATGGTAAAGTTAAAAAAGTTGAATTTGGCGATCCAAATATGTCAATTAAAAAGAATAATCCAGCAAGAAAGAAATCATATTGTGCTAGATCTTCTGGCCAAGGAAATTTAAATAATAAAGCTAGTGCAAATTATTGGTCTAGAAAGGCCTGGGATTGCTAAGATAAAACGGAGAGTAAGATGGAAAACAAAATTAACAAATATGCTGAATTAATTGGTGAAAACTTTACTTCATTAAAGGAATCTCAAGAGCTTTCTTTACAGCAAAAGAAGATTGCTAAGTTAGCTGGTGATCCAAATAAGCTTGATGCAGCTGACTTTGCTGCTTTAAGAGCAGGTAAGCATGTTGAAGAAGCTGATCAAAAATGCACAACCAAGGAAACTAAAAAGGTTGCTGAAGATTATGTTAGTCATGCTCAACGTAAAGCAGTTTGGGCATCACGTAATGAAAAGAAAAAGGTTAAAGAAGAAGCTGAGCAAATTGATGAAATTTCAGCTGAAACCCATAAGAGCTATCAAAGTGCAGTAAAGAAAGAACTACCAAAGCTAGCAAGCCATGCTCAAAGTGGTGAATACAAAGATTTTGCTCAAAAGCTTTATGATAAAAGAATGAAAGGTCTTACTAGATCTTCAGCATTACAAATGCGTGATAAGATGGCAAATGAAGAAGTTGAACAAATTGATGAATTGAAGTCTTCAACTTTGACTAGATACATTAGTAAATCACAACAAGTAGCAAGAGATTCTGCCTATCACGCTGGCGCAGCAGCAATGCAAGGAAAACTTTCTGATGCAGAACATCTTCAAAAGAAAGAGAGAAAGCGAGCCGGTGGCATTATACAGGCAGCGCACAAACTTGCACGCCGTTCAGTTGACGAAGAAGTTGAACTAGATGAAAAGGCACCAGTTGCTCCAGTTCCAGGTCAAAAGATGACAGATCATGCAATAATGGTTCATTCAAAGACTAATCAGCGCGTAACTATACCACGTAAGAATATTGGTAATTATCCATCCGAAGAAGGTTGGAAAGAAGTTTCTCCAGGTGTTAAGGAAGAAACTGAACTAAATGAAATGATTAATGTTAGTAAGCGGAATTATTCTTGGGGTAAGATGATTACAGTTCATCATGGTAAGTCACATTCATATCCACTTCACCCTGAGCACCAAGAAGCAATTGCTAAGCTTAAGGATGGCGAAAAGACTTCATTTACTGATGAAACCAATGCTACGGTTCATGCTCGTCGTGACGGTGATACAATTCATCTTGCAAAGAAGCATGTTTCTACACCAACCGCGGTTGCCCGTTCACACTTTGTAAATGAAGAAACTGAACTAAATGAACTAGACAAATCAACAATGCACAGTTATGTTAATAAAGCTGCTGTAGATATTGCTCGTTCGGGTATTACACAAGGAATGCTAAAATATCAGAGCAACAAAGAAATAATGGCAAAGCATATTGATAAGAGACTTAAGGGTATTGACACTGCCACTAAAAAGTTGGCATATGAAGAAGTAGAACAAAATGGTACTATTTCATTTAGTCAATTTATGGAATGGTTAGAAGAAGGAAAGATTGATGATATGCGCGATAGAATGGCAGTAAAAAGAGCATCTATGCATGGTTGGGATCCTGATTATAAACCAGCAGAAAAAGCTAAATCATCAAATCAAATGGTAAAAGGTGCACATTATGGTGGGTCACTTCAACATGATGATCATGAAGGTGAAGAAGGAACAAAACCAACAAAACCAACTGAACCTGAAGTAAAGCGTGGGCGTGGTAGACCAAAGGGTTCTAAGTCAGGCGCTCGCCACTAATAATTAAAACCTAATAGGAGAATTAAAATGAGTTTATGGACAAACGTAGATAATGCTGCTGGTAAGCCAAAGAATCTTAAAGGTACAGAAAAGGATTCAGTATATGGTGTAAGCCTTTCTGAAGCCGAAGTTGCTTCTAATCGTGCTAAGGGTATTAAGACACCAGGTTGGGTAAAGTATACAACATATACCGATGCCCAAGGTAATACTCGTAATAAGTCAGAAGTATTAGTTGCATTAAACAATATGACCGGTGATGCTAATGATGATGCAGTTGTTGCGGATGCATAATATATAATTAATTTAGGTTGATATGGATAGTTTGTTAACTGAAGACAATTTTGTTGTCTTTGCAATGAATAATTATGATAATACTCAATGTACTGAAATTGAGGAATTTCAAGAAGATTTACGACGATTTTTATATTTAAAGAAGCTTTTTAATAGATATAAAACTACTGGTGATCTTCGTGAAAGATTGATACTTAATCATATTATTATTCTTTATAATATTTTTGGTGATGCTGCTACTAAAATGTTATATATGAAGATAGATCAAGATTGTTGGGATTCTTTAACAACATTTTTGGTCTATCTTCAACGAATGCCAGAAACTATCCCAGAATATAAGATAATTTTATCTGATATTAAATTAGACGAAACAATAATACAAGTATTAAGGAATATTTGATGACTAGAATTATTGATAATCTTATAGCATATAGAATTTTATCTATGATTGTTATGCCATTTGAAGAAACTGATGCTTATAAATTAGGCATTATTGATAAGAATGGTAATAATTTAATTAAGACGTCTAAACTTAAGACGTCACAGGAACGTGACGCATATACGTATTTAAATCGTTTAGTATTTAATATTAAAAAGATTCTGAATAAACTTCCAGGCGGTGAATCAAAAACTAAAAATTTGATTGCTGCTTTATGGTTAGTAAAAGAGTCATATGTAAATAAGACTAATGTATTTCAAGAAGATTTTATTAAACTACTCGATGATTTAGATCGTGTTACTTTAGTAGAAGAAGAAATTGAAGTCAATAAATTTTTAGATCAATTACATGAGGATGGCACACCAGCAAATGTTACTGGTGCAAATGTTTCTACGGATATTGCCGTTCCATCAAAATCAGATATTGAAAAATATAAGAAAAAGAACACCGGCGTGATTTCTTTAGTTAAAAGAAATAAGCCAATATTATAGTGATTTTGCTATTACTATAAATAAATTTAAGTTGCGTATTAATTGCAACTAATTTTATTATGCTAGCCTTAAATATATGAATAAATTATTTACATAATAATTAATTTATTTAGATGCTCATGCTTTCTATTTACTAATAGTAGAGTCATCAATTTTGAATTTAATCGATAAATTTGAAACTACATTAAGTAATTTTACGGAAGCAATTATTTCAAATAATACTATATTCTTCAAGACGCGATAATTATTGAAGTGTTATAGGAATTAGTAAAATATAGGAAATGCAACATGAGCATTGAATCACAAATTAAGGTACTGGAAACTGTTGTGGCAAGAATAGATTTTTCAATTGAAAAATTAACTGAAGTAAGCAATAATATCAGTAAGCTTTTAGCCGTACATGATGAAAGAATCAATACGCTAGAAAAGACAAATGAAAGATCTCTTGATGATATTAAAGAATTACATTCTCGTATAACAACAGTATCACGAGAAATTTGTGAAAAAATTGATCAAATTGAACAAACAGTTGAACTCCGCCTAAAGCAATCTAGTATTGCATCAACTGAACAGCACAATAAAATACAAGAAGACATTGAAGGCCAAATAGAAAAAATGTCTGATAGAATAAGTGCATTAGAAAAATGGAGATGGGTATTACTTGGTGCTGGTATAACAATTGGTTTTATAACTGGTAACTTCTCATCTTTAAAACTAGTTTTGTAAAGTATTGTACTTTAATCGCTAGATAATATATAATTCTCCATATGGAGGATTGTATATGTTATGGGTTGATACAAAGTACGTTGGTCTTTTATCATTTCGTTTAAGAAATTTTAAACAAAAGAATCAAAATTATTGGAACTTTTCATGTCCAATTTGTGGTGATTCTAAGAAGGATCCGCGCAAAGCTCGTGGGTATGTTCTCCTTCATAAAGGCGGACTAATCTATAAATGCCATAACTGTGGCCTATCTTGTAGTCTAGCCAATCTTTTAAAAAGAGTAGATCCTACTCTTCACTCAGAATATACTGTTGAAGTATATAAAGAAAAAGTTTCAAGCAATCCAGAAATTGCCCAAGAACTTCTATCACCTCCTCCCAAAAAGCTAAATGTAGATAATATTCTTGCGAATGCACAGAATATCAATGATCTTCCTATTACGCATCCAGCATTATCATATGTAATTAAAAGAAAAATTCCTAAGAGCAAATGGGATAGATTATATTTTGTTCCAAAGTTTAAACAGTTTACCAATTCTGTAAAAAATACATTTATTAATGAAAATGATGATCATCCAAGATTAATCATTCCATTTTTTACTGAAGAAGGTAAGGTGTTTGCTTTTCAAGCTAGAGCATTTGGTAATGAAACACCAAAATACTATACAATTAAATTAGATGAAGAAAAGGAAAAAATCTATGGTCTTGAACGAATTGACACAAAAAACCGAGTGTATGTTGTTGAAGGCCCGATCGATTCTTTATTCTTGCCTAATGCCATTGCTGTCACTGGATCAAGTTTTGATACTCCTATTGTTCGCGGGATGGTTGATGTTGCAACAATCATAGTTGATAATGAACCAAGAAACAATGAAGTAATGAAGCAATTACAAAAATATATTGATATCGGTTATTCAGTATGTATTTGGCCAGATGAAATCAAAGAAAAAGATATTAATGAAATGATTTTATCTGGTAAAAGCACAAATGAAATTAAAGAAATTATTGATCAGCATACATATCAAGGTCTAACTGCTCAAGTTAAATTTAATCAATGGAGGAAGTGTGCAAGTTAAATTAATTAGTTATAGTCAACCATCTAGTGAAATGCTGAATTCTGGTATTACAGATGTTCAGGAATTGATTGCATTTTGCGCTCGTGTTTCAAATCCATCAAACCAATATAATACTGAAACCTCAAAAAAATTAATTGACTATCTTATTAGACATAAACATTGGTCACCATTAGAATTAACATCTGCATGTTTAGAAATTACAACAACTAGAGATATTGCACGACAAATTTTACGTCATCGCTCATTTTCATTTAATGAATTTAGTCAAAGATATTCTGATCCAACTAAAGATTTAGACTTTGTTACTCGTGAAGCTCGCCTTCAAGATCAAAAAAATCGACAAAATTCTTTAGAAACAAATGATAAAGAACTCATGCAGCTGTGGCAAGAAAAGCAACAACAAGTAATCCGTCAAGCTAAAGAAGCTTATACTTGGGCAGTTACAAATGGTATTGCAAAAGAACAAGCTCGATGTGTACTACCTGAAGGCAATACAGTTTCGAAAATGTATATGTCTGGTACTCTTAGGTCTTGGGTACATTACATTGAAATTCGCACAAGCATTGAAACACAAAAAGAGCATCGAGAAGTAGCTACTGATTGTGCAAAAGAAATTGCTAAAATTTTTCCATTAATTACAAACTTTATTAGGTAAATATATGAGATATTGGAAAATTGTAAGACCATTAGATGGATCAAGTGAACAAAAAACATTGATTTATTCTGATGATGATATCATTAAGGAATATTTTCCTAGTTGGTCTGAACAGATGCATAAAATTGGTAAAGCAAATAAAATTTGCATTAAGCGCTGTATACGAGATTGGGTAATTGTAAACTGGGCAGAAAAAATTAATAAAAAATAGTGCTAAATAGGTTAGCATATATTTTTGGAGAATATTATGAAGGTTTTAGTTACTGGCGCAACTGGTTATATTGGTTCGCATACTTGTAAAGTTTTATATGATGCTGGCCACGAAGTACATGGTTTAGATATTAATAATAACCAAAATAATATTTCAAAGTATATTACTAAGTATATTGATTCAAATGTTAATTATATTACTTTACTTGATAAGTATGATGCAGTTGTACATTTAGCAGGATTAATTTCTGTTGAAGAATCTACCAAAGATCCATTTTCATATTACAATACTAATCTAAATGGAACTGTAAATATTCTTAATAATATTAAGGATAGTCATATTATTTTTGCATCAACAGCTGGAGCATTTGATCCACAATCGCCATATGCAAGATCAAAAATTGCGGCAGAAGAAATTATCAGGCAATTTTCAAAAAATTATACTATTTTTCGTTTTTTCAATGTTGCTGGATCTGACGGTGAAAATACACAATGGGGTCCTTCTACTCATTTAATTAGAATTGCTGCTGAATGTGCTGCAGGTAAACGTGATAAGATGTATATTTATGGTACAGATTATGACACAATTGATGGAACTTGCATTAGGGATTATATTCACGTAGTTGATTTAGCTAAAGCTATTGAATATGCAGTATCTAATGGCCCAAAGAACACTAAATATGAATGTATTGGGTCTGGAAATGGATACTCTGTAAGGCAAGTAATAGATACTATGAAACGGGTTACTAAAGTTAATTTTGATGTTTTAGAACATGATAGGCGTACTGGAGATCCAGCATATCTTGCAATTGATAATCAATTTGATGGTCTTGTTCCAATGTATAATATTGATGATATGTGTAAATCTGCTTATGATGCTGAGCTAAAAAGAAATTTACTTTAAATTTACATCATATTATAATGTTTTTTTATGAGGTGCATATGAATATTCTAATTACAGGAATGAATAAAAATCAATGTACTAAAGATTTTTATCTTCAGCAACAACTTCAAGTAGTACCATCACACTATTCACTTATTCGTTGTCTTGAAGATATGGGACATACCGTAACACAACGAGCAGTTGTAATTGGTGAATCTCTTGAAGAATTTGATGAAGTAATTGTGTTTATTCATAATCCATCGGGATTTGCTGGGTTTGTTTATAATGCACTATGGGCTATTCATAAAAAGCCAAATGCTGTTCTTGCGTTTGACGATTGGCAAGTAGATTCAATTTATGATGGTCTATTGACACTAAAAGATCCATCAAAATTATTTAGAGAATACGTTAAAGATGGACATCAAAATATTCCTGAAAATATTGACTCATATCAGGATGTACTTGTTTCGTCTATTGAAAAGATTGAATCAAAAACTAATCGAATGCTAATTTCAGCATTTAGTGGCGGAGATCTTTCACTATTAATTGATTATCCTAAGGATTTACTATTTGCATATAATCCAAATCCTTATCATCTTAATCGTCAACCTACAACTAGTATTTTTGATGATTCACCAGAAAAAGAAAAAGTATTTAACTTTGCTGGTCTAGTACAAGATAAGACTAAGAAGTGGTTAAAGAATCAAGGAATTGACAAGACATCTTGGCCGCTAAAGCAATATGGTTCACGAAAAGATGGACAAGATCGAGTTACTGAAGATGTAATGGTTACCATTTATTCACAGCAATGGGGCATCCTAATGCCAGGATATTTCCATGCTGGGTCAGGGTGGTGGCGAGCTCGCCCATTGCAAGTAGCAGATGCTAGATCAATTCTTATTGGTGATCCAAAAGAAATGATTTTATATTATAATGATGAACGACTAGCAAATGTTAAAGCATCTGATATCACTAATATGTCTGATTCTATGCTTGAAGAATTAGCAAGTGAACAAAAAGTTGCTTTGTATAAAAACCATCCACTAAATAAAGACATTCAAAAACAGGAGTTGAATGCATGTCTAACATCCTAATTGTTGGAGCTGGATTTTCTGGTGCAGTAATTGCACGAGAACTAGCAGAAGTAGGCCATATTGTTACAGTAATTGATAAGCGAGATCATATTGGCGGTAATGCTTATGATTTTGAAAATGAATATGGCATTCGTGTTCATAAGTATGGCCCACATTTATTCCATACCAATAATAAGGACGTTGTAGATTGGTTATCTAAATTTACTGAATGGTTACCTTATAAGCATAAGGTAAAAGCTATTCTTAATGATGGTAGATATGTAACTCTTCCCGTAAATAAAGAAACTAAGGAAATTGTTGGCGAAGAAAATGTTGTAGATATTTTTATTAGACCATATACAAAAAAGATGTGGGATAAAGACATTGAAGAACTAGATCCAACTATTCTTCAGCGTGTACCTATTAGAGATGATTACAATGAATATTATTTTCCAAATGATGAATATCAATTAATGCCAAAAGATGGGTATACAAAGATCTTTGAAAGGATTTTTGATCATGAAAATATTAATGTTAATGTAAATACTAATTTTGATAAGTCAATCGAAAATGAATACGACTTTATTTTTAATTCTATGCCAATTGATCAATATTTTGATTTTTGTCATGGCGAATTACCTTATCGTTCTATTAAGTTTCATCATGTAAATATTCCAGCACCAAAGCTTCTTCCAACTGCAACTGTAAATTTTACTCACGATGGTCCTTATACTAGAATGACTGAATGGAAAAATATTCCAGGCCATGGTATTAATAATTGTATGACAACAATTACATATGAAGAACCATGCGATTATACTGATAATAATATGGAAAGATATTATCCAGTAAAAGACCTTGAAAATAAAAATCGAGATATATATAAGATGTACAGAGAAATGGTGCCAAAAAATATGGAATTTATTGGCCGAACTGGGCTTTATGCGTATTTGGATATGCACATGGCTATAGCATCTTCTCTTGCTACGTCTAAGCGTTTTATTAATGGTGGTTTATGAAAGTAGGATTTACGTGTTCAACATTTGATCTTTTACATTCAGGTCATATTGCAATGTTACGTGAAGCAAAGGATCAATGTGATTATTTAATTTGTGGATTACAAACAGATCCTTCTGTAGATAGAAAAGAAAAGAATTCACCTGTTCAAACTATTGTTGAACGGCAAGTTCAATTGTCTGCAGTAAAATATGTTGATGAAATTATTGTATATGAAACTGAAAGTGATTTAGAAGATATATTACAAATGTTTCATATTGATATTAGAATTTTAGGTGATGAATATCGAAATAAGGATTTTACAGGAAAAGATATCTGTAAAAAGAGAGGAATTCAGTTATATTTTAATAAAAGAGATCATAGATTTTCATCATCATTATTAAGAAGTCTCGTAGTTGAAAAAACGAATAAATAATAAATTGGGGTAAAAATGGAATATTTAGGTATTAATATTGATCTTTCACGAGATGAATTATTTGATGAATTAGGTATTACGAGATTAAAAGAATCTTATATGCTTGATAGCGAAACAAGCCCACAACAAAGGTTTGCATATGTCTCAAAGACTTTTAGCTCTAACCAAGAACACGCCCAGCGTTTATACGAATATTCTAGCAATCATTGGCTTAGTTATTCTACTCCCATTCTTTCTTTTGGTCGTTCTAGCCGCGGGCTTCCTATCTCTTGCTTCCTTAATTACATCCAGGATACAGCGGAGGGATTAGTTGATAATTTATCAGAAACTAATTGGCTTTCTATGCTCGGTGGTGGTGTGGGTATTGGTTTTGGTATTAGGTCTGCCGGCGATAAGTCTACTGGCGTTATGCCACACCTTAAAATCTATGATGCTTCTTCTTTGGCGTATCGTCAAGGTCGTACTCGTCGTGGTAGTTACGCTGCTTATCTCTCCATTGATCATCCTGATATTATTCCTTTCTTAGAGATGCGTAAGCCAACCGGTGATCAAAATCTCCGGACTTTAAATATGCATCATGGTATTAATATCTCTGATAAGTTCATGGATATTATTGAAAAATGCATGATTGATCCAAATTATAATGATTCATGGGAATTAATTGATCCACATTCTAATGAAGTTCGTGAAACAGTTTCTGCTAAAGAATTATGGCAAAAAATTCTTGAGCTTCGTATGACAACTGGTGAGCCATATTTGCATTTTATTGATGAGTCAAATCGTAAAATGCCACAATGGTTAAAGGATCGTGGATTAAAAATTAATCAGTCAAACTTATGTTCAGAAATAATACTTCCTACTGACGAAAATAGAACTGCTGTTTGTTGTTTATCCTCTCTTAATCTAGAATATTATGATGAATGGAAAAATAATGAATTATTTCTTAGAGATGTTGCAGAAATGTTGGACAATGTTCTTGAGTATTTTATTAATAATGCTTCAGAACATATTTCTCGTGCTAAGTATTCTGCTATGCGTGAGCGTAGCATTGGTGTTGGTGCTTTGGGATGGCATGCTTTATTACAAAAGAAAAATCTCCCATGGGAATCAGCACTAGCAACAAGCTTAAACCGAAATATTTTTTCTCATATAAAGACTAAACTTGACCAGGCAAATAAAGAACTAGGTGCAGAACGAGGTGAAGCACTAGATGCAGCTGGCACAGGCTTACGTTTTTCACATTGCCAAGCAATTGCGCCAAATGCATCAAGTTCAATTATTATGGGTAATACTAGCCCAAGTATTGAACCATATCGCGCAAATGCATATCGTCAAGATACTTTATCTGGTTCTTATATGAATAAAAATCGTTATTTAGATAAGATCATTAAAGAACAAGCTAAGGATAAGAAAGACGGTTGGTATGACGAAGTTTGGTCTTCTATCATTGCAAATGATGGATCAGTACAGCATTTAGATTGGTTAGATGAAAATGCTAAAGAAGTTTTTAAAACTGCAATGGAAATTGATCAACGTTGGATTATTCAACATGCTTCTGATCGCCAAGAATACATTGATCAAGCTCAAAGTGTAAATCTATTCTTTAGGCCAGACAGTCATATTAAATATATCCATGCAGTACATTTTATGGCTTGGAAAAATAAACTGAAGACTCTTTATTATTGCCGTTCAGACAAAATTGCAAAGGCAGATAAAGTTGCTAAAAAGATTGAACGTGAAGTAATTCAAGAAATTGATTTAAAGGCACTTGCTAGTAATGATGAAGTTTGTTTGGCTTGTGAAGGGTAAGTTATAATGTTGTTTGATTATAAATGTAATCAATGTGGCGAATTTGTAGAAATTAATAAATCTATAAAGGATCCACATCCAACACAATGCCCAAAATGTAATGTATTTGGATTAGAAAGAACTTTTACTTCACCGCCAATTGTCGAATATAAAGGCAAAGGTTGGATGAAGACATGCGGTAAATATTAAGAGGGTATATGGTTAAGCAAAAATTAAAACTTATCGATGAACGTAATTACTTTAAGCCGTTCAGTTATCCTTGGGCATATAACTCTTGGTTAACTCATGAGCAGTCACATTGGCTTCATACTGAAGTCCCAATGGCAGAAGATGTTAAAGATTGGAAAAAGAAGTTATCGGCGCAAGAAAAGCAATTTCTTACTAATATTTTTCGTTTCTTTACTCAAGGCGATATTGACGTTGCTGGTGGATATGTAAATAATTATATTCCATATTTTCCCCAACCAGAAGTTCGAATGATGCTTCTTGGATTTGCTGCGCGTGAAGCATTACATATTGCAGCATATAGCCATTTGATTGAAACTCTTGGCATGCCTGAAAGCACATATAATGAATTCCTTGAGTATAAGGAAATGCGTGATAAGCATGACTTTGTTACATCTATTTCATCAAAGAATGGAACAAAGCAATCAACTGCAGAACACATTGCAGTATTTAGTGCATTTACTGAAGGGATGCAACTATTTAGTTCATTCATTATGTTATTGAATTTCCCACGTAATGGTTTAATGAAAGGTATGGGACAAATCGTAACATGGAGTATTGTTGATGAAACTCAACACGCTGAATCAATGATTAAACTATTTAAAGAATATGTTAAAGAAAATCCTGAAATTTGGAATGATGAACTAAAGGCAAACATCTATAGTATTGCAGAAAAAATGGTAGAATTAGAAGATAAGTTTATTGATCTATCATTTGCTGGTACAGAAATGCGTAATCTAAAGCCAGAAGAAGTAAAAGAATATATCCGATATATTGCTGATAGAAGATTGATTTCTTTGGGTATGAAGGGTATTTTCAAACGGAAGAAAAATCCTCTCCCATGGGTAGAGGAAATGATTAATGCGCCAGTGCATGGTAACTTCTTTGAAAATAGAGTTACTGATTATGCAAAGGGTGCATTAAATGGATCTTGGCAAGACGTATGGGCATAATATGAATTATTTAGAAGAATATATAAATCAAATAGTTGAATTAGCAAAAGAAGTTGAAACTGAAGATCCAATTGATTGGGCGATGGTAAACATTGATGAAGATGCTGCATATCGTTTAATCACATTAAATGTTATTAATCATTTAAATGTAAATGATGAAAATTCAAAATTAACTATGTTAGCAGTTATAACTAAGTTAACTGTTGAAAATTTTATTCTTAACTTAAAATTAAGAGGTAATAGTGGTCACTAAGTATTTTGAATGCGAGCATTGTGGAACTCGCGGTAAAATAATTATAAAAGACGAAAATACTAGATTAGAAGATTTAGTATGTTGTCCAGTCTGTGCTGCTGATATCTATGAAGAGGAAGATTTTGCGGATGATGAATAATGTGGGAACATAATGGTCAACACCTAGATTCTATTCCGGAAGGCTATACCTCTTTTGTATATCAAATTACTAATCTTATTGATGGTAGAAAATATATAGGTAAAAAGTTATTTGTCTTTACTAAAACAAAGACACTAAAAGGCAAAAGAAAAAAAATCAAAGAAGAATCTGATTGGAAAGATTACTGGTCTTCTTCTGAAGAATTAAAAGCAGATGTTGCCAAATTAGGCAAAGAAAACTTTAAACGAGAAATATTACATTTGTGTAAAAACAAAGGTACAGCTTCTTATTTGGAAGCTAAGCTACAACTATTTAATGAAGTATTAGAAAAACCAAACGAGTGGTACAATGCTATTGTATCATGTAGAGTTCACAGAAATCATATAAAACTATAAAACTAATATGATATATTTAATGTTTGCTTCAGCTATTGCACTAAGTGCTTGTGCTGCATACTATTCAATCGCTGGTTTAGTAACAATCTTTTCTGCAGCAGCAATTCCAATTATGATTATGGGATCTAGTTTAGAAGTAGCTAAGTTAGTTCTTGCATCTTGGTTATATCGTAATTGGAATGGTGTTCCAAAATTACTTAAATCATATTATGTTTTTGCTGTAGTCATTCTTATGACACTAACAAGCCTTGGTATTTTTGGCTTTTTAAGTAAAGCACATAGTGATCAATCTTTAATAAGTGGTGATGTCCTAGCTAAAGTAGCAGTTTATGATGAAAAGATTAAAATATTAAAGGAAAATATTGATGCTAACCGTAAAGCTCTTAAACAACTTGATGAACAGGTAGATCAAGTCATGGGTCGCAGTGACTCGGAAAAGGGCGCGGAAAGATCAATTTTTATACGGAAATCACAGCAATCTGAAAGAAATAGTTTACAGAAGCAAATTGAAGCCAATCAAAAAGAAATTAATAACATCAATGAAAGTAATGCTCCGCTTAGAGCACAAGTAAGAAAAGTTGAAGCGGAAGTAGGACCAATTAAGTATATTGCTGCACTAATATATGGAAATGCAATAGATCAAAATCTATTAGAATCAGCAGTAAGAATTGTAATTATAATGATTGTTATTGTCTTTGATCCTCTTGCAGTATTAATGCTTATTGGTGCTAATTGGTCATTAAAAGAACAAAAGGCATTTCCAAGTAAAGATATTTTTAAAGAAACTAATCCTACTACACCGGTTTCATTTGAAGATGAAATTTCCGATGAACAAGTTTGGGATGATATCTTAGAAGATGAAGAAGAACCTATTGATGAAATTAATTTAGAACAGCAAAAAACTATAAGTGAAGAAGTAGACGAACTCCAATCAAAAAATGTTTATTATGATTCACTTGGACGGAGAATTACACCATGAATAAAATCTTATTTTGTTTATTAGTACTTTTTTCTAATTTAACTTATGCAAATTATATTGATGATACTTGCCCACAATTTGTAATTTGGGGTGCACCTAAGGTAAAAGTAGAATCTAATAGACAATATATGTGTAAAACTGCTTATGCAATAAATTATAACTATACACATAAAACTTTAGATTATGCCGTAGAGTTATTGGATATAAGTAAGTTTACTGCACAAAAAGTATCACGAAAAAATGATTTTAGAGAAGATACAAATATCCCAGAAAAGTATCGATCAACACTAAAAGATTATTCTGCTAGTGGTTATGATCGCGGTCATATGGCTCCTGCTGGTGATTTTGCATATGATGCAAATGTTATGTCTGAATCATTTTTACTTTCAAATATGGTACCACAGCTTCCAAATATTAATAGAGGAGTTTGGAAGTCAATTGAGGAACTAGTTAGAACCTCATTAGATAAAAATAAAAAGTTGTATGTTATTACTGGAACGATTTATGATGATAAGCCAAATCTAATGAGTACAGTTAGCATTCCATCTTATACCTTTAAAATTGTTATTGATGATAATCGTAAAAAGTCAATAGCATTTATTGTGCCAAATAAACCAGTAGATAGTAATGATCCTGTAAAATACATTACCACAATTCAAGAGATTGAAGCTAAAACTGGTATAAATTTTTCTCCTAATTTACCAAAAAGCCTTAGCACTTTAGAATCATCTAAGGGTAACCTATCAGATTGGTAATTGTATTGTACATTAATTATTGATTAGTGTATAATCCTACTATGAAAAATATATCTTTTAATGATAAAATAAAGTGGGCTGGTACCATTTTAGTTTTAATTGGTGCGCTATGCACTAGTATGAATCTATATCCATACAATATCTATGTCTTAAATTTAGGCGCACTAGTCTATTTAATTTGGTCTATACGCATTAAAGATAATGCAATGATTGTAGTAAATGGCGGTTTGCTAATAATCTATATCATAGGATTAATCATATGAATAATCAATTAGTTATTAAACAAGACAATGTAGAATTCAAGGTTTCGGTAGAAACTTCTAACAATAATGAAGATATGGTTCTAGTTGTAATTGAATCAAATGACGTTGTATTTAATGATGTTTCTAGTAAAGTTGAGTCTTTTATGACTAAAGCTAGCTATGAACAATTAGTTAATTTTTTTGTTAAGCAAAGGAGTTTAAATGAAGCCTGATTCAAATTATAAGATGTCTAAGGATGCTAAGATTATGCTATCAAATATGCGTGATGGTGATAATAAAGCAATGTTTAAAAAGATTATTATTGCATTTGAATTAGATCAAGCTGTAGCAAAAAAGCGTATGCTATCAGGAAAGGCTCCTATTGAAAAGGATGCTTGATGGAATCTGAACAATTCTGTAATGATTACATTATTAGTCTATTGAAAACAGAAAAGGAAATTTCACTTGAATTCACCAAAAAAGACGGTTCAATTAGAAGAATGCTGTGTACTCTTAATGAATCCGTCATCCCCGCTGAAAAGAAACCAAAATCAAATTCAAGTTATAAAGAAGGAACCGAAAAGCAAGAAGCAAATTCCAATGCTTCTAAAGCGTCCTGTAGAGTTTTTGATTTAGAAAAGCAAGAATGGAGATCATTTAGGTGGGATTCACTTAAATCATTTGAATTTGTAATTGAATAGGAGAAATGAATGCATAACCAACACCTATTTGATAGTATGGTTAAAATTTTAACTTCTGCGCCAGAAACTAAAGTTAAAATAAAGAAGCAAAATACTCGTAAAAATAAAACATCAAAGACTATTGAAAAAAAGCAAAAGGATAATAATGATCAGTAATGTAACCGATCGTAAGAAATTTTTAGATGCGTTGCAAGAAATTTCAAATAGTTTTACACGTGTTGAAGCAGAAAAAGATTTTATTAAAGATGTAGTCAATAATCTTGTTGAAGAATTTGAACTTCCAAAGAAAACTATCAATAAGTTAGCAAGGATTTATCATAAGCAAAATTTCAATGAAGAGACGCGTGAATTCCAACAACTAGGCATTTTATACCAAGAAATTACCCAAACAAAAACTGAACAATAGTTTTAAAGGTATGTACATTAATTGGCTAATTTGATATAATTATTCTATGGTGATTAATACAAATAACTGGGATACAAATGTCTAATACTGAAAAGCGTCTTGCTCGAATTGAACGGGCACAGCAATCGTATAAAGGTGTCGGTGAACCATTGATTCGTCAAGATCATTATGATATTGATATCATGAGTGCTTTGAACTGGTATCGTTCAAACGAAGAGCCTAGAACTCTTACTAAGTATGGTCTAGAATACCTTAAGAAAAATAATAAGACGCAATATGTCAAGTTTTTTTCTGAAGCGGCTGATTGGGAAACCAATCAAATTTCTATTTTGATGCGGCTTGCTCAACGACAACAATATCTAGATTTTAAACATCTAGCTTTGATTGATACTAAGCTTGAAGAAATCAAGAATAAGTATACTTTTATTCAAGAAGAAATCAAAGTAGAAGAAAAGTCAAAAGCTCCAGTTATTAGTATTCAAGATCGTGTTCTAGAATCAGCAAAGCTACATGCTGCAGAAATTGATGCGGAGATTGACGAGTTTATTATTAATAAAAGTTCAAACTTTTCAACTAAAGCATTTCTAGCACAAAATAATGTGTCAGGTGCAGTAGCTAAGAAAATTGGTGAATTTTATATTCCAATGATTGACGAACTTAATGATGCATTAGCAGAAAAAGATGAACAACTTACTGAAGGTTATTCAAACTTTAGTAAGGCACAACTGAAAAAGTTTATTTCATTTATTGAAAGTATTGTGTCTGATTGTACACAACAAGTAGTTCGTGCTAAAGCTAATCGAGCACCGCGAGCCAAAAAAGAAAAAGCTCCAGGTCTTCTAGTCTCAAAGATGAAGTATATGTTTGAGTTTCCTGAACTTAGTCTTAAAAGTATTAATCCAACTGAAATCATTAAAGCTGATGAAGTTTGGGTATATAATACTAAGACTCGAAAGATGATTGTATATCGAGGTGAGAATGGTCCTGTACTATCAGTGCGTGGAACAACTATTTTGAATTATGATACGGTAACATCAGAGGCTAAGACTTTGCGTAAACCGGAAGAATTCTTTAAGACTCAAATTGGTAAGCGCCCATTTAATGCTGCATTTAAAGCCATTAATTCAAAGCCATCAACACCAAATGGTCGAATCAATCAAGACATAATTATTGTGGCAGCATTTAAATGATTATTATCGACTACTCGCAAGTAGCAATATCAAATATCTTTATGTTCCAAAATGAACTAAAGACAAATAATAGTGATGCAAAGAATGCTGAAAACATTATTCGGCATACTGTACTATCTACTATTAAGTCTTATCGTAAAAAGTTCGGTCAAGAATATGGAGAAATTGTAATTGCGTGTGACGGCCCAAATTATTGGCGTCGTGATTTTTATTCTCATTATAAAGCAAACCGAGCTAAGGCACGAGAAAAATCTGGTTTAGATTGGGGAATGGTTTTTGATAATCTATCTTTGCTTAAGGATGATTTAGAAAAATACTTCCCATATAAAGTTATTAATATTGATAAGTGCGAGGCTGATGATATCATTGCAGTGATCACCAAATGGTCACAGACTAATGATCTAGATCAATTAGGGATCATTGAAAATCCTAAACCTATTCTTATTGTTTCATCTGACCATGATTTTGGCCAATTGCAAAAATATAACAATGTTCGGCAATGGTCGCCAATGCAAAAGAAGTTTATTAAGCAAGACAATCCAGTCGAATATGTAATTGAACACACTGTTCGTGGTGATTCAGGAGATGGTATTCCATCGATTTATTGTGAAGATGATTTTTTTGTAAATAAGGATCAATATGGCAAAGCCCCCTCCGTAACTACAAAGAAACTAAGTTTGTTTTTGGAAAAAGGTTTTAATGCTTGTCAAAATGATGTTGAACGTAGAAACTGGCATCGTAATCAAACTCTTGTAAATTTTGATTTCATTCCAGAAGAAATTCAAAATTCTATTGTAAATGAATTTCTAAACAAAAAGATCAATGGTGATAAGAATTCAATTATGAATTATCTCATTAAAAACAAATGCCGATTGTTGCTAAATGAATTAGAGGATTTTTAATATGGCAAATAAGTATCTTCCAGAAATTCTTGAAGAGATTAATAATAATCCTTTAAGCATTAGCAAGTATAAGGATGATGGAGCTTTAAAGCTACTATTTAAGCATGCATTTGACCCAGCAGAAAAGTTTATTTTACCTGAAGGAGATCCTCCTTATAAGCCAGATGCAGGCCCAATTGGAATGTCTCCAGCAATTCTTAAACAAGAACTTCGTCGATTGTATGTATTTTGTCGAGCTGATTTAACTGCAGTACGACGTGAAGATTTGTTTATCCAATTATTGGAAAGCATTCATCCATCAGAAGCAAAGCTTTTGCTTGCAGTAAAAGATCAATGTATTGATAAGTTATACAATAATATTACGCACAAGTTTGTTTATGAGCATGGATTTATTACTATTCCTCCGCAGGAATTACCAAAAAAAGTAGATACCGCTTTGGAGGAAGTAAAAAAAACAGTGTCAACTGCTCCGAAGCGGGGTCGTCCACGAAAAGTAATTGGCCAAAGCCTCATAAGCTAAATTCGATTATAAACAAAATTTTAAATTTAAAGATAAAATTATGAATATTAGATTCGAATTAATTCAGGGGTTTGTTATTGGGGTTGAGTTCTTTTTTGAAGATGATGCTATTTTACTAGAGCTAGGTTTCTTTAGAGTAATATTCGATTGGGAATAAAAATGAAAAAGTCTATTATTGCTACATGTTTTCTTGCTTTAACTTCTACACCAGTGCTAGCAGATGATCTATCGCCATTATTTGGTTCCGTTATTGGCGGTGTAATTGGTAGTCAATTTGGTTCTGGGTCTGGACAAGCGGCAATGTCTGCACTTGGTGCAGTAATTGGCTATCGCGCTGGATCAACGCCGGGTTATGGATTAAACTATAACCAAGGGCACAATCAGTCTGGAATGTTTACAAACCCATGCTTCAATGAATTGTATTATGAAGGTCGATATGACCCACAACTAGCTCAATCTTATTGCCGTGGAAGAATTGAATATCTTCGTAATCAGCGTGAACAAGAAATCTTTAATGCTCGTCAACGTGGCATGGCAGGATATTAATTTGCTTTAACGTATGTACATTAATTTACTTTCATTGTATAATGACTCTATAGTGATTAAGGAGTTATACAATGAAAGCAGGTCGTTTAGCAATCCGCAAAACTGATGTTCAAGTTGCAAAGAACATGTGGGTTTCAATGGGTGCCATGTACGGCAAGAAGTATGCCGAAAACAGTGAAGCAATGGTTGAAATTGTTCTTAAACATATCGATGCTATCAAGGAACAACTTGACGTTGCAGAAGATGTAGCAGTTCGCATTTGCCCTATTCGTAAAAAAACTACTGCAGGAAGATACTTGCCTGAATCAAAGGTTGTTGAACTTTCTTGTAAATGGGAAGAAACACTTGAAGTCCTTAGTCATGAACTAGTTCATGCTGAACAACATCATCAAGGCCGATTGAGCAAAGACGGTAACCAACCAGTTTGGAATAATCAAGTTTTTAAAAGCTTTAATCCTAAGAATTATAAGGAATACCGTAATCTTCCTTGGGAACAAGAAGCTTTTAATCGTCAACTTGAGATCGCTGATGAAGCAGTTCGATTGGTTAGTTATTATCAAGATGGATTCTGTGGGAGCTAATATGAACAAACCTATGTACATTAATTAGCATTATTGATATAATTATCCTATAGTCAATAAACAAGGAAATATATCATGATGAATCCAGTATTTGATCAGTTTACAGAAGCAGTAGATAATTATGTTAAAGTTTTTCATGACAAGGATCTTGGTCGAGCACTAGTGCTTGGAAAGATTCTAGGTTTTATGGACTTTAATTTGACTGAAGAGCAAATGACTAAGTTGATGGCTTCAATCGAAGAAGAGACTACTCGACGTACACTTCGCCAAGCAGCTGCTGAAATGGTTTAACAATGACTGAACTATCTCCATTAGAATATCGATTACAATACGAACGACTTCTTTCTGAAAATGAAAAACTAAAGAAAGAAGTAGAATATTTGAAAACTGAAAGAGATCAGCACAAGGCTCTTTTTGCGTTACTATCTTCAGTACAAAGTAATAATTAATTACAAATAATGTCTATACTAGCCCCTGAACAAATTGCAGATCAACGATATTCAATTTGTAAAGAATGTGAACATCTTAATACACTTAATTTGTGTTCAATCTGCTCTTGTTTTATGCCAGGTAAAGTAAAGTTTTCTAATTCATCTTGTCCTATTGGCAAATGGTTAGACGTAAAAGACCAAAGCACCGAAGTTGATTAAAAATATCATTAAAGCTGTGTACTTTAATTAGCAATATTGATATAATGATTCTACAGTCAATTAAGAGAGATAGAAAAGAAATGCAAGCAACCTACACATTCTGCGAAGACACCGTTTCTGATCTACATAAGGATGCATACGGGTTTCGTCCAAAGGAAAACTTTTGGACTTATTGGAGCACCGCTTCAGATGATCAGAAACAATCAGTATGGGATAGCATGTGTGATACCTTTGAACGTAATCTTGAACTCGAGCGTGAAATTCAAGATGAAGCTGTAGTTAGGTTTGAAAATACTTTAGCTTCAATGATGCACCTTGGTGCTAAGTCTAAGGAAATGGCCATTCATTGGTTGCATGAAGCTCATAACACTAACGGTGATAATGAGTATTTGGATTACATGCTAAACGTTCCATATGGAACTGTGAAGAAGACTTTAGCTGTTTAAGATTTTCGGACCTATAGCTTAATGGTAGAGCGTGGAACTCATAATTCCTTGGTTGCTGGTTCGATCCCAGCTGGGTCCACCAAAAATACATATGAAACTTATACCAATTTCACAAAAAGGTAAGAACAGAATCCACGAGGGTCTTACCACCGATGTTGTAATTTTAGAACAAAGAGACTTTGTATGTTCTTTGAATGGACCCGGTGTGTTAATTGCCCCTGCAAGTGACCCTTCACCTAACTCGAAGTTTTCTAGATGGATTAGTTTAACCAACGATAAGAATTTTGTAGTAAAAGATTAAGTTAAGCCCGCGTGGTGGAATAGGTAGACACAACAGACTTAAAATCTGTCGCCCTAATCAGGCATGCCGGTTCGATTCCGGCCCCGGGCACCAAAGTTTATGTATAAATAAGTTTTTTAGTTTAATGCTGCCTTAGCTCAGTTGGTAGAGCAACTGATTTGTAATCAGTAGGTCGTCAGTTCGAATCCGACAGGCAGCACCATTTTATATAAAGCAATATATTATGAAAGCACTATTGATCAAAAGTTGTTCTAATTCAGTTATGTGGTATCATAATCATATTGGTAAAGTTGTACCTCTACTAAAAGTGTATGAAAAAACTAATGAATATCTTTCACGCGAACCTGAAGGATATAGCAATATTGTATTAATGAATGACGCAGAAGTTGTTGATGTATCATCATCTAGCATTTTGTATCTTAAAGATCATGAAAAAATTCAATAAAGTTGTGTACTTTAATTATAATTGATTGTATAATTATTCTACAGTAAATAAACAACAAAGGAATTAATGATGAGTGAACATCAAATTGAAGTGATTGTTGAGAAGTGGTTCGATCGCATCGATCGTCAGTATATGGGTAACGAGTTATCCTATCAAGAATACATCGCCGAGGTCGAGGCCGTGCGCCTCTGGGCTGATGCACAACTTTCAACAAAGATTCACTAAAAATTTTTGGGGGCATAGCTCAGCTGGGAGAGCGATGGCTTTGCAAGCCATAGGTCAGGAGTTCGATCCTCCTTGCCTCCACCACTAAATAAAATGAATAAGCGTTTATATCAATTAAAAGTATCTGCAGAAAAGGTAACAGTTCGTAATCCCGAACAATTTGCAGAAATTTTTGGTAGACTTATGCTCAATGATCTTGTAAAGACTTTTGAAGAAATGCAAAAAAACGAACCAGGTGAAGTTAAATTTAATATGGATACTCATCTAGGTTGGCAAATTGCTATGACTCAAATTAATCTAGAATTGCAAAAGTATTTTAAGTAATAATTTAGGAAGTGTGGAAGAGCAAACCGATTGGCGACGGTACCTGTCTTGAAAACAGTTGAGTGTTAATAGCGCCTTGGGGGTTCAACTCCCCCCTCTTCCGCCAAATGTTCTTTAATAAATTAATCGCGGGTTGGGCCAGTGGCTGGCCGATAGTCTCATAAGCTATACAGAGTGGTTCGATTCCATTACCCGCAACCATTATTCCCTGATAGCTCAGTCGGTAGAGCAACGGACTGTTAATCCGTGTGTCCCTGGTTCGAGCCCAGGTCGGGGAGCCAAATATGCGAGTGTGGCGCAGTTGGTAGCGCAACGGACTTTTAATCCGCTGGTGGCGAGTTCGAGTCTCGCCACTCGTACCACGTTTAATAGTTTTCTCGGTGTAGTTCAGTCTGGTAGAATGCCTGCTTTGGGAGCAGGAGGTCGCAGGTTCGAACCCTGCCACCGAGACCAAAACCCCCGTGTCTCCTTGGGTTTAGGAGAGGTGTGAGTTTGTGTTATATCACAGCACTATTGGCCAGATAGTGTCCAAAACTCTCAGGTGCCTAGATCCACCATATGACTAGCGATTCTTAGAGATCGAATACTCTAAGCGTTCTCGTCTAAGCGTTATTAGACGTGGTCGGAGTAACCTCCCGGTCAAGTGGTTCCCTGGTAAGGAATGGCTTGGCACCTATAACAGTCCTTCTGACGAGTCTTCAGGAGACGAAACAGTAGTGTATGATACGAAATGGAATGCCCTCCCCCACAGGTGATATCCATAGTAGTTACTACTGTCAAGGACACGCCCCATACCTTCCGGTATAATGGGTGCGAGGCAGATGCCAGGGACGAAAGCAGGTGAAGCTCTTCAGAGTTCACACAACGAGGCGCCATCGATTGTGTGCGAAGCTAGTAGCGCAACCGGACTTTAATTACAATGAGAAGATAAGTCAGTAAGTCTTAAAAGCAAAATATATGGGATTTGCTTGTTTCTTTTCAATAACCAAAGATTTTGTATTCTATACGCTTCAAATTCTAAAGTATGTCTTTCTACACAAGTTTCTGAACCAGTTAACTTGTTATTTTCATGTTGAAGAAAGTGAACCATTTCATGTACAAAATATGATGCCTGGATGTCACTATCAGCATCCCAGTTATTGCGCATATAAATCACATCATTGATATAAATGCCAATAACATTAAATGGGCACTTACCATCGCAAACAAATTGATCAATTTCTTGGTCAGTTACAAACTTAATAATTGGTTCTTTATATGGTGCAGTCCCATTATAAAGACTATAAGTTTCTTTAATTAAAGATTCAATGTACTCTGTTTGTGCATAGGAAGGAGCGCACAATAAAAAAAGAACACTGAATAGAAATTTTTTCATTAATTATTTATACAAAAATTCTTTTTTGGTATAAAATATCATTATGAATACTAAACCAAGAAATTATCTTGTTGTGCATGCTCATCTTAGAAAAGCTGGTGCCCATACTAAGACTAATAAAGCACAACGTAAACAACAAAAGCAAGAGGTTATTAGACTCTTACGTCAAAGTTAACTGCCGATAGCTCAATCGGATAGAGCACGAGCCTTCTAAGCTCGGGGTTGGGGGTTCAATTCCCTCTCGGCAGGCCAAATATTTTTATCTTACCTATGTACATTAATTGACTAATTAGATATAATTATCCTACAGTCAATCAACAAGGAAAGAAAAGAAATGAAGTTCTCCGTCTACCAAATCAATCTTAGCGAAAATGAATTGAATAATCCGTTTATCCAAGATCAGGTTTGTGAAATTATGTTTAAACCCGATGCCGAAATCATTTCTAAGATGAAGAGCTTTTATAAAGAAGTAGCTGAAGTTGAAGCTAATGATTTTGAAGACGTCTTTCAAATTGGTAACATCGGTCCTGAAGAACGTATTACCCGTAAGGCTCCAATGCATTCAGTATCTGTTGGTGATGTAATTCTTTGTGAAGATGGTGCCTGTAAGTTTGTTGATAAGATTGGTTTTGGTGAAGTTTGCTTTAAGGGCTAAAAATGAAATATACAATTGAACTTTTTGAAGATCCAGACCGTTGGTCTAGATGGGATGTAATTGAATGGGGTGAACATCGTAACCCAATTGATTCAAAAATTGATTCAAAAAAACGTCAAGTTGGTAAAGTGATTCATTCTGAACATGGCAATACTAGTACTACTTATAGTTATGCACGTGCATGGCTAGATAATTACAAAAAGGAGAATGGAATTGAGTAATGGTGATAAGGCTGTAGCAGCAGCACTATATTTTGTTGCAGGTTTTTTGTTTAGCTATATTGTATTTGGAGTAGGTGGTCTATGATATATGCACAATATCTAATTACAATTATTTGCGCTATTTGCTTTTTATTTTTTACAGCAAAATCTGATGTTTATTATTCAGTAATTTTTGTTTTGCTAACTGCTGGAAATATTTTAATGATTTTGGATCAAAGGAAATAAAATGAACAGTTCAGATCAATATATGTTTGAAGAACAAATGCACCAAATGTTTATTGAGTCTGATGATTGTGTTGAATTTGTTAATAAATGGATCAATCAAATTTTCGAATTTGAAGTACCACATGAAATTTTTGTAAGTAATACAGATTAATTTCATAATGTAAACCCGGTAAAAGAGGGCTTAAGCCCTCTTGTCGTATATATAAAATACCCAAACAATAAAAACAATAAGGGTATATATGAAGAAATTTAAAGATTTTTTAATTGAACAAGTTGACATACATACTAAGTATGCCTCATTTAATGGTAGAATACTAATTCTTGGTTATGGCAGTGTAGGTCAGGCCATTTTACCATTAATACTAAGACATATTGATGTAAATCCAGCATTAATTACTGTGTTAGAAAAAGATGATCATAAATACATCTTTAATGAAAGACACAAAGATTCTGGCATACAATATGTTAAGAAAGATATAGTTAAAACAAACTATAAAACTGAACTTCCAAAATATGTTGGATCCGGCGGCCTCATTGTAAATTGCAGTTTAAATATAGATTGCAATGATCTACTAGTTTGGTGCATGGACAATGATGTCATGCAAATTGATACTTCACTTGAAAGATGGGATGACCATCAAGATGAAGATATACCAAATCTTGCTGATAGAACTTTATATCATACACATAAAGTTTTACGAAAACAAGTATCTGGAAGAAAAAATGTTGCAACATGTGTAGTTGCACATGGAGCAAATCCAGGTTATGTATCGCATTTAACTAAACGTGCACTACTTGATATAGCAAAGTTTAGACGTATGAAAGTTAAAACACCTTCAACCAGAGAAGGTTGGGCACAACTTATGAAAAAACTTGGTGTTAAAGTAGTCCATGTTGCAGAAAGAGATACGCAAATAATTGATGAGCCAAAAGAAAAAGGAGAGTTTGTAAATACTTGGTCATGTGAAGGATTTTGGGCAGAAGGTAGAGCTCCAGCAGAAATGGGTTGGGGAACGCATGAAGATAAGAATCCATTTAATGGAAAAACGCAATCAACTGGGGCATTCCTGTATCAACCGGGAGTATCAGTTTTAATGAAATCCTGGGTGCCTATGGGTGGTCAATATAATGGATTTTGTGTACAGCATTCTGAATCAATTACTATTTCACAATATTTTGAAACAGAAGATGGATCATTTAGACCTTCAGTATATTATGTTTACCAACCTTGCGATGCTGCAATAACATCTATTCATGAAATGCGAGGAAAAGAACTTGGCTTTCAAAATAAGTATCGTGTAATTAAAGAAGAAATCATTTCTGGCATAGATGAATTAGGTGTATTATTAATTGGTGATAATTTTTGTTGGTGGCATGGATCTCAAATGAGTATTGATGATGCACGTAAATTAATTCCAGGTGAAAGTGCAACATCAGTTCAAGTTGCAGGATCTATGTTAGCAGCAATAGTTTGGATGATAGAGAATCCAAAAATGGGATATATAGAACCAGAATATATGCCATTTGAACAAATTCTTGAGATTGCTGATATGTATTGGGCACCTTTAGCTAGTGTGGGTTGTAATTGGACACCAAACAAAGATGTAAATAGTTTATTCTATAAACCATATGATGAAAGTAATCCATGCAAATTTGAAAATTTTAGAGTATGGACTTAAAATAATTTTTAAAAAAATGTGCATGTGAAATAAAATCTTGTATATATAGAATGTAGTACAAAGCAAAACGAACCCAAGAAGAGGTTCGAAGGGAATATGGGATCCACCCATATCGGTAGCGGCGACGTACACCGTTAGTCTTTAGGCATGCAATGTGTCTAGAGCATAAAGGAGCGGTGTAGCCGGACTGAAACCCCCTGCACCAGCCTTTATTATTTCAATAACAATAATAAAAAGGAAATAAAATGGCTGACTATACAAGTTTCGTGATGGATCCATTCTACGCTCTTTCAAGAGAAGTAGAGGCTACTAAGACAAAAGTCTCAGATAGCATTTTTGAAAACTACAAACTTCAAGTTGCACAAACAAATGACATTAATAATCGCGCTATGCAAGTCGCATTGCATGACGCTTCAGCATTAGCTGATCTCAAGCAAGCAACATCAAATGGTACGCTTCAAGCTATGCTAGCTGCATCTCGCACAGATGCTGCTGTTGGTCAAACTGCTATGGCAACTCAGCGCCTAACAATGGAAGAAGCTGAGCGCACTCGCGGTCTTGTTAATGCTCTAAATACTCAAAACTTAAATACAGCATTGATCAATACCAATACTGCATTAGTTGCGGGTGGACTAGGTTATCAAAATTTGGGCTTAGCATATGGCGGTCTTAATACTGCCTATCAATCAGCTAATGTAAACAGTGCAGTTAATGCTTTTCAAAGCCAATTAACCAGCCAACGTTTCGTTAATACTGGCACTGCTAACGGTAATACCCAAACTTCAACACCTACTTCAGTAGCCTAAGGGGGCAATATGGCAGACTCATTTGTCGCAGACCCATTCTATGCGCTATCACAAGAGATTGAATCAACAAAAACTAAAGTAGCTGATAGCATTTTTGAAAATTATAAGCTTCAAGTTGCGCAAACTAATGATATCAATAATCGTGCAATGCAAGTTGCATTACATGATACTTCAGCATTTGCAGACCTCAAACAAGCAGTAGAAAATGGCACATTACAAGCCATGATTTCTTCTGCAAAGACTGATGGCCAAATTGGCGCAACAGCAATGATGACTCAACGTCTAATTATGGAAGAAGGCGAACGTACTCGTTGCTTAATTAATGCTCTAAATACGCAAAACCTAAATACAGCACTAATCAATACTAATACAGCATTAACTGCTGGTGGTGTTGCTTATGGTGGTTTAGGCTTAGCTTATGGTGGTCTTAATACAGCCTATCAAGCAGCAAATGTTAGTAGTGCTGTAAATGCTTTCCAAAGTCAAATTGATACACAAGGTATTGTTAATACCGGTACAATGAATGGAACAGCACAAACTTCAACACCAACACGCGTCGGCGCATAAGGAGCTATAATGTTAATGCCATTATATGGTTTTGGTCGCCCATACATGTATCCTTACTTTGGGTTTGGCGGTTATGGCGGATATCCATATTGGGGTGGATTTAATAATTATTGCGGATGTCCATACTACTATTAATTTAAGCTAGAACACCGGGCCTACGGGCCCGGTTCTCAAGGAGGATTTATGTTTAGATTTCCTTATTATAGCTATATAAATCCGTATTCTTATCCATTTGAAGCAGGAGCATATGGCGGATTTTCTAATTATAACTTTGGTGTAAATGCATTTCAAAGTCAAATTGCTAATCAAAGTTTAATTAACACTGGAACTATGGCGGGAGTAAATCAAGTATTCTCACCAACACAAATTTGGTAGGTAAATTATGTATAGAAAAATTATTCATACAATTAGAGAAGAACACTTTGATGAAAAGCCACAAGCTAGAGTTCAAACTGAAACTGAAACAGAAACAAACCAAGATACTTTAGTTCTTGAAGTACC
>Ga0214921_10001978_pt1 | contig 34272 bp, 30 predicted proteins | sample LL1505_MetaG_FD_177992 | JGI IMG/M metagenome (GOLD analysis project Ga0214921, IMG submission 177992) | Freshwater microbial communities from Lake Lanier, Atlanta, Georgia, United States - LL-1505 | ecosystem: Environmental > Aquatic > Freshwater > Lake | place: USA: Georgia | collected... | reverse complement strand
CGAACCTTTCCAAGGTGCTGCTACCGGTGTTGGTGGAATCGTTAGAGACATCTTGACTATGGGTGCAAGACCTATCGCTGTTATGGATCAACTGCGCTTTGGTGCAGTGGCTAATCCAGACACAGCAAGAGTCGTCCACGGAGTTGTCTCAGGTATTAGCTTCTACGGCAACTGTCTAGGGCTACCGAACATTGGTGGAGAGACAGTCTTCGACAAGGTTTACCAGGGGAATCCTTTGGTTAACGCTCTATCCGTTGGTGCTCTTAGACACGAAGATCTAAAGCTTGCAAAGGCAACAAACCCAGGAGATCTTGTAATTCTGTTTGGTGCTAGAACTGGTGCCGATGGTATCGGTGGAGTATCAGTTCTTGCCTCTGAAACCTTTGATGCTGATGGTCCATCTAGAAGACCTGCTGTTCAGGTCGGTGACCCGTTTGCTGAAAAGGTTCTAATTGAGTGCTGTCTCGAGCTATACGCAGCACAGGTTGTTGCTGGTATCCAAGACCTAGGTGGTGCAGGTCTTTCTTGTGCAACATCTGAACTTGCTTCTAACGGTCAAGCCGGTATGCGAGTTCAGCTAAAGAATGTGTTGCTAAGAGATGAGTCTCTAACTCCAGAAGAGATTCTCATGTCTGAATCTCAAGAGCGCATGATGGCCATTGTTCCTAAAGAATCACTAAAAAGTTTTATCGCAATCGTTGAAAAGCACGAAGTTGAATACAGCGTGCTTGGTGAAGTCATCAAAGAACCAAGACTGTATATCAACTGGGGCGACGAAGAGATCGTTAACGTTCCTCCTCGTTCAGTTGCTCACGATGGTCCTGTTTATGAAAGACCAGTGCTATACCCAACCTGGTTAGATCAACTAAACAGAGATTCAGTAATCAACAACAACCTACGCAGAGCAACTGAAGCATCAGAACTTGCAGAACAGTTAGTACAGATTGTTTCTTCTCCTAACCAGGCTTCGAAGAGTTGGATTACTGACCAGTATGACCACTACGTTGGTGGCAACACCGCACTTGCTATGCCAGATGATTCTGGAATGCTTAGAGTCTCTGAAGAAACAGGACTCGGTGTTGCAATTGCGACAGATGCTAATGGTCGATACTGCCAACTAGATCCATACCAAGGAGCAAAGCTCGCGCTTGCGGAAGCTTATAGAAACGTAGCTTCATCAGGTGCAGTTCCAGCAGCTGTTACCAACTGCCTAAACTTTGGTTCACCTGAGAACCCGGAAGTAATGTGGCAATTCAAGCAAGCAACCGCAGGTCTTGCTGACGGTTGTCTTGAACTAGGCATTCCAGTTACCGGCGGAAATGTGTCCTTCTATAACCAAACTGGTGATGTTGCTATTCACCCAACCCCAGTTGTTGGTGTTCTGGGTGTAATAGACGACGTTGCAAGAAGAGTACCTTCAGGTTGGCAAGACCAAGGCAACAACATCTACCTACTTGGAATCACAAGAGATGAACTTGATGGTTCAGTCTGGTCGGAAGTTATTCACGATCACCTAGGTGGCAAACCACCGGTAGTTGATCTAAAGGGTGAGAAGGCTCTAGCCGAATTACTTCACGGCGCATCACTTCAAGGACTAGTCGCATCAGCACACGATCTATCAGAAGGCGGCCTTGCTCAAGCAGTAGTTGAAAGCTCACTCCGCTTCGGTATGGGAGCCAGATTCTGGCTAAACGAGATTCTCGAGCGAGACAACGTAGACCTAACTGCAGCTCTGTTTTCTGAATCAACTGGAAGAGTAATCGTTTCAGTTGGTAGAGAAGATGACGTCAAGTTTGTTGGACTCTGCGAAGCCAGAGGAATCCCAGTACTAAGAATCGGTGTTACCGACGCATCAGAAAAACTAGAGATTCAAGATGTTGCAACCTGGAACCTAAGCGATCTAAAGCAGGCTCACAGTTCAACTATTCCGGAGTTGTTTGGCTAAACAGCAATAGCTGTTTGATTTCGAATATCTGCTTTTACGTTAGATGAACTTATCGCGTCGACAAGTAGTGCATAAGCGCTAGAGATTGCTGAAGGAAGATCTGCGGCAGTTACCTGAACTCTGATGTCAAGCAATCCAGTTGTGGCCTCACCGCCAGCGTGAACGTCACCACATTGTTCAGATTTATCGCCAAAACCATAAATAGCATCAACTAGCTTGTCGCTGTCTTCGTCGAAATTTTGAGGACTTAGAACTAGCTCGAAAGCTACATCAAATTCATTCATTTCAATTCCCCGGCTCTCTATAACAAGTGTGGTTGCGCAAATACTGTTTGACCTTATTTAGATAATAAGGGTCGCTTGGCGTAATGTGAATCCACTTTCGATGTTTTATCGGGCAAGGACAAAAAGCTCGATAATACTTTGGCGGACTAAGAATCTCCCATCCTTGAAGGTGAAGATCACCTAGAAGTTCCTGGATGTGTTTATCAGGATGTTTCACCCACTTTTGATTACCACTCGACACCTGAACAGTATGACAAAGGCAGTATTTTCTAGTTGGGCTTATCCACAAGAACTAAATATCGTCTTTTACCTTTAGTTCTTCAGGCGCAATACTCTCTAGCCAAATCCCACGGCCTTCTATGCTCCACTTTTTCCAAGGGTCAACTGTGGCTCTGACTCTTGGGCGATCATCGTAGAACTTCACTATTTCCCAGTTGTCATTGTGATACTGGATCTTGGCTAGAACCCAGCCCTCTCTAAGACCTCCAACCGCATCTTCCCTCTTCTGGACGTTGAATAGCGGGTAGAGAACTCTTCCAGGATCATCGACAGATACCCAACCCCAAGCCTGAAGGCCTTCTTTCCATAAGCTACTGTGCATGTTTCCCCTCTCCATTAATCAAAGTAGTAGGGACATGTGACATCCATAGAAATACAGGAACTGTTCGGGCCGAGAATAATGCCTTGGACATGGATACATTATTGGTGACCAGAGGATGCGAGTTGCTAAGCGACTAGTTCAATCTAAAAACGAGGCTCCGTGATATTTGCGCCCAGCCGTTTTGCGTGTACTCCCATATCATTTAAATCCAGTGACTCAATCTCACCTTTGTTGTTGAACGCATGCCCGGCAGCATGGAGATATTCAAAGCCCATTGCCCCTGTCTGCAAAATGACCGCCACCCACTCATCTTGCAAGTGTCTCTTAAAGAATTCCGACAACCGATCTTCTTTCTCGTCGATAGGAACATACTCCCGCGAGTAAAAGAGAACTGCACAGGTTGGAACACCAAAGCTCTCACTATGGATAATTTTGAAACTTATGCCGCCAAAATCCTCTCGGCACATGTCTTTCAACTCTTGTTCAAAAGACTCGAGTTCCCTGACTGCAAAATAGTTTGAGCGAACAGCGCCTTTGTATTCGGACTCGATTGTGCCTGGTGCTCTAAGTTCGGTATAGCTGACTTCTTCGTCTAGCCTCTTCAGGTTCGCTTGATCCAGTAGCCAATTGGCAAACTCTGCCTTGTCTTCTTCTGACCACTCTTCGCAGTACTGTTCGACTTCGGCCGTGTAGCCAGTATTGATGTCTCTGAATAGATTCACCTTGGCTTCTTTCCCAAAGAACCTAAGCGCTATTTGTAGTTTCCAGGCTGTTATTTCATCAGTTGAAATGAATGCTATGTCTATCTCTGGTATTTCAATATTTGTCATAAGGACTCCTCTTTTGTAAGTAGTTTCAACTTGGCTGTGATTGGTCAAAGGTAGTGATTAGTTCCTGTATCTCTATGGAGTTATCTCATACATCTGCAGGCATGAGCTGCCGCATCGCCATCACTTTCCAGCTGAACTGCACTGGGGTAGATGAGCATCCATTACAGATGCCGGCCGGCGGCTGATCTAAAGATCAGACTCCCCGGGGCAATGCTTAGGGTGTGCTAAATAGTTATGTTTGATTTACTGAAGTTCTGGTTTTTCAGTTATTAGATCTATCGGTATCTGCGACTCATTTTGCGCTCTGATTTACTGCGATAGAAAGACCACTATACAAGAACGCTCCGACAACGCAACCCTCTGGCTTGACACTCAACAATCCAGTTTCAAGCGCTAATCCGGACGCACAATTAGAAAGCCAGAGATCAGCTTAGTTTTTGACAACCCATGTACTCTGTATGTGAAAGCTTTGCAAGGTTGCTTCTGGGCGGCGGCTTAGCCGAGCGTAAACATATAGATAGCAATAATGCGAATGGAGATGCCTTGAACATAACTGACGGGTTGAACGCCAACCAGAAGAGTGCTGTGCTCGAGACGGAAGGCCCCATACTAATAATCGCCGGCCCTGGTTCTGGAAAAACACTAACTCTGGTTCGTAGGACTTTACACATCATCCAGTCGGGACTTGCTCAGCCACATGAAATCATTTTGTGCTCATTTACTGAAAAATCTGCCCATGAACTGAAAGAAAGAATTGCGTCCAACGCTCAGGATCTGGGGATCACGCAAGATTTGTCATCGCTTGTAATCGGAACGATTCACGGCATCTGTGCCGCCATTATTGAAGACAACTTGGAGAGGGCGAATCTTGGCAAAAATTACGATGTGCTCGATGACGTGACAAAATTGCTCTTTATTCATCAAAATTTCGAGGAAATAGTCGGCCTGGAGAGTGAAACTGGAACATTTATCGAAGGTAAATACAAGTCCAAATGGTCTGCGATAAAGGGATTATCGAAGTACTTTGACAAGATCTCTGATGAGCTAATTAACGCAAGAGACCTACTGCGAGACTCTAACCCAGTGACTGCTGCAATAGCAATTGCATACCTAAAGTATTTAGAGCTGCTCGTGGCCAACAACAAAGTGGATTTCGCACACCTGCAGGTAAAAGCCCTGGATGTCTTAACCTCAAAGACTGACAGCAGCTTAGTGTTGCCTAAATACGTGATGATTGATGAATTCCAAGACACAAACTTTGTCCAAGAAAGGCTTGTTTCTTTGTTGGCTGAGAGCTCTGGAAACCTCTGCGTAGTCGGCGACGAGGACCAAAGCCTCTATAGGTTCAGAGGTGCGACTGTGGAGAACATTCTCAGTTTTCCAGAAAGCAGGCCCGATACCAAAATCTTTGAACTGGACATCAACTATAGATCGGAGCCAAGAATCGTCAAACTCTATAAGGATTTCATGGAATCCGGTACATGGACGAAAGATGGAAATAGGTACAGATTCTCTAAACACTTAGAACCTGCCGATTATGAAGAAACTACCTACCCTTCTGTGTACCTTAACAATGCACTGGATCCAGACGATGAGGCAATTAGAAACGCGAAATTCATTCGATCCCTAAAGGACTCGGGCTTCATTGGGGACTACTCCGAAGTTGCCATCTTGTTGCGTTCGGTAAGGGAGCAGCATTCTTTGCCTTTCAGAGCAGCACTTGCCAGCGAAGGAATCAAGAGCTTTTGTCCACGCGCTAAGACTTTCTTTCGAAACGAGGAAGTCGGTCTTATCTTCGCATCTTTAGCACACATTCTGGGCCGGGAAGATAACCCAAATTCTAAGGGAAAAGCCTGGGACCTAAACATGTATTTACGAAGTTATGCAGAAGAGCTGCTTGACCTGGCACAGTTGAATCCAGCTTTAGAAGACATCCTAAGGAAATCGAGGGAGAGTGTGCTCTCCCTCGCTGAAAATCAGACTATGGATAAGCGAGCGGTAGATTTCCTATTCGATTTGTTGGCTGCCGAACCTTTTAGATCATGGATGCTGGAGACTGAGCGTGCACGAAACATTGCACAGATTTCAAAGTACTTGACACTCTTTCATCAGTATTATGGCTTCTCCGTAATTACAGGGAAGTCATTGATTGCTCTGAGAGGGTCATTCTTTAATAGTTTCTTAGCTTTCCTGCTTGAAGGAGGCGCTGACGAGTTCGAAGACTCAAATCTTCCATTCCCAAGTGATCACGTTCAAATTATGACAATTCATCAAGCAAAGGGTCTGGAATTCCCAGTCATTATTTCCGGAAGCCTAGACCACCGTGGCAAAAATGACAATAAGGAGATGCTTCAAGCTTTAGACAAATATATGGCTAGAAAGCTGAATGAACCCCAAGATATGGTGGCAGAATTTGACAGCATGCGCCTGTTTTATGTGGCTTTCTCCAGGGCTAAGGATCTGCTCGTTCTATCCGGGAATCAAGAAGCTGGAATCCACAGTCGTTTCGATGCTGTCTTAGGTCAGCCCACTCGATTGGAGCTCTTTAAGCCCTCGCTCTCGGCTGAGCGAAGCTCGAAGCCTGCTCGTATACCGCTCACAAAAACTTTTAGCTTCACTTCAGACATACAGGCGTTTGAGACATGCAAAAGACAATACAAGTTATTTAATGTGCTTGAGTTCTCCCCTTCTCGAGCCGTAACTATTCTATTCGGCACGCTAGTCCATCAAACTATAGAAGATATTCACAAAGCCTACTTAGATGGGAAAGGGTCTCTGGTGGACGAAAAGTTCATTGAGAGCAAGTTCGACTTTAACTACAGAATGTTGCAGCTCAAGGAGGTTCGGTTTATTGCTGACGCTCAGAAGAATGTTGCGCTAAAGCACGTCACATCATATTGGCGAGAGAACTTGAATTTCCTTCAATACGTGTATGCAGCTGAAGTTGAAGTCAGCATAAATGAAGCCGGTTACATACTTAATGGAACAATCGATCTTATAAATGTGAACGGCGAAGAAATTGAGATCGTCGACTTCAAAACCGGTTCGCGCCCTGAAAGTTTTGACTCCGTTGCCCAAACGTACTACCAACAACTCTGCATATACGCGCACATACTAGAGAAGCGGACCGGTCTCAGAGCGTCAAGGCTGGTCTTGTACTGGACTGGTGAACTTGAGAGGGATAAAGCGAGAATGGTGTTTGATCTCGCGGAATCCGACATTGCTGCCGCGCTCAACCATTTCGAAGCGGTTGTTAAATCGATTCAGGCACAGGATTTCGAAATGGAGCACGCGCCCGATAAAAAGATTTGTAATGAGTGCGACTTCAAAAATTATTGCAAATCCACAGGGCTGGTTCGTACCTGATAATTAAGTTGCGGAGCGGATCTCCACTAAGCCCTCACTTCGGGCTACAGCGCCTGCGTGTAACTTGTGTCTACCTGAGACCTCTGTCGATGTATACCCAATATGATAAGTAAAGTCGACGCGACGATGTTCTCCTCGGATTTGAATAGAAAGATCGGTTTTATTACTCATGTTGAATGCTAGGTTGACTTTTTTAGATTTCGCGACTTCTGCGAATAGTGCCAAATCTGAAATCTTAATCCACCTAGTACCTTCCTGAGTGAGAAGAACTAAGTACTTCCTCTTAGCGAAGTCGAGTAAATCCTGCGGTGTTTTCACGCCAACTTTATGGCGATGTTGGGCATCCTTGAGTAAACAAAGATCAGCGAGCAGAAGTGCCCAAAGGTCCCAGCCCTTCTCCAATCGTTTAGTTGCTTGAATTGCTTCCTTTGTCCAATCGCTTAATGCAGACATTGCCTCAGGATGGGTTTGTAAAACTTTACGAACGAAATCGGTGCCTTCACGAACATAATCCGCCTGCGTCAAGTCCGCAAATTTTGGCTTCTTGGTCTGCATCTTCAGCTCGAACCAAATTGGTTGCTTCCTGAAAATTGCCCTCACATCACCACCACTGTCGTCAGGATTTTGAACCGGGTTCTTAAGCTTTAGGTTCAGCGATGCGAGAACCGAGCGCAGATAGCCTTCTATAACCTTGGGTTTGAGGCCAGATCTACCGTCTCTAAATTCAATCTCAAGCTTCTCCTTATTTATTAGTATTCGACCGGCGTCTTCTGAAATCAACGCGGCAAATAACCTCTCACAATACGTAGTCGTGTTGTTGGCCTCGCCTGATCCCTTAGCTCGATTTACTCCAGGCATTCAAATCCCCTCCTTGTGCTTTAGCGCATGTAAGTATATTGTAGGCACTATGGCTACTGACTCTGCTTCCAACCTATCTGATGCTGGTCGGGAACACCAGAGCTACCTCGACGCAATCGGGATAAGAACCTCCTTAGGTTCCTTCTACACTCCCTTTCATATGGTTGAACGTATTCTCAGAATTAGTTTCGACGATCTAGGCATCAGCCGATTTGTCGGGTCGAGAAAGGCATTCACCGTTCTGGACCCTACCTGTGGTACTGGAAATTTCCTTCTTTTGGCTGCTCTCTTCATTAGCGATAAACTTCTCCCCGAATTCCCCAGTAAAGAGGATTCACTCGATTGGGTTGTGCTGAATTGCATTTATGGTTTAGACATTGATGCGCTTGCAATCGAAGAGACCATCAAGAATTTGTCAGCCTTGACAGAGAACAGAGTAGGCTCTGACCAAATTCGCCCACATTTTCACGTAGGTAACGTTATGTTCATCAGCGAGCATGCAGATTTGTTCTCCGAGCAGGGGGACACATGGGAAACCATTTTTCCAGAAATATTCTCTGGCACTGAATGGGGTTTCGATGCAATATTTGGAAACCCTCCATTTCTAAATCCGCTAAAGAAAGAGACCGCTATTGACGAATTTACCGCCAATCAGGTCAAAGAAAACTTGGGGGATGCATCGCAGGCATTGACCAATACCGCTACTTTGATACTCCAAATTAGCCGAACCTTGGTGAAACGGGCCAGTGGATTCGTGGCGATCGTCCAGCCTATTTCCATTGTTGCAACCAGAGACAGTGCGGATGCTCGTCGGGAAATTGACGAAGGTGAATATTTAAGTGCAGTCTGGATATGTGAAGACAAGGTTTTTGACGCGGCTGTTCAGACATGCGTACTTTTCATATCGACAAAACCGCAACCCGAAGTGCGAATATACTCAGGCGCTCAAGGCACTTATGGGAGCACAGTTCCGAAATCTCGAGAGTTGGGAAACTGGTCGAAGTACGTTTACTCTGCCAGGGGGCTCCCGGATTTGAATTTCAAGAGTACTGGCGTGCTCGGTGAGCTTGCTCATTCTTCGAATGATTTCCGGGATGAGTATTACGGGTTGGTTGGAGCAATTATTAGCAAAGAAGATGCAGATGATCTTCAATCACCAAAGCTAATAACAGTAGGGAAAATCGACCTCGCCAACCTTAGTTGGGGTCACGAGCCTACAAAGTTTGCCAAAGAAGCCTATGAGTTCCCTCGGGTTGAGATATCCAGGCTAGAACCAAAAATGCTTAGCTGGGCTACACGGATGGCTAGACCAAAGATTCTGGTGGCTACTCAGACTAAGATCGTGGAACTTTTCGTTGATGACACAGGTATTTTGTTACCTTCAATTCCGATCGCCTCAGTATTCCCGAACGAGGGAATTGACATCTGGAAGGTGGCTGCCTGTCTAGCCTCTCCATTAGTTACACTATATTCCCTGTCTCAGCTTGCAGGAGCTGGTATGAATGCGGAGGTCCTAAAGATTAGCGCTCGCTTCATAATAACGATCCCCCTCCCTTCGAAAAACGAGGAGTGGGCACAAGGAGCTAGGTTTCTAGAACTGGCTCAATCGGCTTCCGGGGAGAACAAGCGAGAGTTACTCACGGAATTCGGAAAGGTGATGGGGGCTGCCTATCAGGTGGATGAACCAGAGAAAATTTTAGAATGGTGGTCTGCAAGGCTTTAACGTGAGCACAACGAATGTGTTCACGAGAAATTGCCTGGAGTTAATCTCCCGGACCGAACTGCTAAATTTCGGGTGAGCGAATGTCAAACCATTATTTAGTGACACCTGGTTTGGGCTAAATAGAGACTCGCTTTTTCTTCGACCTTTAGGCACGAAATGATATCTGTTGCCAATGTGCAACTGCTCCCCTAGCATATTGGTTATGAGGCTGGGAGGCTGCAATGGAGATTCAAGACGCTTACGCTCTGCTTGAGGTTGAAGAGGATGCTACTGAGGCCGAGCTAAATGCTTGTTTTGGTCTCAAGGTTGCTGAAGCACTTCAGTCTGACGATCAATCGATGGTCAAGAAATTGCAGAAGGCTTACGAACTCATCAAACAACACATCAACGATGAGGCTAAGGAATTCAAGCAAGTCATCGCCCACCTTGAGAAATCTAAAAAGAGTCTACTCATCATGGGAAAAGCTGGGTCAGGTAAATCTAGTTTGCTGAGAAGTATCATCGCCGAGAAGCGAGACGGCTACGCGGTTTGTGCAAGTACTGGTGTTGCGGCCCTTAACATCGGCGTTCCAACACTTCACTCACTGTTTGGATTCGGCGCTAAAGTAATCGGCCAAGACGAAGATTTCTTCAAGAAGTATTCGACAGACAAGCTTGAAGCATTGGCGAAAATAGACACACTTGTTATCGATGAGATTTCTATGGTGAATGCAGATTTGATTGATGCTATCGATCGTCTCTTTAAGAAAGCCAAGAAGAAGGACAGCCAATTTGGTGGAGTCCAGTTGGTGATGGTTGGAGACCCATTCCAACTTGGTCCAATTACCCCCAAAGATCAAAAGGTACGAGAATACGTTGAATCCACATATGATTCTTTCTGGTTCTTCGACGCCAAAGCATGGGAATTTGGGCGCGATCCTGAAAAACCCAAATTTGAGGTCTTCGAACTCACCAAATCATTTAGACACCATCCAGACACTAAATTTATTTCAGTTCTAGATAAAATCCGAACAGGTCAAGCTGGTGCTCAAGACATTGAATACATCAATGAGAAATGCACTAATAAAAAAACCCGTGTGAACAGAGCAATAAAGCTCGTAACCACTAATGCAGATGTAGATCGCATCAATGGCGATGAGATGGACAAAATTAAGGAAGCAACTGTTAAGTTCACGGCAACAGAACTTTCCCTAATCGCAGGTGAGAAATTTGCTGATGAATCCAAGAGCCTTCCTGCGGAACGGGAACTTTCTCTCAAAGTCGGCGCCCAGGTCATGTTCGTGAAGAATGATGAATCTGGAATAACTAAGATAGGGCGTCGTCGCTGGGCCAATGGCACAACCGGAATCGTGACGAGATTCTCACCGGATAGAACAAAGGTATTCGTCCGCATTGGAAACCTTGTCGAAGAGGTTGGCGAAACTACTTGGACAAAATACATTTACTCTTTGGTCGAAGAAACTGATCCCGTAACCAAAAAGAAGACCAAAGTCTTGAAGGCATTGGAAGCTGTCCAGTATAGCCAAATACCTCTGAGAGCTGCCTGGGCTATAACAATCCACAAGTCCCAAGGGCAAACTTATGACGACGTAATCGTAGATATGCCGAAAGGTGCCTTTGCATCTGGACAGGCTTATGTCGCCCTATCTCGAGTCAGGCAGATTGCCGGAATGGTTCTGACCACGCCGCTCAAACTCTCAGATGTAAGTGTCGATCCGGATGCTAAAAACATGCTGAACCGAGTCGCCATCATCAACAAGCCGAAGAAAAAGTAGGTCAGAGAATGACAGACCCACAGAGCCAAACTTATGGAACTTGGACTATTGGCGAACTGTTGGGCTCTGGAGGGTTTGGAACTACTTACAAAGCCGAAAGAGAAATTTCACTGCTTGGGGAGAGATTCACACAACACAGCGCCATAAAGGTTATACGGGATGACCGACTCGGTGACAGATCAGCCAAAGAAGAGTTTGTTCGAGAAATAGCTCTCCTCTCAAGAATAAATAGTCCCTACATTGTTTCTCTTCTTGATGCGGGAATTGAAGCTGACGAAATATGGTTTGCTCAAGAACTGATTAACGGGCAAAACCTCAGTAAATTCATGAATCGCCAGCCTTTGTCAGAGTCAGTTTGGGAAGACCTTGCAACACAGATGCTTCTAGCGCTCAAATCTGTACACGCAGAGAACATTTCACACCTAGACATAAAGCCAGCAAACATCATGTTTGCGCAGGGGTCAGAATCTTTTAGACTTATCGACTTTGGAATTTCAAAGACTCAGTCGGCTAAAGGTGTCAACGCGCCAACATACGGAACTTACACGTACATGCCCGCTGAACAGTTTGCAAGTCACCCACATAAACAGAGTGACATCTGGTCGTTAGGTATAACTCTTTATGAGGCGGCAACAGGAGTTCATCCAATTACTAGCGACAAGCCTAATTGGGCTGACATGTCGGAGTTCGAGCGATACCAAGCGAGCATGCTCTTTGCAGTTTCTCCTGCCCTTGACCTGAGCTTAGTGGCGAATGAAGGCCATCGAAAAATCATCGACATGATGGTGCAGCACGATATCGATAAAAGATCTACCCCAAGTGTCCTTCTTCAAGAGTTGCGGCTGGTGCAGGGTTACCGTGATCCAGTAATAACTCTCGGTGGATTGGGCCGAACTTCAGCTGGTAACGCGTCACATTGGGCAAACTTTGACGGTGAGGGCCTAGATGAATTCGAAAAGTGGCAGCAAATAAGAAAGGTCTTACCGGAACTTCTCAAGAAGAAGGGCACTAAAGTTGCAACAATTACAGTTGATGTACAGTCATCCGACTTATCAGACATAGACATACGTTGTGAATTATTTGCCGGAGGAAAAACCCTGAAACTAACTGCCCCAGAGCCGAGGAGCCCCGGTTTACACAAAGCACACACTTTAGGTTGGGAAGCAGCTCAACTTCCCAGCGAAATCTATATGGATCTTCCTGGTGACGCCTCATTCGATCTAATCGGGGAAAGAGTTGCTGACCTATTGGAAATCGCATTCGCTCTACCCGCTGTCCAAATTCGGATTTTCTAGGCTATTTATGGCTATTCGACAAATCAATTCCGTAAATGATGTCAAAGGGCTTGTCAGAGACCTGACTGATAAGAACCGAACCAAACCGATCTGCCTAATCTCCACGGAATTCAATTCCACCAAGAGCGCATTCGATCTGGATGAATTGAAGCAAGAAATAGGCCACATCGCCGAACTAGTTTTAATTCCTACCGGTGCAGCAACTTTTGAACTCGCTAATAATTTGGCACCGGGTCTTCAGGTTTTCGGTGGTGCGGCTCGCGTTTATCCAATAAATTTCAATCTCAACACCTCCGAACACATCCCTTTGATTTATCCCGACAAAAACGGAACAAAAGCTCTAGTATCACAGGTCTGGTCATCGGCAAACATCCAAGCGCTTAAGCGAGAGCAAGTCAAAAATGCCCGAATGGATGTTGCGACTGTGAAGCAAGTCTTTGCCTTTGATGACCAATCAAGGGCCGTTGTCGAATTTTCTGATGGAAGCAGATCTACCGTTAGGCAAGAACTCTCGTTTCCTAATATTCCATTCGACTGGATATTCAAAATTGGCGACGCTATTTCAGGTCTAAATGATGTAGGCAGTGCATCCTTTGTGCCCACCTTCAGATTTACCAAGGCTTCAGATTTGCTGGCAGAGTATGAACTTGAAAAATTGATTCCAGTGCTAGTAACCAAAGTTGAAAGAAAACGTGCAACTTGTTGCCTATTCCCAGGAATAGAAATAGAAATCACGCTACCGGAAATCTCTGGCAACGAGTTGGACCTAGTTTCGGATTTCCTCGTACCTGGTGACGTGTTAGCGATGCGCCTCTACAAAAATCCACAGGGGAAGATTAGCCTGCGCATGAATGACATCGATGACGATGAGACATGCGTTCAGGCGGTATCCATTCTTGACTCTGGCGAACCGTGGCTGATTGAAGGACGTGACGTACCGAAGGCTTCGCAACCAGAATCCCAACCTGTGCCGCACGTCACCGTTGCAACGAGTATTGCTCAGTATCTTGACTCTCCAGAAATTGAAGTTTCAATTCCTAAACCAAAGCCTGGCAGCTACTCGCCTCCAGTAACTCCAATTCCGTCGAAACCAATGACAGGTAAAGAAAGAAGTGACTTAGAGTTCGAGATAAAAGTACATAAAGATCGAATTAAGTTCCTAACTGGTTCCATCGAAGCGCTTGGTAGCGAGCGTGATGGTCTATCAGCTGAGTTGAGCCGTGCTTTGAACGACCTAGCAGGAAAAAGGGATGAAATTACACAGTTGAAACAGACTGCAACATCCCTGAGAAGAGCAGGGGCTAAACAACAAGTAAATAAGTCAACGGTCCTGTCAAGAAGAGATCGATTCTCTTCGGACTCGGATTGGTTCAATGAAGAACTTAGAAGAGTTTGGATATCCACTTACTCCCCAACAGAGAGAGTGGAGAGATACCCGTTGGATCCAGAGAAATTGGATTACGGAAGTAGATTCTTTGAGTCTTTGAAAATAACTCAATGCACTGATAACGACCTAAAGAAAGTTCTCCGATGCGCTCTCGACATTGTTACTGGAAGAGAGTCCGTAGACGCAAGACATCAAGTTCATCCGATTCGAGATGGGGCCGGGGCTAGCAGCCAGGACATTGTTGCAGAAGATGGATCTATTGCACTGAGAGCTTATGTGGAAGAAAAAACCGCAGCAGCAAAACGCCTGCATTATTGGGTGAGTCCTTCAAAACGAATAAAACTCGAACGAGTCGTGATCCATGACGACTTCAAACCTTAGGCTACCTAGAACGGCAGGGGGCCGCTGTCTGAAAAGTCGTCATGCCGACCAATTTCACGCCAATCTTCGAGATCTGGTTCTTGTGCCTCGGCCTTTGGTTTGAGATCATTGCTGAACCAGAATTGAGTAGTGTCGGCTGATACCCCATATAGTGTTGAGAGAGCTATCCCGCCGACATTCCAAAGTCTTTCGTATAGAAAGGTATAGCTCTCGTGTAGGTCAGAAATAATGCCTATGTGACGGTTATGTTTGAATATTTTTATCGAGAGTCCCTCTCTCAAATCTTCGTTTCTAGAATTCAACTCTCGCCAGTTGATAAGTTCCAATCTGACAGTTTCTGGACCGCAATAACTTACGAAGTCCGTACTCGAAACTTGCTCGGTTCTCCATTGAAGTTTGTCCTCATCGAGATAATGTTCATCCTGTGGTTGACCATTCTCAAATTCAATCTGCGGAATTTCTTTCGCGTCAAGAATTGGGAGAGCGGATAAATCTAGCTCAAATGGTGTTTGAGCAAAGAAACGGATTCGGTACTGGCCTAGCGCACTTACAAACCTGATGGCCGCATGTACCCAAATACCATTCTCGTAATCAAGGAGAAATTTACTAAACTCAAAAGCTTGATTTTTAGGTACGTAACCTACCTTCTTTTCATGCACATAGACAGCTACAGCATTTGGGTCAAATGGATTATCTGGCTCGCGCTTTAGGAAGGCGTCAACTGCTTTGAACTGATCAGATTTACCTCCGATAAACTGGCAAATCTGTTCTAGCTCTTCCCTGTGGAATGTTTCTCCGTTAACCTCGAACGAATTCGCCGGGAAGAAGTCGTCCAGCAGTTCGGATAGATTCGAGCCAGGATTTAGCCTTCGGAATCTACTGGGCACTGTCAATGACATTACTCGTCACCGCTCTTATCCTCGAGCTCTTCCACAACCCCTTCACCCAAAAGCTGCAGCGGTTCAACGCCTGAGAGTTCGCGACTCATCGACTTCAGGTGACGGTTTAACTCGCCCCAAAGGTCCTCGGATTCAATCATGATTTTCCCTGCCTCAGTCTTGATTCCGTCTGCAAGGCTGATCAATCGCTTGAATTTCTCAAGCTGTCTCAGAGACTGATCAACAAAGAGGCGCATCGCTTGTGCATTGATTTCTCCGCCGTTCACCTGTGCTGTGAGTGTGTGCATCTTCACAACCTGGTAAACCAGAGCGAGAAACTCTGTCGACTGGTTTGCTTCTGGGTCAAAGCAAACTACCAACTGTCGACCCATGTCGTCGAGTGCGACGAGTTGGACTCCTCCAGGCATCTGGTCAATCGTCTTGGCTACTCCGATGAACCCGTGCGCGTCTCTATTCTTCATAGAGCCGGCAGCTTCTTTCTGCCATGCCTTGATTGTCAACTTCTTGTTCTTAGCTTCCACGGCAACTCGAGCAACTGGAGTCAGGCCTTGTCGCAGGGTAACTACAACATCCCCCATCTTGTCGTAAAGACCTAGGTCATCTCCTGTGTGTTCCGCATCATCTCCGCTACCTGTTGCAATAGAGGAAACTATGTCTGCAACTGCCTTCTCAAATGTTCTACCCTTCGCAGTTCCCTTTTTACCTTCGATTTCAGCGGCTGTCTTAGCAACCATTGAGTCGTTTAGATCCTTCACGGCAGTTTCCACTTTTTGAAGTTGTGCAGAGAAAACTGCAAACGGAGAGCCTTCATTGGCTGGGTTCAGAAGTTTTTGTAGCTCGGTCTTTTGGAGGTTACTCTGTGATGTGAAGTCTGCAAGCAACTTCTGTGACATGTCCAGAATCTGCTTCTTTATTCCCGCTCTAATTGGTGAATCTTCGTCTGCGGTGAGACCCTCTATTTGCTCGGCGAAGTTCTCGAGCAATTCGTTCACCTGGGTTGCAAGAGGGCTCTCTTCGCCGGTCAGCTTTTCGATTGTCGATGAAACGGCCTCATTCAACTTGGTTGTTGACTTCACTAAATCTTCGTCAAACTTCTTTGAGTTCTGCTCCATAGTTTCTTTAGCAGCTTCAATGATGTCCTTGAGTCTCTCTACACCGGCTCCAGCGTTGGCCGCACCTAAGGTCTTTGTACCGATTGAAATTACGTTTTCCAGGAAAGTAGCTAGATCTTCGCCATTATCCTCGGCGTTCTTAAAGACAGCGGCTACCCCTGCATCATTAAGAGTGAAATCCGTGATTTTCATAGTGTTTCCATTAATGGAAATCTGTTTGCTAGTCATGTTTATCCTTACGTTTTTTAGAGAATTCATTATCTAGAACTCAACCTCATCGACAATTGTTCCCCAATGTATACGCTGGAGGCGAACATAACGCGAATAATTGGGGAACAAAATTGTGGCGCCTCTGGTTGCTACTCTCGGGCCATGAATTCCCGAATAATGTCCCATGTCAGTGGCATCATAAAGACAACATCGAAAAGGCGTGTATGTACATAAACAATCAGTCCCTCTGGGGCTTCAATACTAGGGATCTCATGCGTGCGTCCTCTTGTGACCACTGCACCATGATTTCAGTTGCCCGAAGTCTAGGTGTGGAGAGCGTTCTGCTAAAGCTCGCCGATTGGAAGCAACCAGAGGAACAATCGCTTGCCCAAAAGTATGGAGACATATTTGAGTCAGCACTGGTATCTGAGTTGCTCGCCTCAACCGACCCCGATGTGGTCAGAAGACCCGACTTAGATGGTGATATGGGGCAAACCCTTGAGCTCATGCGTTCTGGTATCCCAATTATTTATCAAGGCGGGCTCAAGAAGGAGTTCGGGAAAACCATATTTAGTGGCCGCCCAGACTTTTTGGTTCGCGAAGATTGGGAACTGTTTTTCAGCGATGGAAAACTTTCAGCCAAATTGAAGGCAGGCAGCAGCGGAGAGCTAACCTCGTTCAAATACACAGCCTGGGACGCTAAGTACGGTGGCCAGGCGAAGCCTGCCTATCTATTGCAGGTTGGGCTCTACGTAGATGCTTTGGACTCGCTAGGGTTCAAAGCAGAAGGCGAAAAGCATGGCCTTATTTTAGGCTCCAGAACAATCGAGTCATTTGAGGAAATTGAAATTGTTCCTGCGATGAGGCTCGCAAGACAAAGAATTGTAGATGTCATCGATGATGCGCTGATTGCAAAGCATGACGGAGATTTGTCTCGTTTCTCTGCAGAGGCATTAGTTTGGCATTGCCCGTCCAAACAAAACTGTGAGATTTGCGAATACCCAGACCTGTGTGCTGCGGATCGTAAAGCTACCGATGATTTAGTGCAGGTTTCAAACATTACGCAATCCCAGATTGCAAAGCTTGCTACTACTGGAGTGACAACCATGCGTGCTCTAAGTGTCGCTAGTGACGAAGCCCGACCATATCGAATGCCTCAAGAAACATTTGACAAGCTTCGATTGCAGGCAAAGGCACAAATTGAATCCAACGACAGCGGACTGCCAGTCCAGTATCTTCTGGCAGATCCAATGTTGCAGTTTCTCCCGCCTAAATCAGAACTTGACATTTTCTTCGACTTCGAAGGATTCCCATATTTCACAGAGCGAGGTGGCTTGGAGTACCTATTCGGAAACTATGAGTGGGGTACAGGCGTTAACGAAAAGAAACCAATGGACAATCTGTTCACTGAATTTTGGGCTCACGACCGTGATGAGGAGAAGGTGGCTTTTTCAGCCTTTATGGCCTGGGCTATGGCACGAATGGAGAGCGACCCGAACGCTCACATCTACCACTACGCAAGCTACGAAGCTACAGCTTTGAAGCGTTTAGCAAGTAGACACTCGGTTTATGAGAAGGAAGTCGCTTGGCTAATTAGCACTGGGCGACTTGTAGATATGTACAACATCGTTCGAAACTCAATGATCATTGGTGAGGAAAGCTATTCCATTAAGAAATTGGAGAGACACTACAAATTTGTTCGTAGTTCAGATGTCCAAAAGGCATCAGCGAGCATTGATGAGTATGACCGTTGGCGAGAGTTAAACTCCCTAGCTAATGATCCAGAGATCGCCATGGATGAACGCAACAAAGTTCGAATGGAGGCTGACCAGGTCTTCGGGGAACTTCGTCTTTACAACTTAGAGGACGTGTGGTCAACGCGAGAGCTATACAGGTGGCTAACCAAATTTGAAGGGGCCTCCACACGTTATGGTGAGTCCCCACCTGATGAAGACTCCGAAGAGGAGGGTGATCGGAAACCCAGTAAAAGTGAACGCGATTTAGAGGAACTCCAAGCACAAACAAAAGAGTTATTTGACAAGGTTTCCTCTTGGGAGTGGGGCAAGAACGCCGATGCTGACTACCGGGCACAAATATGGCTAGCGCTCACTCACTCGATTCTCTTTTACAAGCGTGAAGAGGTCATGTTTTGGGCGGACATCGCCATTCGCATGGGGATGGACGAGGAATCCCTCGAAGGAGAGAGATCGGCAGCGTCTATCACCGAGGCGACTGAAGTAAGTCGGTTAACAAAAACTCGAAAGTCTGACGGGTCTAATTATGAGGTCATTACCTATAGCTGTTTGATTGATGACAATGACCTGTACCAGCCTGCTGTTAAGGACAACCTAGTGGTTCGGTATAAGGGTCAAGGAAACCGTCAACTAAGAGATTTTGGAGAAGTAACTTCGGTCGAAGGGTCAAGAATAACTTTCACTCGTCAGGTCAGAAAAAATTCCGACCAATTCCCACCAAACGCAATTCTGGACGCAACCTATTTTTCTCCAAGCTCTAAACAGGCAGCATTGCTCGAACTAGCAAACCAAATTGCCGCAGCTTGGAAAACTCCTCTCGATGCCGCGCCTACAAGTCCAGCCATAATGGATCTACTGATGCGACGAACTCCAAGACTAGATAGGTTGTCTGAGCTTCCAACAGCTGATCCAGATAACTACCTTCCTGCAGTCAAGGAAGCAGTTAAAGCGCTGGACAATTCTGTTCTGGCAATCCAAGGTCCCCCTGGATCTGGCAAGACTTACCTTGCGTCAAGAACAATAGTGGATCTAATTACCTCGGGTAAGAGAGTCGGGGTCACGGCAAACTCACATTCCGCAATTGAAAACCTTCTCGAGGCTTGCATTGAAGCAGGAGCGGATCCAGATCTAATCATGAAAATCCAACGAGAAGGTGACGGTAATCGCCCATGGGTCTCTAAGAATGCAAATGGCACTGCTGTGACTTGGTTGAAACGACAAACTGGTCCATATATTGTTGGGGGAACCCATTTCTTCTTTAGTAACAAGGATGTCCGAGAATACAAATTGGACTATTTATTTATCGATGAAGCTGCACAATACTCTCTTGTTGATTGCATGGCCGTTAGCGGAATAGCTGACAACTTAGTTCTTATGGGTGACCCCCAACAACTCGCTCAGGTTGTTACTGCTGTTCATCCAGGTGGTGTTGAAAACTCTGCTTTGGGTCACTACATGGGAGACCATTCAATTCTTCCTGCAAACATGGGTTACTTCGTTGAAGTCACTCGTCGTCTACACCCAAATGTCAACCATGCGGTCAGCTGGCTCGCATACGAAGGAAAGCTACGTTCTCATCCTTCAACTGAAAAGAACATCATCAATGGTCACGAACAAGGTTTAATCTCGATTCCAGTTCCACACCAAGGTAATTCAACTTCAAGCGAGGAAGAAGCTGAAGTAGTTATCACACTGGTTAAAGCTTTGCGCGGTGATGAAGACCCATCAAACGTGTTGGTTGTAGCCGCCTATAACGCCCAAGTAGACCTCTTGAGACTAAAGCTTGATGAGGCTGGATTTGAGAAGGTGCTAGTTGGAACAGTAGACAAGTTTCAAGGTCGCGAAGGCATGGCCGTCATCTACAGCTTTGCCGCATCTTCAAGCATGGATGCGCCTAGAGGTCTGGAATTCCTACTTGATCGGAACAGACTAAACGTTGCTATCAGCCGAGCGAAGGCCACCTGTTATCTGGTGTTTGGAGAAAGCCTGCTCGAAAGCCAATTCAAGACAGTAGCTGAGGTAAAGGCTGTTAGCCGATTAGCTGGGTTATTAGAGATAGCGGCTAAATAGGTTCTTTGCCGCAGTGAAACATATCAACTCTGTGTTTACAGGACTTATCGAACACAATCCAGCTGCCTTTTGGCGCTAACTTTGCTGCTTGAGTGTGTGGATCACACATGAATTCGTATAGTTTGCATTCTGGGCAGACTAGGCGATGCGTTGCCTTACCATCACAATCTAAGTAGTCGCAGGTCACATTGAAATCCAGATGATCGATAACAGAGGTGTCATCTAACGTGTTGGTTTTACCCATTGACTTCCTATCGCCACTAATAACAACCTAGTTGCTGGTTGCGGCTTACTCAAATCAGACAACAGCTATAGATCTTTTTCAAGTATTAGCCCAAAGATTGAACCGTTTGGATTACCGTCATCTTTCTTCAGTCTTTTTAGTACACCTAATGCATCTACCTGGTCTGGAACACCCATCTCGCCGAAGTTGAAGTAATCGGTTTCGGTGATGCCGTAGATCGCAGTCAAAGTTGTTAGGAAGAAGTCGGCTACCTCATCTAGGTTCGGCTCGGCGTCGTAGTATCGAACGAAGTTAGGGTTAAGTCCCCCAGCTTCACCGTTCCTGTACTCCTCCGGGGTTACCTCAGGTCTAGTCCAACCTATAAATTCCATTTCTTTGAACTGCTCTTCGGTTAGAGGTGGATTACACATTAGATTCCCCGAAGCTTCAAGTTGCAGCTGGCCATCATAACTCCAAGTTGCTTGAATATATGGAGATCTGTCTGGGCTTAGGTTGTATTTCAATCCATAGGTATTTAAGTAGAAGTTTCTACCTGACTCAGAGTCAAGCAGCATGCGAATGACTCTAACCAGAGGCATCCAGACTGGGCCTAAGAAAGGGTTTTGATCTATACCCACTAAATCACAACCGTTCTGATTGAATTCTCAAACCATTCGTTTTCATCTTTACTGAGATTCAACGCTGCTCTAGTTGCTTGGTTACTGGTTTGATCGAATGGCTTCTTCGACTTTGCGTCCACTGCTTTAACCCGAGAAATGTTGTTATTGTCTGCGCTGTCAGCAATTTTCACGAGACGTGACTCCGGTCGTTGATTGATTTGCTCCATATATGATTCAAAGTCTCTCTTCTCTTCGGTGAGAGTCACATACTTATTCAGATCATCACAGATCCATATCTGGTCTGCTGTAAAGCCCCATTCAGCTAGGTCAGAAGGCAAGACCTGCCCAAATGCGTTATCGCCTGAATCTTCAAGAACATCGTGCAGCCAGGCTCCAATCTTGGTGTCTGTTTGTGCCTGCTTACTCAACTTTGAAAACCCAGGTATCTGTGACACATTCTCAAAGACTCTTCTCGGGTGATCGATGTAATCTCTTCCTGCTTTATCATCCTGTCCCGTGTGTACTAGTTTGGCCAGCGCTGCAGCGGCTTTCACTCTGTCAGTTTCAGAGATAACAAGTGACTCGACTTGCTTCATATCTTTTTCACTGAATCGAGGTTTAGCTGCATCGCCGAAAGACATGGCCGGAATGACTGGGGAGATGCCTACAAGCTCAACGATATGTTTGTATCCCTGCAAAATCAGGCTGTTGAGGCTTGGGGTATTCCCATTGCATGGGAAGTCAACCCACTTACCATCCTTGAACCAAATTTCGAAATGGAATCCCTCTCCATCGATGAATTGCCAGTAGTGATCAACGATGTCATTTTCACCACCGAGATCAAACAGAAGTGGCCCTGTTGGTTCTTCCTTCAGAACTACAACCCAGGTCTTGCTTACTTCTCCCATACTCTTTCCCTCTCCTCTTTACTGCTTGTAATCTACTTCTTGTCGTTCCGGAAGCACAACAATAAGACTCGCTAGATCTTCTCCACACCGCATTCCATTTGTTGAACCATGTGTTGACAGGTCACGTTGAAGAGAACTGACTCACCAATTGGAGCTTTCTTCACCATTTCAGTGTGAACATCACACTGCAGCTCTTTCGCTGAACAGATCGGACAAACAAGCCAGTGTGTAGCTGGCAGAGAGCAAGGAGCCCATTCGCAATTCTTGTCCTCCAATATTTCTTGGATAGTGATGATTGGCTCTAAGAGTGTGGTTCCTTCATGTTTAGTCATTTCGAGAACCCTCCTTGTCTTCATAGAACAAGTCGTATGGGTGCGAACCCTTGATTCCAAAGATTGCCGCTTTAGAGTTGTTTCCGCTCGCTGCATAGCGTTCTAGGATATCCAAGCTGTGAATAAACTCGTGCTGACCGCGGTTAGACCCAAAGAAATACTGTGAACCTGGTTCGATCTCATAAATCATTGAAAGAAGTAATAAAGCGAGTTCGACAAATTCCTCTGACTTTTCTCCGTTGCTAAACACCCTTACGAACTTCCGGTTACATCTTTCTGACATCTCAGATGGGTCAATAGTGATTTCGTCGTCTTCATTCCTTGGAACCCTGAAGTCCATAAACGCCATCGACTGATAATGCTCAAGAGTTAGCGGAGACGACAGATCTGCATTTGCGAAAGCAGTCATCAGCACGTCTCCATTGGAGAGATAGATAACCTTCACTGCTGGTCCGCGCTTACCGTCAATCTTTTTGTACTTAGACGAGTAGGCATGGATGGATACTTCATCCCCGAGTCGTTTCTCGTGCAGAGCTAATAGCACCTGAGCTACCGGCAGCCATTCCTCACCCAAAAACGGATTCTCGATGATGTTCTTCATCTTTGCCCTCTCTTGTTTGTCTAAAAGTTGTCTCCTCGAGTTGGTAAGTGCTGCTTGGTTAGAGCAGCCCCTCCCTTTCAAAGAAGTCAAGTACGTCAGCCCAGGTTGCGTATCGGCCGTCTCGACCGCTCTTCTCATCCTTCTGACCAAAGTGAATGTGTAGTCCATCGAAGTTGTCTGCACCATTCTTAGTGCGGTCATCGATAAGAATTGCACCCTTGTTCAGGTTCTTGTGGTGAGTAAGAATCAGCCTCTTGTGTAAGTGGTTTGGCTGTGTTTGCGCCTCATCTAGGTACTTTTCCTTGCCAAAGTGTCTATGCACCCATTCGACTTTGTGTTGCCAGGCTGAAGGATTGTTCCAAGGAGCTGTTGAGAGAATGTAGAGCTCAATCTTTTGAGATGCTGCAATCTTCTTCACTGCCTCAACGGCTCCCTCAACAGGATCCATAAGAGCGAATATTCCATCTACCTCATCGAACTCTGTTGTTACATCTCTAACTTCCTGAGGAAGTTTGTTGATGCCACTAACGAAGTCCACAAGAACGTTGTCCATGTCTACATATACGGTTTTTGGTTGGGTCATTTGTTTCTCTCTTTCTTTGCTGAAACATTTACTATTTAGATGTAATCCTCTGGGTTTGCAAACCAATTCCCCGGTTTCTCGAGCTGGTCTACAGGCCAGCTCACTGGTTTCTCGAGTTGGCAAGCAATGGTGAAAAGGATGCCTTCTACAGATAATTCGCGAGGGTAGTATTCATTGTCCCCAAGTTGATCCCAGGAGTACCAGGCCCAAAGCTCTAGAGCTATATCCATCTCTGTAACAATGGCTTTGAGGTAGTTTTGGAGGAGCAATCGACCTTCGTACGATTCACCGAAGACTTTTCTTTTGTTGTCGATTTTCTTGACAAAACGCTCCAACCTAAATTTACGCGCTTCAACTTCCCACATCGTCAGGCCTTTTGATTTGAAGAACGCTTCCCAGTCTTGGAGATGTCCAAGTTCAATTTCTTCAAGCCGGTGAGAAAGTTTTTGGCCTACCATGTAGTGATTTTGATCACTTTTCGCGTGCAATTTATTGCCCAGCAGATATTGCCAGACCAGCAAGTAGGTGTCCTTGCACTCCCGGGTCAGAAAAGGGATCACATTAAGCTCAAGCACATTTCTCATACTCAATCGGGTGGGAAGTTCTATGTAACTAGAGCTTGGGTGAAAACCAAACTTTAGGAGCTGTTTGACGTTGTTTTGAACATAAACCTTGAAAACGTTTTGGTGCTTGCTGAAGTCACCACCGAGCACGTCAGAAGGCAGACCAGATTCTTTATGAGGAACTAACCGCTCTCCAGGTACTAGTTGGCACTGCCCATCAGAGTCAATCTCTCTGAGTTCAATCTCTTTACCTTGCACCTCAGCCAGAATATGAAAAGGCCGTTCTGAGTAAATCTCTGATTCAAGATCTCTTCTCGTTGCGCTCGATACCTTTACGTCATTCAAACAATGGTGCAATCCTGAAATCGTCACTGGATCACCGAATCCTTCGGAAAGCACAAAGAAAATCTTTGTCTCACCGTCCTGATTGGTTCTTGTCAAAATGTGTCTAGATTCCATGCCTAACCCTTTCTCCAGAACTCGAGATCTGCTTTCTCGAGCAACCATGCTTCAAAGCGTGAGTTACTTAGAGCTGCTTCACAGCGGTTTTCACGAATTAGTCTGATTGCATCCTCCGGTGAGTACCCGTCACGAATCAGAACTAATGCTGTGACTAATCCTGACCTATTTATCCCCGCTTGGCAACGCACAAGCACCCTCTTGCCGCTCTTCCAGTCAGCGTGGACTTCTCTAACCATGAAGAATAGGTCTCTCTCAGGGTCTAGATCAGACATGTCACCATCGTGGAAGGCAAAGCGGATTTCCTTCACACTTCTGCCAACAGCATTAGCTGCAGAATAGAGAGTCGCAACGGTATCAAAGTGCTTCTTAGTAACCTGGCCTGTTGAAATCGCAGGGAAGTTACGAGCGTAGCTAAATTCGCTTCCGCTCTCCCTTAGGTAAGCACCCATGGTGTCACTGTCATCAGTTCCACCTTGGTAAAGGCCTGGGCAAACTTCGTTCCAGAGTTCTACTGGATAGTAATTTGTATTCATTTTCTTTATCTTTCTATTTCTAAACTTTTGTAATTGGTTCTGTTGAGCATTGGCACTGTTGCACGCTGTGATTACAACTGCGATCAAAGATCACAACCTCACCTATTGGAGCTTTTCGAATCATCAGTGAGTGTTCTTCGCACTGCACCTCGCGAGCGGAGCACACAGGACAGATCAACCAAAAAGCTGCTGGTTTCCTGCATGTCTCCCACTCACATGGCCTATCTTTCTCATCGAATCCTTCAACGTTGAAAACTATTTCAAGAAAAGTTTTATCAAGGCTTTCTTTTTGCTTAGGCTGCATTTCGTTGGTCGCTTTCCTCCGAACCAAAAGCTGCACTCACTTCGTTGTAGATAGTTTCAACAACTAAGGCCCAGGTCTCTGGAGTTTCCTTTTCAGGCTGGTAGCCACCGGCTCCACCAATTAGAACTCTTCCCTCTGAGTGCTTGATTGCCATCTCTGCAACCATCTCAGCTGCATACTTGAAGCCCTTGGCTGTGTAGTTGTTGTCCACACCGATGCTGTTTGGCCCGGTGTGACCATCAGCACCAGCAGCAAGCAAGATCACATCTGGCTGATGTTCGTCGATGATCTCTTTAGCTCTGTCGATAGAGTCCATAAACACATCGTCACCATCACCTGATCTGAGGTTGAAGTTGTAGATCAACTCTTCTAGACGGTGATACTCGAACTCTATGCTGTTCAGCAATGGGTCTCGCGGGAAGATTCCGCCATTGTGAATGCTGATGCAAGGTACGCCCTTGCCTCGAAGCATGTGTGCGACACCATCACCAGCGTGAATATCCCAGTCCAGGTATAGAACCTTAAGACCAGCAGATTTCAGTGCCATCGCGGCGTATGCCATGTCATTGAAGACACAGAAGCCGGATGCTGAGCTGTACTTAGCGTGATGCTTAGCTCCTTGAGGATTGAACACAACCTTTGCTGCCCCTGCCAAGATCAGCTCAACTGCACGGATAGTCCCTTTGAACATCACGTATGCTGCCTGACCCATGATCGGCTTGGTACCTGACCACTGGCCGCAGTTACCTGCCAACACGCTCTTGATAAACGCTGAGTCGTGAGTAGCCTCTAGAGCTTTCATGTCAGATGCTTCCTTGGCCTCATCAACAGGATCTACGATCACTGCTTTTGAACCAAGAGCTTTTACAAGAAGCGATAGTGCGTTCTTCGCTCTGATTGGGTTGGTTGGGTGCGAGCCATCGCCTGGACCTAGTAACCAGTTAAGGTATAGATCGCTGTATACGATTGCTAGTTGGTTTTTGATTGTGTTCACTTCTTTATTCCTTTTCTTCGTCGGACGAATCCTCTTCTTTCACTGCTTCCACCATTTGCTTATGCAATTGGTTGACGTATGCAAGCCGTTCAGCTGGTGTCATTGCTTTCCACTTCTCAGCGTCTAGCTCAAACACCACCGGCTTCTTTTCTTCATCGCCCACTAGTTCTTCTCTTCTTCGGACCAGTTAACTTCGGTTACCTCCAGTAGAGATAGCCCTTCACACAACTTCTCAGCTGCTCGCTCAGCCCAGGCAATTTGCTCTTGCTCTGAAAGGTCTGAAAGGTTTTCCGGCACTTCTGTAAAGAGTTTGCTTACTCCTGATTGAGCGGTCGCATCTGAATGAGATAGCGAGTTCCCATGGGCATCCAGAAGTGGACTACCTCCCTCATCATCTTCTACAGAAAGCATCGCTGCCCACACCTTGTTCAGTTCAGAAGCAAATTTCTTTCCTCTGGTTTGAACAACGCGGTTCTTGAAGTTCGAGTAATTCAGATCATTACCGCGATCTAAGAACCATTCGATGAAGGGGCCATCGCTAACGAAAACTCTGTAAGGGAAATCGCCGTGCGGTGAACGCTTAATCTCTACCTGAGCTTTTGCAGCCAGCAGTTCGAGAGACTCTCTGTCTCGCGAACGTACTGTCACGTTAGATCAGGGTGTTCTGGCTTACGAACTGCTGAGATGAATCCGGTGTCAGTAAATATCCACATATTTAGTTACCGTCCTTATCTCTAAAGTTCCTGCGGTCACGCATCATGCGAAGCTTCTCTTCCTTCAACATTTTCATCTTGAAATTCAAGTCAGGCTCCATCGCGCTTTGCATAAAGTTGAGACTACTTGCTTGTAAACGGCGTGAGGTTCTCTCGCTTAGGTGGTTGTTAGCCATGAACTCATCAAGGTCTTTTCCTGCAGCTTCAAGAAGGGCGTTAGCCTCAGAGTGTTTACCTTGCATGAATAGTTCTTGAACTTCGTCATAGATCTTCTGCAGGCGAACCATCTTTAGCTCACCGACAATATCTGCATCGCGCTCAGGCTCGATCCACTTCTCGGTAGGGACGAGTTCAACCTCAAATGTCTCTGAGTTTGAAACCTTCTTGCCGGTTAGAGCGTCGGTGTATTCCCAGTCGACTTTGATGCCTTGCTTCAACCCTGGCTCTGCCATGTCATGGCCATCAAGTGTTAGATCGAAGACTACGTTCCTCTGCTCGCCGCCGGCAAGATCGCCTAGAAGAGTCGAAACATGTCCGTGGGATCTCTTCCACTTCTTCATTCTTCTTCCAGCAACGATATCTGCCTTATTCCCAGAGAAGTCTGGTCCAATAGTGATATCGAAATGAACATCGAGCATTGTCTTTAGAAGTAACCCATCGATTTCAGCTTGAAGACCATCTAGTGCTTCTCCTTGCTTGATAGCACCGATATGGTTTCCGTTTCCGCCTTCGGCCATTGCGCTTAGGATGTCCTCGTCGTATCCGCCACCGATTCCCATAGTTGTTGTGACAACTAGGTGTTCAGTCGCTTGCGTCGCTAACTGACCAAGGGCAACAGGATCAACCACTCCTTGGTTGGCCTGTCCATCACTTAGCAAAATGATGGTGGTTTCAATTCCACCTGGAGCAGCTTTAGCCTGCTCAAGACCCAGACGATAGCCTGCCTCAAGATTGGTGCTGCCTCCAGCGTTAATGCTTCTAACGCTTTTGACTAGCTCCGCCATCTTGTGATTCTTTACCTGGTCAAGTGCAACGTTAACTATTGCTTGGTCATCGAAGCTGACTACTGCGATGTAATCCTCTGGGTGCAACCTTGGAAGAGTTTCTGCGATTGTGTTTAGCACTACTTCGAGACGATCCCCGGCCATTGAACCAGATCTGTCAATTACGAAGACCAAAGACTTGGTCTTATGTTGTGTTGCCGCCACAACTGGGGCAGCCGGTGCAGTGATTTCTAACATCAAGCCGAGTTGTGTTGGCTTGCCTTGCTGGCACTTGTTGTGCTCGATTCTTGCATTGATCATTTATCGTTTCCTTATTTGTCGTCGTGCCTTGTGAGCACATTATGGTAAATAGCTAAAAGGGAATATTTATTCCCGAATGGAATTACTTTGGTTCAACGCTGCATTTAGTTCTAAGAACTCTGTGATCACAGCTGCAGTTGAAAACTAAGACTTCACCAATACGCGCATTCTGAATCATCACCGCGTGTGGAGTGCAGAGTAGCTCTTTGGATGAACAGACAGGACAAATCAAGTTGTGAGTTGCCGTATCCTGGCATGTCTCCCACTGACAGTGTTCATCTGCAGCAGAGTCTTGCTCTGTGTGGATCTGCTCCAAGATAAGTTCATCTAGCTGAGCGTTAGTCACGTCTGTTCTCCGCGCTGTCCTGGTGTAATTCAAATTCAGGGTGAGAACCTTTTAGACCAAAGATTGAAGCTCTCGGGTTTCCGCTGTGTGCCTGGTAACGCTCAAGCTTGTCCAGTGAATAAATCTTCTCGTGAACACCGTGATGAATACCAAAGTAAAACATGTTCTCAACTGAGACGCCGTAGACCAATACCAAAGTAGACAGAGTCATCTCGACAACCTCAGCAATAGTTGGAGTGGTCTCGATTACCTTCACAAAGGAAGAGTGACTAGTCTCATCAATGTCATCTGGATCAATTGCATAGTCACCACTTCGACTCAATGGAGCGGTAAAGCCTAGAAACTCAAGCTGCTGAAATTGGTAGTCGTTCAGAGGAGGATTCATCTTGTCATTCGCAGATGCGAACATGACTACTGAACCATCGCTTAGCCAATCAACTTTGATTGTTGGCCCACCTTTACCAGCTCGACGAATGAATCGATCTCCGTAACAGTGGATTGAAGCTCGGTATCCTCCAAAGAGGTTTTCGTTTAGGTATACCAATACCTCTGCTAGCGGAACCCAGTCCGGTCCTAGCAAAGGATTCTTAGCAATATTGTCCGTAGTAACTCCCTACTCTGCACCTAAAGTGCCACGATAGATGGTGCCTACGACATTCGCCCAGGTCTCTGGGGTCTCCTTATATGGTTGATAGCCACCGGCACCACCAATAAGAACTCGTCCCGAAGCAAATTTATTCGCTAGTTCAACGACTCTTTCGGCAGCTGATTTGTATCCAGCCTGAGTGAATTGGTTATCAGCTAGCGGTGAGCCAACGTGCCCATCTGCCCCTGCTGCAAGCAGGATGATGTCCGGCTGGTATTCCTCGATTATCTCGGTAGCCGCATCCATGGCCCAAGCAAATCCCTCATCACCGTCAGTGTTAGTTAGGTTGATGTTGTACCAGTGCTGGTCTGGGTTATGGAAGAAGTGTCTCTTCCCTACCTGATCTCTATCTCTAGTTGGACTAGAGCTAGGGAATATAACCCCATTGTGGATTGAGATTGTTGGGATATCAGTATCAGCCAACATAGCCTGCACCCCATCCCCAGCATGGATGTCCCAATCGAGATATAGAGGTCTAAACCCCTTTGATTCAAGTTCTCTCGCTGCCCAGGCAAAGTCGTTGAAGACACAGAAACCACTGGAATGTGACTTCATGGCATGGTGTTTAGCCCCTTGGGGGTTGAATCCAACCTTTATTTCCCCTGCAATCAGGGATTTGACCAGCTTGTATGTGCCGCCAAACATAGCCAATAGGGCTGCTGCATTACCAGGGTTCTCCCCGTCCCAATGCCCATCTCGGTACTCATCCAGAACGGTAGAGACATAGTCCAGATCGTGGACTGACTCAATGGCAGCCCTGATTTCAGGCTTTAGTTCCTCTGAGATTGGCTCAATGACTAGAGCATCAGAGCCTAGGTCAGCCCTAATGAAGTCAGCAGCCAGCTTGGCTCTGATCGGTTGCATAGGGTGAGTTTCACCTAGAGACCAATCTAGGTAAATCTGGCCGAATACGGTGTGGAGGGGGAGTTTTGTCTTCAAATTGTTCCTTTTATCTGTGTATTACATAAAGAGAACAATCGGTTAATGCAATTTATTCCCTATTGAGAACGCTGGTCTTTATGGGTAGGTTTAGGAACGTTGTGTTAATTACCATGCGGGAACGCAATTGACTGGGAGGTCACTCATGGCGGCAAAGGCATCATTTAATAACCCAAGTGTTCCGAAGAAGCTCTCTTACTGTGAGATTCTAAAGATCCGCAGAATGGGTAGACGCGATGCAAAGAAGATGCAGGGTCTAAAGGACTTTACTCGCACCCAAGCCATCAACGAATTTGAGTCTTTCTCACAGCGCGGAGAAATCGCTCTAAATGACTGGCTGCTAAGGGTCTCTTCACCTTACGTAACTGGTAACTCAAGAATTGAAGCAGAACTAGACCTTCTCTTTGTGAAGATCGAAAAGCAAAAGGCAAACATGGGCAAGACCGGTCGCGAACAGAAGGCCGCCACCCTTCGTCTAGCTGCTCTAGAACAAGAGATGTCTGACCTACGAAGCCAATACTCTTCAAACAAAGAAACTGGTCTAGCACTTATTAGACGTGCTGACGAAGTCAAGCCTCTTTGGGAAAACCTATACAGACTCAAGGGTTCTATCTACAACCAGGCTAGAGCCAGAAAGCTTAAGGCAGATGTTGAAGCTGCAGCAGCTGAGCTACCTGTATATAGAGTGCACCCTTCAGTCGAGCTAGATCAGTTTGATAAAGAACTTCCTGAAAGAAAAACCAAGTAACACATGGCTGAACTATTCTGGCGCTTCAAAGTTAAGAGGCGCGCACGCAAGATCTTATTAGCTCTGCCTGATTTGCCTGCCGACATTGATGACAACGTGTTCATCGCATTGGGCACCCAGGCCGCAGAAGCTGATAAGAACTCAAAAGCATACGACGAGTTCCTTTTCTCTGAAGAAGGCTACGAGCAAATGCCTTATGAGGACAGCGTGCAAGAAATCCTAACTTTGCAGCAGTCAAGAACACCTGAACGAAGAGGTAGAGCTGAACTCCCACTTCGAATGATGATTGAGTACATTGAGAAACTCATTGAAGTCCACAAGAGAAATGTTTCAGACGCTGAAGCAGAACGTGATGCAATCAAGCAGCAGCTGGTTGATGAGTCTGAGATTCTAACGGGAACCAAAAAAGGTGAAGATGGCGGGTTCTGGGAAGGCATAGCCCCGGACACTACTTCCAGATGGAAGCACATCACTGGCGTGCTTAAAGAGTGGGGAACTCTTATTCTTGTAGCGGCAGCGGATGCATTGGTGGTTTTCCTTTCACTGAGGACAGTAACAGTCAACCAACAAGAAGCAATCATGCTTTCAGCTCCTGCTATTGGTGTCCAAATCTTGTTCCCCCACTTAGTTGGTAGAGCAATCGCCGATGCTCGAAGCAAGAACGCGCGAAGTATCAAGGATTGGTCAATTGCGGCAGTGGTTCTAGCTGCCTGGGTGGGCTACGTATACGGCATGACTGTGCTTCGTTTCAACCTCATGCTGGATTTTTACTTCGAACGTTACCAAAAACCTATGCCGGAGGACATCAAAGTCGCCGTGTTTATTTTTAGCCTTTTGATTCTTGTAGGTCTTGGACTTTGGATCTTGATTCGTTCAATGAATAGCAACCCTCACAAAGGAAGATACTCAAGACTGCTATTTGTATATTTCAATAAGCTACGCGCGCTGCGCCTTGCTGAAGCAAGACTTCAAAAGACCGAAGCTGATCTTGAGACAAGCCGTAAGCAACTTGAAGTCATCAGCGAACAATGGGACAGACGAGCCGCAAGCTACCAGCAAGTTGGAGAATCGGCCAAAGCTGTTTATCGGCGTGCATTAGTGAACCAGCAGGGCTCTCCTGAGTTCACGACTGAATACTTACCCGAGACCAAATTTAAGATAAAGAGAGTTAGAAAACAGGCAAATGACTAAGCTCAAATCCCGAATTCTGGTCGTGCTTGGCCTTGTGCCAGTTCTGGCTCTATCCAGTTGCACTTCAGATACAAAAACTTTTGAAAAAGGCGTCATCATCCCCAATGAAGATTCCAAGGTTTACTGCGAGCTTTCTATTCAGAAGTCACCAGAGAACATTCCGTCCCAGACGGTAGCGGTGCTCGCACCAACTTCGACATTTGTTGACTTCGAAACCCTAATCACAGCAGCAGAGACAGATGTCAAGGCGACTCTTGGCGGATCTTTAGCCCCTTCAAAACTCAAGGAGGCCAAAGGCAGAGAGTTTTCCGTGGTGATTGCAGATGGAAATCCAAAGATGCTGTCTAAGTTGTCTGTTCAACCAACAGGCGACGATGAGTATGACATTACAAGTGCAATAAACAGTACCTTTGGAATTTTTAGCCTAGGAAACAGTTGTGCGGCTGGAAAATTCAAGCGACCAGAAGACCAGGTCAAGGCAACTCCAGAGAGTAACCTGTTGAAAGCTCTTAGTATCGCCGCTGACCAGCTGACAATAACCAGCGGCCCAAGAAAGATATTTGTTCTCGGCAACGGTATCCAAACTGCCGGAGCTATTGAAATGCAGACTCAGGGATCTTTCCCGAAGAGCCCTACCACAGCCACTTTACTTGCTAAAAGGTTGAAAGCATCCGGAGAGCTTCCTGACCTGACCGGTGCTGAGGTGTACTGGTATGGATTAGGCCAAGTTGATGGAGAAAACCAAGCGTTATCCGAAAGTGCTGCTAACTCTCTAGTCTCGTTCTGGACTCAGGTGATTAAATTGGCTAACGGAAATCTTGTTGAGGTTTATGGGCAAGTGGGAGCAGGCACTCCACATCCTCAGGCAATCCCTGCAACATCAATCGATATTCCTGAATGCAAAACTCGCTTGTACGAATCAGATGGTGTCGAGTTCAAGCCGGATTCAGCTACTTTCACTAACAAGAAACAAGCCATTGCTGCTGCTAAGCGAATTAGTGCGAACTTTAAGGACAAGGGCTGTGACGAGATTGCTGTCACTGGTTACGCTGCGGCTGGTGTGGACAAATCGACCTACATGAAGAAGAAGTCCAAGATTGATGCCACCAACAAGACCTTAACTAAGAACCGTGCTGCGGCATTCGGCCGATTAATCCGAGACGCTGGATTCACTGGGCCAATCGTTTCAATTGGTGGAGGAACTTGTGGATCAGAATGGACTCCGTCTGGCAAAGTCGACGTCGACCTGCAGAAGCTCTGCCGCAGAGTGGAAGTTGCCAACTAATGGCCAAGAAGCCAGGTTCTGGCGTTTCATTCAAATCGTTGAGGAGACGTAAGCGCGATACCAACGGTATCTGGGGTCACCTTGCGAATGAAGATTCTTTCAACATTGGAACTGGTCCGCGCTGGGGTCTGCCTAGTTGGGTGCTTCCAACAGTCTCAGTAGCGGCTCTAACGACACTGGTTATCTTGTGCTTCCAAGTATTCGATCTTCAGAATCACAAATTCGATCCAAACGATGTAGTTGCAAAGGCACGTTCAGCAACATTTGAAGTTTCTTGTGGTGATGCAGCTGGAACAGCCGTTGGGATCAATGTTCCAGTTCCAGATGGTTACAAGACTGCTGTTTTCTCAGCTGCACACATCTTTGATGACTGCAAGCCTGGCGACAAAATCGATGTCGTTTCTTCTGGAAAGACATACAAAGGTGTTTTGTTCAGGAAAGACCCAGTTGGCAAGGTAAATGAGGATGAACTAGAAACGATCTCTGA